>ERZ1643249.923-NODE-923-length-30986-cov-68.858653_pt1 | contig 30986 bp, 34 predicted proteins | sample MGYA00579263_ERZ1643249 | MGnify/ENA primary metagenome ERZ1643249 (study PRJEB29033, sample SAMEA4952264) | chicken gut metagenome | biome: Broiler Chicken; feature: Gastrointestinal Tract; material: Caecum | place: Ireland | collected 2018 | study: Broiler...
ACTGCGTGAGGAACGGCAGGATCAGGCTCAGCACGCTGGCCGTGAGCATCGCCAGTGCAAGCTGTACAAGGTAGTTTTTGTAGGGCCGCAGGTATTGCAGCAGATAACCCGGTTTCAGCCGCTTGTCCTCGTCGCCTTTCTCGCGGTAGAAGGCCGGCGTGGGCTCCAGAAGCAGAGCGATGCCTCTGCCGGAAGATCGGAAAGAAGAGGCGGGAGGCCCGGAGCGGGTGTCGCGATCCGGCCCGTCGGATTGATCCGCCGCATCGGGAAGCTCCCGGATCTGTATCCATGCCTTCAGGAATTGCTCCTCGGAGTATTCGAGCAGTCCCGATGCCGGATCGGAAACATACACCCGCCACTTGCCGCGTTTGCGGGCGATCTTGTAGACCACCACGAAATGCTGCTGGTTCCAGTGGACGATGCACGGCATGTTTGCCTGGTCGCGAAGCTGTTCCCATGTGATTTTGACGCCCGTGGTACGGAAGCCGATAGATTCCGCGGCGTCGCTGATCCCGAGCAGAGAGACCCCTTCGCGCGTGAGGTGGCACCGCTCGCGCAGATTTTGAAGCGAGTAGTGCCGCCCGTAGTACTGCGCCACGATCCGCAGAGACGTCGGCCCGCAATCCATTGCATCGAGCTGGGTAAAAGAGGGGAAGACCATATGCGATTAGTCGTTAAGAATTTTAGAATATAGTTCAGTACAGTCTTTTATGCGGCCTTCGAACGGTGTGCAACAATCGTTATGTTTTCCTTCATATACATTCTCGAAACGACGAATGAGGCAACCGCCCCTGCATACAGGCAAATAAAGCACTTACGGCATTCTGGGTCGTTGTAATGGTCAATTCCCACGGCATATTTCGCAATCAGTTCGTAATTGCGCCATACCTTCGGGGCGTTGATGTTCCCTACGGTCAGCTCTTTATTCCCGAGGTCCTCGTAACATTTATGCATTTCGCCTTGACTGCCGATAAGCATGCTATGCGGACTGCGGGTCATGCATTCCATATTCACATCATCGGGATATAATTCCTCCGTAACGACTCCGTATTTGGTAAATAAATCGAGGAAAATATCCGTTACGGCATTTCGGCTCGAACCTTTTCCACCGACCATAGGCTGCCCAATCCTTTTATATTGCAATAACGGCTCACCGCCATACCATGTAAGATTGACGGATTCAAGGCCATCCTCCTGCTTTAGATGCTTGATATAGTTTATAATCGCATCTTCGGTCCGATTCGAAAGCGCACCCGACTGACGCCATTTCTCGAAACAATACGTACAAGCAAAATTGCAACTTTGAGTAGGTGCAATGGTCAAAACCATGGTCTTTTTCGAATACAACCGAGACATGCTTTGATGATGAAGAATGTCTACCAAAGCATCATCATCTTCGACCAGTGCATATATCTTTTTCAGATATTCTATTTCCTCTTCGGAAAATGCCGACAAAATTGACGTTCCATTATCCCGAGATAAAAACAAGAGGCTCGCATACAACGAGTCATCCAATGCGATTAAGCTATTGGAGCGACTGCTGTACAAATATTTCCGATGTTTTTCCGTCTCGACCGGAAAATTGAAACGAGACCATTTCAGATCGGTCATGTACTTTTAATTTATTGGGTTGGATTCAATGATTTCCAGCAATTTGTCGAGCATGGCATCCCGTCCCGAAAGGTAATCCCGTGCGACGTATGGAATGGCGATGTCGGGCATCAGCACTCCGTCGACGGCACGGGTGTATTCGTCGTATTCGACTGTCGATACGCAGAGATATAATCCGGAAATTCCGAATCGGGCCCCCACAGTTTCCCCGTATTTCAACGCATTGCGGCGTAGCGGTTCCCCGGCTAACAGGGCGGCGCCATTGTATTGCAGAATATTGCAGAACGATGCGGCTATTGAACTCGTATCTTTGTCCATCAATACATAGTATTGCATCCCCGGGATGTATAATTGTTGATCGAGGTATATGGTTTTATTCATGTGTTGACTTGGAACCTCGACGACCGAACCGAGCATATCCGAGGTCAGAAAATCATAATCATTTAAGGTCCATGGAGAGACTTTTAATCGTTCGTTCTTCAAATACGGAATGGTCGACCGATTGATGAATATGGATAGCAGCCTGTCGAATGAATGTCCGTTACCGCCCAGATTGCCTCTTAAATCCAATATGAACGAGGTACATCCCTCTCGCCGAGCCTGAAGTATGGCCGTTCGCAGCTTGCGAATCAGGAGATTATTGTTGGGATAAAACTCTCCGATCGAAAAATACCCTGTTTTGGCATCTTTGAAGATTCGACTTTGAAATTCACGTTGTCGGTTCAATTTGAGATACACGTCTTTCCACGGGAATCCGGATGTGTTGATTTCCAAAATATTGCCTTTGCGAGCCAAACGAATCTTGTAATCCAATGCTGTAATAATCGCATAATGATAATTGGTTAAAAGGGTGAACGGGTAGATATGTCTGTCGTCGTAGCAATATTGAAGATATTGTGAGGCTGGGACATCATTGATACGCAGGATTCGATCGCCTTGTTGAAAGAGAGGATCGATTGAACGATCTACAATAAGCGTATCGTTGACGTTGAGCGATAAAAAACCGAATACGGAAATATCATCGGCTTTTTTGGCATCCGAGAAATGAACGGGTTGCGGTTCGACCCGAAAATGAGGATCGATATTTTGCAGCCATTGCAGATAGGGGCGAAGCACCCACATTAAGTCTGCACTGCATAATGAGTCCTTGGATAAACTTTTATTTCGGCGTGTTACCTGAGCCGATACATATTCCGGTATGGAATCATTGGAAGGATGAGGCAGGCCCGACAATGAGAGAAACTTGGGTACCTCCGTCGCCGGCGTTGCAATATCCGTTATGTCGATTTTGCCGCTGATTTTTATTTCCCGATTTTCCCGGATTTGTGCGAGGCTGTCTGCATTTTGATAGGCTACGTCTCCATATACAACGGCGTGATCAGACGTAATAATAAGCAGAATCAATGCGAAAACAGATATATTCTTTTTCATAATGACGAAGTTGCTTTGTGATCGGGGCCCTCTTTTCTCTATTTCGTCCAATTAGTGTATTGGGAAAGAAGCCGGAATACCCTCTTGGCGTAATTCTTACCGTATTTTCCGGCCGATTCGAATTGCCCGCCTCCGCTTCTTGCAGGAAATACAAAATTGCCCGCCCTTGGTTTGGGCCATTTCAGTGTACGATAAACGTTCGAACTTCGACCGTTGATTACTTCAAAACGTTTCATAATGCGATTGATCGAATTGACTTCCTACTCTTTTCAGGATTTTCGGAATCCTCCGGCCTAACTGCGCAATTCGCTATGCTCTGAGGCATTCAGCCATTTTGCTTTTCAATGATCTCCAATAACTTGTCCAACACGGCATCCCGTCCCGAAAGGTAATCCCGTGCGACGTATGGAATGGCGATGTCGGGCATCAGCACTCCGTCGACGGCGCGGGTGTATTCGTCGTATTCGACGATTGAAATACCTGTCTGTTGGAGCAAAGTGGGCAACAATATTTTACCCTGCACTGTTTCTCCGTATTTCAAGGCATTGCGCAAAAGAGGTTCTCCGACAAGCAATGCCGCGTCATTGAATTGAAGAATATTGCAAAATGAAGCAGCTATCGATCCGGTATCTCGACTCATTAACACGTAATATCGCATCCCGTCAATATACATCTTGGATTGTAACGGGAATTCGCGTACGATCTCGTTGTCGGGCAGTTCCACTGTTTGTCCAAGCATCTCTTCCGTAAGGAAATCATACAACCCCATCGTCTTTTGCGAACACTTGACTTTGGCTTTTCGAAGGTATTTCACCGATGGCCGGTTGATGAAAATGGAGAGTAGTTCGTCGAATCGATCTCCGTTTCCTCCGGGATTCATTCTCAAGTCGAGAATGACGTTGGTAATGCCGATGGCCTTAAACTTTTTAATTTGGTTATGTAGTTTTTTGATGAGCCAACTATTGTTAGGGTAAAAAGAGGGAATGGTAATACAAGCACTCTTGGCATCGGGGAACGTTTGTACCTTTAGTGCTTGCTGTTGCTTCAATTTCAGCACTACACGGCTTTGGGTGTCACCGGCTGTACTTGTGTTGATTATGCACCCGCCGCGTTCCAGTTTAATCCGGAATGTATCAACGACATTGCTGAAATAATAATGGCGCATGATATTGGCTGGAGTATCGTAGCGGTCGGGGTAGGTATATTCCAAAAAGGTAGATACCGGAATATCGTTGACAGATAGGATTCGATCGCCTGTTTGATAATCCGGGTCGAGAGATTGGTTGACAATCAGCGTGTCATTGATGCATAAAACGTCGAATTCCGGAACCTTGAGGCGTTTGGTCTCTCGCACGTCTTTGGCCGGAATCATGGGCTCAATTCGACAGTGGGGATCTTCGTTGAAGAGCCAATCGAAGTAAGGGCGATACACCCAAATCAGATCGGATGTCAGGAGCGTATCCTTGTCGAGCTTATTACAGCGCAGATTAATCTCCGAAAGGATGCGCTGCTCCGCTTCGGGGGTCAACAGGGAATCGAAAGCCGGATGCTCGTGTATTTTGAACAATCTCTGTCCGATTTCGGTTCTGGGGGTAACGACGTCGTAAATTTCGATGGCGCGATTCTCGACAGGAATCATGCGGCTGTTTCGCAGGTTCAGAGCGCGGGCGTATGATTCAGTCCGAATCGTATCCTGTGCAGCACATGGCTGAATTGCTGCAAATGTCAGGATGCAAAACGATAATTGGAGGTGGGTAATACGGTTTTTCATAATAATAAAAAAGGAGTGTTCCGGCTATTTTAACCGCAACGACCCTGTTTCAGTGATTAAAACATATCATCATATTCACCGTTGTTGTATGGAGAAGTCTTGTCAAACCCCAAATACCAATTGGTGCCTTCTGCCCCGACTTTGAATTTTCCGCTGCGTTTCATACATGAGATACACACTCGACCGCCTTTTATAGAAGCCATTTCTGCATGCGAAAGGCGTTCGAACTTCGTACCGTTGATTACTTCAAAACGTTTCATAATGCGGTTGATCGAATTAACTTCCTGCTCTTTTCAGGATGTCCGGAATACTCCATGAGCGGCGCGATTCTTATGTATTGATTTCTGCGTCAGTTTCTCGTGGCTTGTAATAATCGCCATACATGATTTCGTGCATTCTCCTTGTGCATGTTCGTCCATTCGTGAAAGTTTTACTGTTTCAAGGTCTTGACAAATATATACAAAAAAAATTTTAGATTCGAAAAGGGGATCTAAAAAACTGAGCCGAAACATCGCTGGAATGTGATTGCGTATATATTGCCGTCATCCAGCGGATTTGTATTGTTGAACAAAAAAAGTATAGGCCTATGCGATGTGTGTTGAGATGAATGTTTTTTGTGTTACGCAAAATCGCATCATGCACGTTGGGAATATCAATATGATGATTCAATGTCGTAATATCAATCCGGATCAGGGCTTCGCTTTTCGGCAATGCTCCCCGAACCGCCGTTTTCGGAATCGTTTTAACGTCGCTGAAAGATTTTTATTTTCGTCCTGCCTTTCCGCATTTCAGTCGACCATTCGAGCTGCCGCACTCGGTTTCGCCTCCTCGCGGGAAAGCTTTTTCATATCCTGAAACTGCAAGGCGTCGGAATATGGTAAGGACGGTGCCGCTTCGTCGGAACAGTATTTTCGAATCCCCGTTGCGGGCATCTTCAGGCGGGATCGAAATCCGTTCGTAGGTCATACCGTCCTCCAATAGCAACGGGACATGGGCATTGTGCCAACCGACCGACTGGGCGATAAGGTGTTTCTTGAGCCGTTGGTAGGTCTCGGGCTTGAGCATCGAGGGATATTTGAAGACGCCCGACATATTGCCGCCCTGATCGAAGAGGCGCCTGCCGTAGAGTTGTGCAGAGACGGAATGTGCGAGGTTGTCGCGATGGACGGCGATCGGACTTTTGCCCTTGTAACCGTTGGTCGAAAGACCGCGCAGGTGGATGACCTCTTCGTTCGGGAACAGTTCGCCCGTATCCAAGCGATAAAATAGTCCGTCATTATCGGTAATCGTTGGAAAATATCCGATTAGTATCAAACCGATCACCTATGTTGGGCCGCCCCGATATATATGTTATGCGTTGTTTTCATAATTTCAAAGCAAAGATAAATTCATTTCCTTCTATAATCTTCCGTTATTCGACTTTATTCTTAAACTACGACAAAGTATCCCTTTCGGGGCTGTTCGGTGGATTAAGTTTGCTCCCGAACGAATCAATAACAAGATTTATGAGCAAGCTGAAAACCTTAAAGAGAGCCCGTTGCAGTGTCCGAACGGATCGACGAATTGCATACCGCGACCGGGGTGGCGCGGGATGATCGCCGAGGAGCGGGGAGCGGTGGAATGCGCCGTTTGCGGAGTACGGGCAGGCCGACCGCGCCGTCGAAGCCGAGGAGCGCTACGTCGATATCGAACGCCGGCAGGCCGAGCAGGAGTATGTCCGACTGACCTTCGGCGAGCAGTCCGACGAATTTACGTTGAATAATATCATCGACCTCGTGAAAGGCGCCGACTCTTCATGCGGGCATCTTGTTGATTTGCTTCTCCGCTTTGGTCTTGCCGACCGTTCGGTATTCTTTCGGCAGCCAGCAGTCGGGGCGGATATGCATCCTCGTGGCGAAATGCACCATTTCGCGGTTGACGGTGATGCGCGTTACGATGGAGACGGTGTCGTCGTCGCGGATCTTGCCTTTCTGAATGATGAAAATTACTGCGAAGGTATTTTTCTGCACCCGTAACCCTCGGAGCTGTTTCGCGGCGGTTTCTTGCAACCGCAGATTCTTGTCTTTTGTCATAACGATATTTTACAAATCAATCGACTTCGCCTTCGTTTTCTCGCCTCGGCTTAGCTCGGACTTCGTTCGGCGCTGCGCTCGGCTTATCGAAAACGTTCGACAAAAAGCTCACGCCGCAGGATATGAGCGAGATGCAGACCATGCTGGCCGAAACACCCGGCATGGAGCGCGACAATCGGGTGATTTAGAGAACGAGCCGGAAATCTATGTAAACGAATGGGTATGGGGGAGGACGAAATCCGGATGAGAAGAGGTCGAGGATTTTAATAAGAATATTATGTCCGCTATTGGAAAAAGAATCGTTGATTCAGCAACAGAAAAACGAGGTTATGACAATAGAATACGCAATTCAACTGTTCGAAGATGAAAGGGGCGTTCGGTATGGGATTCCGAAGTCGGAAGATGGTATATCTTTATTGTAGATGCGATTGCAATACTGACTTGGGGAACGCAAATCCAAGACGCTGTTGGAGTGATCTGAAAATCAAACTGTCAAAAGAAGGGAGCGAGTTGTACGAAAATATCGTGCGACTGAAAGTGCCGGTGTCCGGCGGTAAGAACTGTAAAACCGACGTGGCTGATGCGGAGTAATTGTTCCTTCTGATTCGGTCGATACCCTCACCGAAAGCCGAACGTTAAGAAAGTTGTGGAATATGCTACGCTGACCGACGTCATCACGCAAAGTTGATCGGGTATGACGACGCGACAGCATGAACAGTCTAATGGCTTGAAAACCGGAAGTTTGCGCGACAGTATAACCGATTTTGAATAGGTTCGACATCTATCAAATATTCTGAGCACCCTCGGACTTCGAACATAGTCGAGGGTATTTTTTTATTTTCAACCGGTTGATAATATCCCAATTTGAAATAATAAAGTTGGCTATCGAGTGCTTTTGCGCTTGCATAAGAATTTTGTTTTGCAGAAATTTGTACCGATATTTTACATGAGTGTTGTTCAAATGTGAAATTTATTTTCTAATTTTGTCATGCCGAGTGATCGGTAAAGACATATAGAAAGTGTTTTCGCATTGTCCTTAATTGAAAATGTGGCAATTTTCTACGAAGAGAGGACGACGAACAGCACTCATTTCTTGTTTAGATATATGTAATCCGGCATTCTTTATGCCCGGATGTTTCCTATCTATTCAAGTGTGGGGTCATTGCATCGTTTATTCTCTTCGGGTTCGCCACAACCTTCAATTAGATAAACGAAGTCGGCTCCACACTTTCTTTTGTACAAGCCCACCGTATGGGAGTCGGACGGTAAAACGAAACGATTGTCTAACTCAAATATCAATTTTACTATGAAGAAGATTCTATCTCTATTGATTTGCGTCCTCATGTTCTCGGGAAGCATGTACGCTCAATCCAAACAGGAGATCAAAGAGGCCGGGAAAATCGCGAAAACACAAGCGAAACAGCTTTCGAAAGAGGGTTGGAAATTACTCGAAAGCGGGACGCTCGAATCCGTCCTCAAAGCGCATGCGTTGAAGAAAAAGAGCGGCGACGTAGAAGAGATCGTCGGCACGGCCAATAGAATGCGCAGTATCAATCTCGGGAAAACGACCGCACGTAACAATGCCATGAACGAATATGCGGAGTCCGCAAAGTCGATGATACGCGGACGAATTGCGACGGATCTTCGGGATATCGACGAGAATCAGGTCGAAAATCTGGTCAGCGGCTATGAACGTATGGTGCTGAAAGAGATCAACGGCGAGTTAAAATCCGCCTTTACGCTGTATAAGGAGAATAAGGATGGGAAATACGATGTACGCGGATATTTTCTGGTAGATCAGGAGGCTGCATCGAAGGCTCGAAAACGTGCCATGCAATTGGCTCTCGAAGAATCTGAGTTGGCACACGAGTACGGAAATGAGATTTCCAACTTCATCGACGAAGGATTCAATATGTTAAAGTAACATGCAGCAATGAAATACCTGCGTATTTTTCTGCTGTTTCTGATTCTGTCCGACTGTGCGGTCGGGCAGAATCTTTCGTCGAAAATCGCAAAAATCAAAGCGGATCCGGCATACAAATGGGGCGAAGGTTCCGGCTATACATTGGAAGAGGCTGACAAGGAGGCTTTAGAAAATCTGGTGCGGAGCGTTTCCGTATCGGTCAGCAGTTCATTTTCGCAACAAGAGGCCCAGATGGCGGTCGACGATGAATCCCTATTCAGCGAAAATATCGAATCGCGGATGAAAACCTATTCGTTCGCGACGCTGCAGAATGTCGGACAAATCATCCTGTCGGAGGAAAACCCGGCAAAGATATTCCGATACATCAGTCAAAGCGAAATCGATAAGAGCTTCGAAGCCCGGCAAGACCGTGCTTTGTCTTTCGTAAACGATGCGAATAAGGCGTTGAAATCGGCTCAGATCGGCGATGCGATCAAGTACTATTATTGGGCGATGGTGCTGTTGAATACGATTCCGAACGGTGCCGCTGTTAAAAGTCGGTTCGAAGACGGATCGGAGACATTGGTCTATACGTGGTGTCATGACCGTATCTGTCGAATTATCGACGATCTGACCTTCGAGGTTTCGGATATGCGACAATCTCCTTCCTACTCGACCGTAGTTTTCGATGTCCGATTTAGAGGTATTCCGGTCGCCGATCTGGATTTTCAATATTGGATGGGGCAACGTTATTCTCCGCTTTACTCGGTGAAAGACGGCCGGGGTACGGCCGATTTCGAACATTTGTCCGAGGGAGACCGGCTCAAACTCAAAATCGAATATCAATACGCTCATATCGCGAAGAATCTCGATGCAGAACTGCGCGGATGTTTCGAAACGGATGTTCCGGCATTTCCATTGGGGAACATTCAGAAATTCGTGCCGGTCATGATACAAAAGAACGAACAAGAGGATAAAGCGGTATCCGGCCGCAAATCGAAGAAAAAAGAGAACTCCGCGACTATACCGGAAACGCAAGACGATTTAAGGATTTCGGCTTACGCCAGAAATCAAGAAGAGGAATACGAGCCGGTAAAATTCGCTACGCCACTGGACGAAACCCCGTATCGAGAGATCATGCGACGCATCGAAGCGGCGATCGGACAACGGGATTACGAGTCGGTATCGCCGCTGTTTACTCCCGACGGATACGATATGTTCAACAAACTCGTGGCTTACGGCAAGGCTTCGATCGTTGCTGCGCCACACTATCGGTTCATACAGTTCGGGGATGAGGTCGTATGCCGGAGTATCCCCATGCAATTCAGGTTCCGCAACAATAAGGTTTTCATAGAAGACGTGACGTTCCGCTTCGACAAAGACGGCCGGATCGACTCGATCGCGTTTACATTGCCGGATTCGATCGAGGCTTTGCTTTTTGACGCCGGATTCCGGTGGAATAACCATTCTCGGTTGTTGATGATGGAATTCATGGAAAATTATCAAACCGCCTATTCGCTGAAACGGTTGGATTACATCGAGAGCGTGTTTTCCGACGATGCGCTCATTATCGTAGGCAAGGCATTGAAAACAGGAGCGGTCGGACGAATGGATACCCCGCTGTTCAATGATCCACAGGTAGAACTGACACGTTACACGAAAGCCGAATACATCCGACGTCTGCGCAGCAGTTTTGCAAGTAAAGAGTATATCAACATCGGATTCGAGGATATAGATATTGCCAAAATGACGAAAGGCGGCGAAATCTATGCGATTCATATCAAGCAGTATTATCATTCGAACAATTACGCTGATACCGGCTATCTTACCCTTTTGGTCGACATGCGCGATTCGGCCAAGCCGACGATTCATATCCGTGTCTGGAATCCGAAGAAGGATCCGAATTTCACTGCCTTAAAGTTTCTGCAACACGGGGCTACATTATTGGATTAAGAATGGATAAGAATATGAAAAAACTATTCCTTTTAATTTGCGGGATTGTCATTGCGAATTGCGCTTCCGCACAGATTATGTTGTCTCAACCGGTGGCCTCCGAAGAGTTGTCCGAGGCTGTGATAGACAAGGTTAGGGATGATAACAAACAACTATGCGCCTTGATTTCGGTCAATGTTACCGGTTTGACCTTAGAACAGGTGCTCGCAATGAAACTCGATACGGACAACGGTTCGAATATATATATCAAGAATCAACCGAACGATGCGACGAATTTTCGTTTTTACATCTCCCCGACTGCGACTTTCGTTGAGGTCGGAGTGAAGGGATATGAAAAAACTCGCTTACAACTGAATCGGGAATTGAAAGGCGGGAAATTGTACGCGATGAAACTTCATGCCCGCCCGCTCGAAGTCGAGATCAACATCACGAGTAGTGTGTACAAAGCGGCCGAGGTGTATATCGACAATAATTTCATCGGCAATACACCCTTGACGACTACCGTGAAATACGGAGTTCCGTTCGACATCCGAGTTTCAGGCGATATATCGGAAACGAAAAAGCAGGTCATCATCACCGAAGAGAGCGAAAAAGCATTCGATTTTACGAATATTATCGGTTCGAAGGATTTGGTTCTCAATATCAGCCACAATGCTGAAGTCAAAGTCGATGAAGCCATAATCGGAACCGCTAAGGGTGGAGAGCCGTTTGTCGTGAAGAATCTCGTTTACGGCAAACATTTGATCGTCGTACGGGCTTTGGATTTCAACGATACGCAGGAACGACCGATCAATGTTGCGGAGAAGAGTGTGAATTCGTTGGATATTCAGTTGAAACATACGAAGACCGTAACGATCGATGCCAATATTTCGGGGGCACAGGTGGCGATCGACGGCAAATATCTGGGCGATACCAAACTGACGGCTCAATTGACCTACGGTAGGCATGAAATGACGATGTCTAATGCGGGAAAGAGCAAAACGGGAACCATTCTCGTGAACGAAAGGAATTCGTATTTCAAATGGAAACTTCCGAAACCTTCGACACGATATCATCGGGGCTATACGACACAAGACATCGATTTGCGTCCGATCGGGTTGGAACTCGGATATGCACAGAAACAATGGGTATACAAGACGGAAGGTGAAAAACTAAAGACAGGATTTTGGGGACAGGGAGAAAAGTACCTTCACGGATTACAAGTCGGTATTCGTATAGAACCGCACATCGGATGGTGGTTTTATGTGCATACCGGTCTGTATTACGAATTTTATTATAGCAAGAGTGATGAAGAGTATTCGGACGGATATGGCGTATTTGGGAAATTCATGGAACATTCGCTATACGTTCCGGCTCATATCGAATTCAAAATGCCGGTGTCGGATAATTTCTATTTCTTCCTAAATGGCGGCATCGGTTTCGATTGCGGACTTGCCGCTGCTGCGGATCTCTACGATGTGGGTGGTGATGAACCGTACTATACGGAGGAAGATATTTATGGCAACAGCGAAATGGGCGATTTAAAACGATTCAATATATCGGGCGAGTTCGGTGGCGGATTCTGTGTGAAACGCTGGAAATTCGGATGTACGGTCAGCCGTGGCCTTTTGGATATGAGCCTCGGAGAAGGATATAAAGTACAACAAAACAAATTGACCGCTTATTTTTCGTATATGTTCTAAAACGGCATGTTTTGACATGAGACAACCTATTATATTATAAATTCAAGACTATGAAAAAGATTCTCGTTGCATTTCTTGCTATTGGTATGGCCGGCTTATTATCCGGATGTCAAAAAAGCGAAACGGCCCTAATCGGAATGGTTAGCAAAACATTAGTCGAATATATCGACTCGGACCATGACGGTGCTGCGGATGCTGCGATTGTTTCAATGACGTTGACTCTTGACGAAGATTCGACAACGGGCTATGAACAGATTTCCGTCCTGTGGGATGGCGTCGAAGTCGCTTTCGGAAGTACATTGCCGATAACCGATCGGCAAATCGTTGATCTGACGACAAACGCCGCCCATACGTATTCGATTGCAGGTGAATGGCAGCAAGGCTCCATGAGAGGATCTAATTCGGGGATTATCCGCATCAAGGTCTCGAATGGCATGGTTGAACCTGTCGAAGATATTCATTTGCGTAGTAGTCTGGAACTATCGTATTGATCGGAAATTGATCTACATAGTATTACGGGAATTGGGAGTATGAAAAATATTATCCGGCCCGCTCGATTTTCTTGGATTCGTGCAACAGATACCCTTTATGGGTATCTGTACCCGTGTTTGGGGAAATACATTGAGTTTCTTTGCCTCATGGCGGTGAAAAACAGACTGTCGCAATCGCGCTTTTTTTATATTTATGATGTTAATATGGATTGTTGATATACATTACTTTCCGAAAAAACAAGAACAAAAATAGAAACAAGTACGGTCAGGACAGTGCTGGAAAATCGACCTGCAACACCTATCGGGAGCTTTACGTAGCGAGACAAGGCACATTTCCTATCGTTGAGTCAATTCAACCATTAAGAAGATGAGATTCGTCATTTTTACCATCGGGCTCTTTTTGTCTGCATTTGCATCGGGACAAAATAAATATTCGGAAGAATACGAAGCTTTCAAGCGTCAAGCCCTTCAGGACTACGATGATTTCCGGAATAGGGCGAATGCTGAATATGCGCGATACATGCGCGATGCGTGGGCGTGGTATCGGGGAGAAAAGCCGATGCCGGTCCCGACGATCGAGGAGCCCGTCGTGCCTCCGGTAATTCTACCCGAGGACGACAGAGGAAAAACGCCCGATGAGCGGCCTATGCCATTCGATGAAATCGTACCGGCACCGGCCCCTGTGCCCGAACCACAACCGATTTCTCCGATAGAAGAGAAACCGCAACCTGTCGAACAATGGCTACATTTCGTATTCTATGGCACACCTTGCAAAGTTCGATTCGACGCGGCCGAAAGTGTATTGCTGAACAACATCCGTGAAAATGCCGTTGCCGATATGTGGGAGCGCATGATGACGAGTTGCAATAATCTGCTCTGCGATTGTTTGGATTTGCGGAACAGCATGAAGCTGTGCGACTGGGCCTATGTAAAATTGGCAGAGACGGTTGCAAATACCATATATGGGTCGGGGCATTCGAATGAAGCTGTTCTTTTGCAATCTTTCATTCTGAATCAGTCCGGATTCAAAATACACATCGCCCGTTCGGACAATCATCGTTTGCATATGCTGCTTGCTGCCGACTGCGATATGTACAATTATCCCTATTGGAAACTCAACGGTGAGCACTATTATCTGTTAGACCATAGCGGCGTCGACGGTTTGAATATTTTCACTCGAACGTTTCCCGAAGAGCAACCGATGCGGTTGTCGATAGCACAAGAGCAGCGGTTTTCCGGGAAGCTGTCATCGGAGCGCACATTACAAGCTGAACGATATCCGGCTGTATCGGCTACCGTAGTTGCGAATATGAACTTGATGGATTTCTACAACGAATATCCGGCCTCGTATGCCAACAACGACCCTCTCACAAAGTGGCGGTTCTATGCGCAAGTACCATTAAGTCGAGTTGCCCAAGAGCGTCTATATCCTGCCTTGCGTGCCGCGATTAGCGGCAAGAGCGAACGGGATGCGGCCAATATGCTGATAAATTTTGTGCAAACGGCATTTGTTTACGAATACGATGATAAAGTTTGGGGATGCGACCGCGCATTTTTCGCCGACGAAACTCTGTACTATCCCTACAGCGATTGCGAAGATCGTTCGATTCTGTTCTCCCGATTAGTACGCGATCTGTTGGGGTTGGAAGTCGTGCTTGTTTACTATCCGGGGCATTTGGCGACAGCTGTCAAATTCAATGAACCCATTCCGGGGGATTATCTTTCGGTGGATGGCACACGGTATCTTGTTTGCGACCCGACCTATATTCATGCCCCGATTGGTCTGACGATGCCCGATATGGATAATTCCCAAGCAAAAGTGATAATGTTGTAGAGATATTGATGACTATAACTCAACTCTTTCTTCCACTAATAACCCCATGTATGCAATTCTTTAGATTGCTTGGTGTGGCGGTGGTTGTTCGGGTCGGTGCAAAGATAGTGATATTTAGAGTGTATTTCTGTTTTTAGGCAAATTACTCTTCAATAAGTTGTTTCGTTTCCTTTAACTTATTCTTGGTGATGTCTGCGCACATTCTTAATATGTTTTCGTTATTTTTCTTAACTTGCTGTTTTTGATATTCATCAGAGAAATTATCTTCATCTACTCTAATATTAGACTGTCGGATAATACATTCAACAGCTTTATCTACTGTTGTGGATTTTATTTGAGATTTATATCCCATTGCATTAATAATAATGACATTTAAAAATTCAGCGCATTCAGGAATGCGAATGAAAACTTCTAAACGTTTTACCATCTTTTGCGATTGTATATCTTTATTTTTAGACAGAATATCTATGAACAAATCTACTATTGTAACATTTTTATTTTCCATTTTATTACTATCATATGATATTTACTTATTGAGCAAGCCCAACCTTTGAGCAAAATTTACAGCCTCAATCGAATTATTGGCTTTTAGCTTTCGCAATATATTTCGTCTATGGGTATTCACCGTATTGATGCTAACTTTCAAAGTATTTGCTATCTCTTTGCTTAACGAGCCTTGCTTCATCAAACGCAAAACCTCCAACTCTCTATTTGTTAAAGGTTCATTCAGTGTATCAGATAAATCTATAAAAATCTGCTCTCCCGTTTTGAAATTGTATAAATGACTTTTAACAATTTCTGATTCATGACTTGCATCAACATCGATAACCGACAGCATAAGCCAAATATTGCCTGATTTATCCGTCTCAATAACTTGCTCCTGCTCTATTATACGGATGTATTCACCTCGAAGATTCCTCACCCGCATTTCATGAATGGCTTTATAGTCCATTTTTTCTTCATTGGAGAACGAACTCAATATCGAATAGATTTTCTTTCTTACAAGTAATCCGTAGTATATATCATCCGGATGTACGACCTCTATTACCGGCTGATGCCCGTCTATAAACAATCTATGGGAATCAAGCCCATATAATTCAGGAATGTTATCAGAAACAAATACGAATTTTTTAGTGTAGCAATCAAACGCCAACACAATACTATGCGTAATTTCCGAGAGTTTTTTCCAGTCCTTTTTCCTTTCTTCGAGAATGGAATAGTTTACCTCATCAAGTAGTATGTTTGATGTCGGGAGTAAGTTTATTATTCGCTTCTCAATTTCCTCAATTATCATGTTTTTAAAATATCTGATTATTAGATATTTGCACGTTCTCTCATTATAAATGACTATTGCCTTTAGAGTCTGTTGCTTCTATCTTTGCACAAAGATAATGAAATCAGTATAAGTATAAGATAAATAGATGTTTTTAATATTTTAATTCATGTAATATGATAGAGAAAATTTGTTTAATGACACGTAGCGGAGAAGAGGTTGTAGGACGTAGAGTAGTTGTTACTTCTGAGTTTGAAGCTGACAGAGAAAATATTTGGCGTAAAATTCAGGATATTGATACTTTAAGAAAAATTTGCAAGCCAAAAGCCAGTTTTAAATCTTATGATAATACTTCTTCTACTTGGAAAGAAGGAAAATCTTTTTGCTTTAAAATGTTCCTGCATGGATTTATTCCGGTAGGAAAACATACGATAAACGTAATCAAAATGGATAAAAGCACGGGAGAGATAGTAACAAATGAGTATAATAAAAAAGTAACTATATGGAATCATTATATCAACATGGAAGAAGTTTCTCCTAATGTAACAAGATATACGGATATGGTTGATTTATATGCAGGCGGTTTAACAGCTCTTGCCGCTTGGTGGACGCTTAAATTTTATAAACATAGACAGAAAAAATGGCAGAAGATAGCAAAAAACTTATAAAACATTTGCACTTTGTCTTCTAAGGAAGATTATGCCAGAATGGGATTTAACAAAAAAGCAAATATATAAATTGCTAAAGCATCCTTTCCAAAAGGAAAAATCTGTGATAGAAGAAATAACTTCTGCATATCTTGAATTTGTTGAGGATTTATTCGATCATCGCAATAGAGAGCATGATAATAAAATACGTATCAAGCAATTAAATATGAGTTATATAGATTTCGGAACAATAAAAGCATTAGAAGAAACTTCTCCTACTGAAAATAGCAAACTGAAAATTATATATCTTGATAAACTCTTGTCTTTATTGCATACGGAACAAGAACCGATCTATCGCCGAATGGAATATCCAAAATTTTCATCAATATAGAATCTGATCGGAAATCTTCATTCTGCTTAACAATGAGGTCATTAAAATTATGGATGAATCTTCATATGTCCTCAATATCCTTTGAGGAATAGTCAAGACCGGAAATTGCGTTTTCCGTCGTACCTTGCGTATCCGCAAAGCACCGTTATTGTCTTTTATCAGATGTTCACGGCTTAACTGCTGCACATCCGCGAAAGCGAGTGCGTTGAAACAGCAAAAAACAAAAATGTCCCTTACCTGCTCCAACCGTTTGATGGCAAATTCCTTGTCTATCGGAATATCCAGTTCTTCACGTGAAAAAAATACTGCATTTACTTCTTCCTGCTCGAAGTGGATGCCGTAAAACGGATCTTTCTTTATCCAGTCGTTAGCCAAAGCAATACGAACAACTTTTTTCAAGCTCTTCAAATGTTTCAATGCGCGGAATTGTTTTGGCAATGCTTCTCTGTTTTCAGCCGGAAATCAAAATCACGGATAAACCGCCCGTCCGGTTCTGCCAACATTATATCATCACGGTGGTAACAACTGCGGATATATTCTTTCAGGCGGTTTGAGAAGTCTCAAATTTGAATAACGATGTTTGCCGTATATTCCTTGCCAATCAGGGCTCGGCATTTTTCGTCATGCTCCGCATAAACTTCCAATAAACTGCGTTGTACTTTATCCCGTCCGTAGAAACAATCTTTTATTATATCGGCTGCTGTTATTGGCTTGTTGTCTATCTCCAGTCCACGGTGTATCGCAATACTTTGGCACGAACCGTATTGATATAGCGGTTCAGTTCGGTGGCTGCACGGTCTTTTTCCTTGTAACATTCCTTTTTTCTGATTCCATAGCTCTACGGAAATACTCCGTTTAATCATAACTTCGGCTGCTCGTTTGTTTACGGTGATGCGCATACAAAATAGGAGCTTTACTGTTTTTCAGAAGTTTTGCTTTTTTGATGACGAACAATGCGCTTAGTGTGTTTCTTTTCACTGCTCCCCTAATTCTTTGTTTTTTAAGTAGTGCAAAATTAGTTTGCTACACTCGAAAACCGGCTACGTAAAAAACGACAATCAAAGATAACGATTACGCTTCAGGGCAAGGTTCTGGGTATCGACGACAGCGCCTATACGCTGCCCTCGTCGGACACGTTGAGTTATGTCGTATCCTCGATGCTCTCGTTCGTCGATACCATGCCGCGATACCGGATTCGCATCATCGACAAGTACGTGACCGTTACCGACCGCAACTACGTGCGGTTCCGGCTCGGCGACACGCGCATCATCGATACGCTGGGCGACAACCGCCGGCAGTTGGACCGGATCACGGACCTTATGCGGCGGATCGTCGAACAACAGAAGTTCTTCGTCGATACCGTCACCCTGGCGGCCGCGGCCTCTCCGGAGGGTGTCTATGCCTTCAACGACCGTCTCTCCAAAGGACGGGCCGAGGCGTTGAAACAATACCTCGTCCGCCGCTTCGGCCGGCGGATCGCCCCGCTGCTGACGGTACGCTGGCTGGCCGAAGATTGGCAGGAGCTGACGGAACGCATCCGGGAAGACAGGAATATCGGGAACCCGAAGACCATTCTGGAACTGATTGCTGCGGAGAAGAACCCCGACCGTCGAGAGCACCTCATCCGGCAGCGGTTCCCGAAGGACTTTGCCTACATCCGCTTGACGATTTACCCGCAGCTTCGGGCCGTGAATTTCCGCTACAGCCTGCGCCGAAAAGGGATGGTGAAGGATACGATTCACACGACCGAACTCAATACGGCCTATGCCCGCGGCGTGGAACTGTTGCAGAAACGCAAGTATGCCGAAGCATTGTACATCCTGAACGAATACAACGACCGCAATACCGTCGTGGCGCACCTCTCGATGGGGCACGACGAGCGGGCGCTGGAGCTGCTCGACGCGATGCCGAAGGATGCCGTGAACGAGTATCTGAAAGCCATCGCTTGTTCGAGGTTGGGTCGCAAGGACGAAGGACGGGAGCATTTTCTCGAAGCATGCCGCCTCGATCCCCGGATGGAATACAGGGCCAACCTCGACCCCGAAATTACAGAACTGTTAAAACGATAAAGCTATGAAGCGTAACAAACTGGGAACCGAGATTTTCTATTGCCTGATGGCCGCGATCGGAGGCGTACTCGTCGCCTCGCTATTTGCCGGATGTCACATTTATACCGACGAAGAGATCGAAACAATCCGGTGTCCGCAAATTCAGGATACCGTACGGATACCGGAATGGGAGCTGACCGAATAGATGCGAGCGGCGGAGACTTTCAATCTCCGCCGCTCGTTCAGTTTTCTCGTGGCACGAGAGGCCGGCAGTAGGACTTGTTTACGACCCGATCCCGCATCGTTTGCATGTTATTGAAATTGCGGGATATGTTTTGGATTATTTCGATATAGTTGTCGCTGCCATCCTCTTTCAGATAATAGAAAGGTTTGATGGACACGCAGTTTCGGTGTTCGAAAAGCGTATTGAGCAGCGTGCGGTCGGAGTTCCCGCACGAATGTCCCATGATGTAGATCTGGTATGGCGACGAATCGATGAACCGGAGCAGACGGCGGTAGTTGTCCGTCTCCAGATAACGGATGGATTTGATGTTCGTCAGGTAGCTGTTATCTTGTAGGTTGGAGATTTTCTTGTAATCTTCGTCCAATTCGTCGCCATAACCGAAGATAATAGGATTTTTATCATTCTCCAGCTCTCCGTGAATATGGTTGACCTTGAAATCCGACCCTTCGGGAATATACAGGTCGGCCATCTTCGTGTAGTTGAAGTTCAACAACAGAATCTGTTCGGGCAACAAAAAACAGTTCGGGACGTCGCCTTCGTTATCGTTGATTTTTTTAAGGTGTTTCGATATATCCAATGAATCCGGCGCGGATGAACTTCGGACAGAACCGAGATATCGCATAATGTCTACATGACGGTCGGGAGAAGATTGTCCGAACCGACGCAGGAAATTGTCTATTTTATCATCCGTAGACAGGGATTTCAATCGTGCAGCCAAAAATTCCTCGAACAGACCTTGTCCCCCGACGGATATGTCCCGCACATCGAAAGGTTCATAGATTGTCTCCCGGATGCAATCCTTTACAAGGGCCGGCTTAATTTTTTCTTGAACCAAAGACAGGTGTACTGTTAAATATGTCTTTATCAAATCCAAATCTTCATTAAGCCGATCCGGAGTGGAGTATCCGCAGGGGCTCTGACGAAAAATATTTTTCAGCCACGCATAATATTCGCTTTCGATATCGACCCAATTTTTCGATTCGGCAGCCTTATCTATTGCTTCGAAGAATTTGCTTTTATAGGTTAAGTTATCGTTGAAGAATTTATTGTATTGCTCTTGCGGAGTTATTTCTCCCAGATTTCGTGTTAATTGAAACATGCTATTGCTCAGAACCCAACGGAAATGTTGCATGGTTTTCCGGTCTTCCGGACCGGAAATTTTGACAGCACATAAACCATCATTTAATTCGTACTCGCCTTTCAATAATCCTAATTTCTGAATAGTGTAGTAGCCCCGAATAAAATCCGTATAGCTTGTCGCTAACCCGTGTGCAAGGTCGAATCCGTTACCGATCAGTATAATTCTATTCATCATATTTATTATCTGTTATTTGTAACGATACATGACAAATTTAGCCATTGGTTCCGGTACGGACAAATCATAATGATATTTCCCCGCCCACCCGTCCAGCAAGATAGCCGCAGCGAACGACACGCCAAGACCGCGCAGGGTCTTGTCTCCGGTCATCCCGCTGCGGCTGTCGGACTCTTGCTGTCCGGGCGTTCCGGGCAGACCAAATATCGTTTCTTATGGAATTACTCACTGAAGAGATCATCTCGAAATTCGAGAATCATCCCATCGGTTCGCAGGCAGGGAAAGGATTAGAGGCCGAGGTCCTCGTCAAATACTTCAATCCCTGCGGTGCCGGAACATGGCTCATCACCGAAGCCGAACGCGAAGGCGACGACTGGCGCCTGTTCGGATTTTGTCATATTTTCGAGTGGGAGTGGGGGTATCTGATGCTTTCTGATCTGGAAGCCATTCAGCTGCCGTTCGGCCTGACCATCGAGCGGGACTTGTACACTACAAAACGATACGTTCGGGATTTCATTTCCACCGACAAATAACCGAACATGGTCGAATCCGTTAAGAAGCATCGTTATGACAAGGTATAAGGATCAGGCAGCCAGACTGAAAGAAGAACTGAACGAGGCACTGAACGACGAGCGCTACCGAAATCTGTCGTTCGTATCCGTTGGAAACCTCTCTCGCGCAAACCGAAACTATCTGACCCGACACATGGAAAAAATCGGTCGCCTTCAACACCGATACGATCTTTGCGTGCGCATGCAGCGGATTGTCGACGGTGAAGTATTCACCCTCGACGACATCGACAAATGCCGGATGGAGATCATGCGCCGATATCCCGAATACGGACAGGAGATAGGACTGCCCTATGGAATAATCTTTACGGCGGAAGCCATACGGAAATCTCTTACCCCGAAATATGACCAACAGTTGCATAAGCATCCGATAAGAATCGACTTCGGAACAGATGTCGTCATCGAAATAGACTACAGCAACTTTATCCGGCGGTATCCTAAGAAACAGAATAAAAGGAGAGAGGCCGACTGACCTCTCTCTTTTGTTCGTATTACCGCTGTGCTTCGATAAAGTGAGATTCCAACAGTTTGTACAAAGCAGACTGCGGGTAGAGAATCTTGCCGCCGATGGTCGTATAGGGAATCTGACGGTTATCGCGATAATTCTGCAAGGTGCGGGGACTCAAATCGAAAATTTCGCGTACTTCTTCACTGGTCAGATAAGTTTCCGAAAGAATCGACGGACGCTTTTCCGAAAGGAGTTTGTCGAGCGCGACGATCGCTTTGCGCAGGTTACGACACAAAGCCTGATGTTCCGGTGTCGTGCGAAGGATGATTTCCGGATTCATTATCTGGTCGGTTGAATCAGATTGTGTTGCAGAATATGAGCGATGTCCCGTTCACGGAAAAAGACTTTATTTCCGAGAGACGTGTAGGGTACGATACCGATCTGGCGGTAATATTGCAAAGCCCGCAGCGTGATGTTCAGGGCTTTGCTGACCTCTTCCGAAGTCATTCACCGCGACGGATCGGAGGTTTGACGGGAACAGAAGCGGGAAACCCGATCCAGAAGCTGACCGACGAGTGTCTGCAACTCGTCGTAAGCACACGTTTCAATCATCGTGTAGTCCATTGAAATACGTTTTTTTAGTTTGACAATAACCCCGGACTGTCCGAGGGATCGGCAGGTAAACGTATTTCTTGGAAGCGATATGATGAATGACCGTTCTCAGCCGTCGGAGGCCGTCTAAACGTGAAAAAACGACGAAAATAACTAATTTGCAAAACTCAAGGGAATTTCCTATATTTGTATGGAACAGGCTGCCCCGACGGAACAGAATCGTGTAAAACATTGAAACCGTTATTTCTCTAAATTGTTACCGCTTGTTGGAGAAACCGTTGTAATGAATTATTTTAGATTTTTATTGGTTTGACTTAACCAATTGAGGAATAAAATTTTAGCGAATTATTTGAGAAATAGAGGTAACGATTTAGTAACCGTGCTAATTTCAGCGTTTTGCGTTGCTATGCTGCCAAATAACTCTTTTATTTGCAAATATAATATCTTTTTCCGAAAGTACGAACTGTCGGCAGCTATTTTGCAAAATCAGTTCACAAAAAAGAATCATTCACTTCATTTGCAGGCATTCTGACGCTTCATTAGTTTCGATAGGGAATCTTTTTCACTCCATTATTCGGATTTATAGCCTCATCCTCCTGCCTTTCCTTTGCGGCTGTATAGGTCGGTGTATATTCTGCCTTAGCTTGTCGAATTGCTCTTTGAACCGCTCGGCAATGGGTTTCCGGTCGAAGGCAAGAACCAGTTTCGTCCCGTCCGTCGGGTCTTTCACCACTTGAAACACCGCCTTTTCGGTCGTGAATTTCCGTCCGTGTTTCTCCGAATAGAGTTCACCCACATGCTCCTTTTATTCGTTTATATTAATCTCTTCCAAATCGTCGGGAACAAACACTTTCCCCTTGAAATTCAGTAAAGCTTCTTCCATGTAATTCTTTTTGCGTGTACTTAGATTCTTATCTAGCAATAGATCTTTACGTTTAATTTTTCAGCTAATAATCCAACTTCCAATGCAGTGCTATGGTGTTTTTCGTATGGTTTGAATACATGACGGTCTTTATATACTCAAAATGCCTCACACAGAAGCCAATCTGCACCTTCTACATAATGACGGTTAGCTTCATTATAGGGTTCATCTCCCAAGCAAACTAATTTTGTTCCATTACGCATTTGAATACAAAAACCAAACTGTTTTTCTTTGGTAGACAATATATCAAAACACTGAAAATCAACATTATTTATACTACATTTAGTATCGTTTCATTATCTGGATGATAAGAAACGGCATCAGAACGGCAGGTCATCCGCGTCGTCTTGCGGAGTATCGGCGGGCGGCACGGGAGTGTTTCCGGCAGCCTTTACAGGCTCCTCGTCCGCATCGTTCCCGGTTGCGTTACGTTTACCGGAATTAACGAAAGCGATCGAATCGGCCGTGATAGAGAGCTGCACTTGGCTGTCGCCGTTTTTGTCCTCCCACAAGGAGTACGACAGCGTTCCTTCGACGAGCACCAGCCGTCCTTTGGTAAGGTACTCGGACAGGCGGATGTGCCCCTCCTTATTGCTCCGCACCCTTACCCACGTGGCGACGCTCTGTCCTTTCGAGTAATCATCTACGGCTATATCCATAGCCAAGAATGAACCGTGCGTTCCTGCGATGACCCGGCTGTCTTTGCCGATGTGTCCGATAGTGTGAACATATAACATAATAGAAAGTTTTTGCGGCAAGGTGGTTAGTCCTGCCATTACCTGAATTGTTGTTTCTTTTCCCTTTGCTCGGTTCTTTTTCTGCCGAACCGCTTGGGATTTACGGGTGCTTCAAAAGGCTGACGAAAAGCCCTTTCCGGCGCTTTTTCCGGAAAATTACGCTTACGCAGGAAGGAAGAATTTTCCGAGAAATGCACTTCAAAGCGACGGAATCGGCGCGGCAGCCGACCTTTGCATCCGGAAAACCCAATCGGTGACGGCAGGAAACGAAGCCGCAGGAAACGGTTATACTATATAATCGTATAAAGGGCAGGAGGCTTCGCCGAAGTATAAGAGAAGAGGGAAAGGAAGAGGTATAAAAGAATACCGCCGACGCGGTGCCGGTAACTTCTTAATGGCACGGCAGCCGACAGAACAGCGGCGAACAGTTACGGCCGCTTGTCACAACCCGACAAGATTTATACCGAAGGCCGACAAACCGTAGAATCGGTTTTATCGGGTATGCCCATAGTTATGGATTCACGGTGGAATACGCCTTGCGGACCGGGGCCTGCAAAACGACCATGACCTGATCTCCTCGCTCTGGCAGGAAGAACAGAAACAACTGCTCGGATTACTCCTATATAATCAAAAGTATTGAGGAAGGCCGATCATCCAAAAAGTGATTTTAGGGCCATGTAACGCTGAAAACGTGACGGCCGTTCTCGAAACGATAACCGACCTCCAGCGCGTAATAATTCGCCACGGCCCGCACCAGCGCCAATCCGAGACCCGTCGATCCTTCCTTCTTGCTTCCTTGATAGAAGCGTTCGAAGATACGCTCTCCGTCCAGCGCTTCGCCACCCTCGTTGGAAACGGTGAGCATGCGGCCCTCGATCCGGATGTCGATCCGCGTACCGGGCTCGCTGTGCAGGTAGGCGTTCTTCACGAGGTTCGTGACCAACACCGAGGCGAGCGACTCGTTCATGCGGACCGTGAAGCTACCCGGCAGAGCCGGCGAGCAAACCAGCCCGCGCGAGGCGTAGATCTCGCCGCAAAGCTCCGCCTGCTCCCTAACCAGCGCGGCGATGTCCACGTCCGAGTTCTCGGGAAACTGGTTGTTGTCGATCTTCGTCAGCAACAGCAGGGTGCGGTTCAGCCTGACGATATGGCTCAGCGTGCGCTGCATCTGGATGATCTCACCGGCCTGCCGTTCGTTCACGTCCGGTCCGTCGAGCAGCCATTCGAGGCGGGCGCCCAGTACGGCCAGCGGGGTCTGCAACTCATGCGAGGCGTTGCCGATGAACTGTTTCTGCTGTTCGTGCAGCGCTTCGGAGCGGTCCAGCGCTTCCTGCGCGGCGACATTCAGCCGCCGGAACTCGGCGATGGTCGTATCGTTCGGAACGGGCCGGTTGCCGGTGCCGGGGTGGTAGTCGTCCAGCCACCGAAGCAGGACGTACAACGGACGCAGATTGCGCTGAAACACCAGCAACGTAAGGCCCAATACCGTCAGCAAAAGGAAGAGGTAGAGGAATACGGCCCAATAAGCTGCGGTTCGCAGCAGGTCGTCTTTCTCGAACGAGGGCGTAGAAACCCGCAGCTCGTAGAACTGGCCCGCATCGTCGCGGAAGATGGTGGTCAGCATACGGGCGGGCTCGGTCTCCTTCTTCTCGGGGATATAGACCTCCGCATCGCGGTAATCGATCATCGGACGGGAGGCGACGTAACGCTCGTCCACGGGCGTTATGGAGTAGCTGTTGTTCGAGCCGTCGTTCAGACCGGGAAGCTCCTGTCCGGCCATCATGCGGATGACGATAAGCTCCGAGTAGTCCTCCAGCGCGTCGTCCACCTCGTCGTTGATCTCGTCCACCATAGAGGCGTAGAACAACCACACCCATAATGCCATTATGGGTAACAGAACCAAGCAAAGGCGCACGGCCAGACGGTAGATCAGTTTCATCGTATTTCTATTTTCAAATTTTGGGGCGATGACTCGGCAACCATCCAAATCGCCGTTGTTTTCATCGCCTCGCTCGTATGAATAACTCTTAATTCGCGGCAAGCCTTCCCGTTTATGTATCGAGAACGACCATCTTGTAGCCGAAGTTGTAGAGGGAACGTATCTCGACCGTCGCTCCGGCCTTTTCCAGTTTACGGCGCAGGTTGCGTATCTGGGCGTAAACAAAGGAGAAGTCGTCGGCCTGATCGACGTGGTCGCCCCAGACCGCCTCGGCCAGCACGGCCTTGTCTATCGTGTGACCGGGACGCTGCAAAAAGTACGAGAGGATGTCGAACTCCTTTTTGAGCAATTCCAGCGTTACGCCGTTCACCTGTACGACACCCCGTTCGGGGTCGAGATAGACGTTGCCCTGCGTGAAGCCCCGCTGGCCTCCGTTTTGGCTGCGCCGCGCCACGCTGCGGATGCGGGCCGAGAGCTCCATCATGTGGAACGGCTTGGGCAGGTAGTCGTCGGCGCCCAGGTCGAGGCCCGCCACTTTGTCCTCCATGGCACCGCGGGCCGAGATGATGATCACGTTCTCCCGCTTGCCTTCGGATTTGATGCGCTCCAGCAGGTTCAATCCGTTGCCGTCGGGCAGCATGATATCCAACAGGATGCAGTCGTAAGCGTATGCAGCCAGTTTATCGTCGGCCTCGGCAAAGGTGCCGGCCGTTTCCACGACATAGCCCTCCCGGACCAACGTCCGTTTCATTACTTCTCGCAGCGAGGGCTCGTCTTCCACGATCAGTATCTTCATGGTATTTTCGTTTGTTTTTCGAAGTACAAAATTACCGGAAGATTCTATAAAGAAGTTAAAATAAGCGATTAATTTTTTTTCAGATCATTACCAGGAAAAGGGAAACGGACATAAAAAAATATTCCGCCCACACTTTTTTTTCTCATTTCAGATTCATTTCAGATTTGCCACCGGATATTTGCACCGTAATCATCAAACCTTAATCTTAAAATGATATCAATTATACACGCAATGAAAAAGAAAAGAGCGATACGGAGCGCATGGCTGCTCTGTCTCGCACTTGCAGCCCTCCCGGCCGCGGCACAGAACGAAAGTACCACGCAGCGGCACATAGACTCCCTGCGACAGGTCGTGGAAGACCTCGCAGTCCGCGTGCATGCGCTGGAGGGCGGCCGCACGACCGAATCCCGTCCGCCTGCGACTACAACGGACGACACCTATTGGCGGCACAAGACACGGGCCCGCTATTTCAACATCGGTTATGTGAGCGAAAAGCTCACCCTTCCGCAGGACGGAGGCAAGCTCCGCAGCGACGTGGGCGCTTCGCTCTCGTGGGGCCGCACCTACCACCTGCACCGCAAGCCCCTGCTGGGAATGATCCGCATCGGGCTGGACTGGACTTGGCTCGACGCCAACTGGGCCAAATACGACCTCTCCTACGGCGGATGGAACGGGGGCTGGGACGGCGACCGCTACGACCCGGACCGGTATCCGAACAACGGCTACCCCTATGAAGACGACTGGGGCGGGCTCGACGCCCACAAGGCGGATCTGGGTATGGCCGTAGGTCCTTCGGTCACGGTGAGTCCCATCGGGGATTTGAAGATCAACGTTTACGGGCGCATCGTCCCCTCCTGCGCGCTGACCGTTTTCGACGGGGACGTGAACGCCCGCTACGCCACCTATTTCAGCGCCGGCGGAGCGGTTTCGTGGAAGGTCATTTCCGTGGGCGTCGAGGGCCGCTGGGGCAAGATCAAGAACGCCTTCTCGGACGACGAGGACGACTACGACTGGGGTTATCACGGCAACCGAGACCTGAAAACCCGCGCGGGAGCCATGCGGCTTTACCTGAGTTTCCGTTTCTGATGCGGCGGAAGAACTCGAAGAAGAAATCGTTAATCAACCATACGACCACTAAAATCAAATTGCAATGAAAAGACACAATCCGACCATTTGGACATTAGCGGCCGCAGCGGTGCTGGGGCTCTCGTCCTGTTCGAAAGACGAAGGAATCGGCGGCCCCGGTTCCGGAGAAGTATCTCAAGCGGTGATAGCCGCTTTCGAGGCCCGCTACCCGGGCGCAACGAACGTAACATGGCGCGTGAGCGGCGATTATGCCATCGCCAATTTCAAATCCTCGGCAGCAACCTATGCTGCCACTGCGGGCGAAAGCAACGCATGGTTCGAGAACCTGAACGGCGAGTGGACGATGACCGAGACGGGTATCGCCTTCACGGATCTGCCGCAGGCCGTGCAGGAGGGCTTCAACGCCAGCAAGTACGGCACGCCAGCCGAGGGAGAAGCCTCCGAGTGGACCCTGACAGGGAAAGTAGATAAACTGGAACGCAAGGACGTGATGCAGCCCACCGCGGACGGTAAAGCCGTCGTGGTGTACGTGATCGGCGTGTGCGGCACCACGGCCGACGGGTTGGCCACCACGATGGACCTCTACTTCTCGGCCGAGGGCATCCTCGTAAATGAAGTGGCCGACGCCACGGACAACGGCTACGAGGACCAGCTTCCGCAGCAGCCTGCGGCCAGCATCGAACAATACCTCCAGACCAATATCATAGCCAAAGGCGGCCGCGTGATCGAAATAGACCTCGAATACAGCGGTACGGAGGTAGAGGCCATTCTCGGCAATCGCAAGGTCGAGCTTTTCTTCGACGCTTCGCAGAACTGGATTTACACCAAGACCGATTACTACCGCTCGGACCTGAACGGCACGGTTCCCGCGAATATCGTAGCGGCGATGAAGACTTCGGAATACTATACGGATGACCGCCGTGTGGACGACATCGAAAAGGTGGAGACCAACGCTGCCAACGGCAACCGCACATGGTGGGTGTTCGAGCTGGAGACCCGCTGGGACGACGTGGAGGTCTATGTGGACGATAGCGGCCTGATCGAACGGCCTCAGATCGACATGGGCGAGAGCGGCGGACTGCCCGCAGGCGGCGACATCGAGAGCTTCATCAATCAGAAGTATCCCGGAGCGCGTATCGTCGAGCGAGACTATGACGACGGATTCTTGGAGGTAGAAATTATCCACGAGAACATCAAAAAGGAGCTCACTTTCAACGGCCGCAACGAGTGGATCAGGACCGAATGGGAGGTACGCCTCCGCGAGCTGCCCGAGGCCGTGACGCAGGCCGTCAGCCGGGAGGGCTACCGATTCGACGATGACGAGGCCGACTTCGTGGAGACCTCCTCGCAAAGTTATTACGAGGTGGAAGTGAGAAAGGATCGCGGCGAATACAAGCTCCGCATCGACCCGCAGGGAAAGATCCTGCACACGATGCGCGACTAATGCAGCGCAGGGCATGACTTCTTGATAATCGGAACCGCCGAAAGGAACAGACGATCCTCTCCGGCGGTTCCCATTTTCAGGAGTTCCGAACTTATAGGCTGCGATCTAAAAAGCTACCTTGACAGGATGCAAAAAAAAAATCATATTTTTTCTTCATCCGCAGATTATTTCAATTTCATTTTAGAATCGGTACCGACCTTTGTATCACGAAAGGTTCGGTAATCCGCTCAAAAGAAACGAACTGAACAACTAAACTAAATAAAACGATATTATGAAAAAGACGATTCTGATGCTTACGGGCCTGTTCCTGTTAGGAATCTCGACCGCCCGGGCCGACCATGACAAGGCCGTGTCCATCGCACAACTGCCCCGCGTGGCGCAGCAATTCATTCAGGAATATTTCGCCATGGAGAAAGTGGCCTACGCTAAGAAGGAGCGCGACTTCTTCGAGGTGAAGTACGAGGTGATCTTCACCAGCGGCAAGAAGGTGGAGTTCTACCGCAACGGAGACTGGAAGGACGTGGACTGCCGCTATGCAACCGTACCGGCGGGGATCGTTCCCGCACCGATCATGGCCAAAGCACGGGAACTGTACGGCGATGTGGCGGTGCTGGAAATCGACCGCGACAAGCGGAACTACGAAGTGAAGCTCACCAACGGGCTGGAACTGACGTTCGACCTGCGCTATAACCTGCTGGATATAGACGACTGATAAATAATAAAAAACATTTACAAATCATTAAAATCACACAGTTATGAAAAAGATTCTTTTTGCAGCTTTGATGCTCATTTGCTCGACCGGCGTAGCTTTGGCCGACGGACACGAACGCGCCATCACCGTACAACAACTGCCCCAGCCGGCGCAGGAGTTCCTCAAACAGCACTTCGATTCATTGACCGTGGCCTACGTGGTGGAAGATGTCAAGCATTTCGGCTCGGAGTACGAGGTGGTCTACACGGACCGCACGGAGGTGGACTTCCGCAGAGACGGCCAGTGGGAAAGCGTGGAGCGCAAGTACGCCCCCGTACCGGCTTCGATCGTCCCCAAGCAGATCGCCGAATTCGTGGCCAGAAGCAACTTCCCGGGGCAGTTCATCAAAAAGATCGACCGCGACCCCTACACATGGGAGATCGAGCTGTCGAGCGGATTGGAGATCAAATTCGACATGCAGTTCAACGTAATAGGATATGACGATTAAGCTGCCCGAAACACTCCGACCCTATGCCGCCAAACGGTGGCTGTGGGCCTACGGGACGCTCGCCGCGATCGTCCTGCTGCTGGCGGTGGCGTGGAACGTGGAGTTCGAGCGGGCCATGCCGCGGCAGAAGCTGCCCGCAGCGGCGCAGGAGTTCCTCTCCACGCATTACCCGCAGGAGAAAGTGGCGCTGGTCAGGTGGGAATACGAGGAGTTCGGGATCACCTATCAGGTCGTCTTCAGCAACGGCACGAAGGTGGAATTTCTACGGAACGGCGAAATGAAGAAAGTCAAAAGCCGGCTGCATCCCGTTCCCGAGGCCGTCGTTCCCGAGGCGATATGCAGTTATGTTGCCGAGACTTTTCCGGGGACCTTCATCACCGAGATCGAACACAAGCGGCACGAGTGGAAGGTGGAATTGAACAACATGGTGGAACTCTCGTTCGACGACCGCGGCTTCTACCTGACCGACTACGACGACTGATCGTCGGAAAAGCAAAGTGACACCGTCGATATGAAGGGGCTGTCTAACAAGTTTAGATGGCCCCTTAAAATTTTTTTTAGTGCCCAA
>ERZ1643249.924-NODE-924-length-30977-cov-5.793513_pt1 | contig 30977 bp, 28 predicted proteins | sample MGYA00579263_ERZ1643249 | MGnify/ENA primary metagenome ERZ1643249 (study PRJEB29033, sample SAMEA4952264) | chicken gut metagenome | biome: Broiler Chicken; feature: Gastrointestinal Tract; material: Caecum | place: Ireland | collected 2018 | study: Broiler...
CCGGCTCCGGAGAAGGAAATGAAGAACCCGGCTCCGGAGAAGGAAATGAAGAACCCGGCTCCGGAGAAGGAAATGAAGAACCTGGCTCCGGAGAAGGAAACGAAGAACCCGGCTCCGGAGAAGGAAATGAGGAGCCGAGCATCGTCAGCGGCGAATTGAGTTTTCATTTTATGGAACTTGGGACCAAAGCGACGGGTGACAGTATCTACATTAAAGCGGGCGATACGGACATCCTCATTGATGCTGGGTCGGTCGAGGCAAGTACGGAAAGAACTTCCGAATACATTGATCGTTATTGCACAGATGGAGTTTTGGAATATGTGATAGCGACTCATGCGGACTCTGATCACATTGCGGGATTTGCAGGAAGCAACTCTTCGCCGAGTATATTTGATCGCTACGAATGCGAGACGATAATCGACTTTGCGCTCACGAACAAGACCACAAAAATGTATGAAAAATATGTTCAACAGCGTGCCGAGGCGGTAGAAGCGGGTGCAGTACATTATACGGCGTTGCAATGCTGGAACGAAACGGACGGCGCAAAGCGCGTTTATGAACTTTCGGACGGCATCGAGATGGAGATACTATATAACTATTACTATGAAAACAAGACCTCAAACGAAAACAACTATTCCGTTTGTGTAATGTTCCGTCAAGGGGATAAAAATTTCCTCTTTACGGGAGATTTGGAAGAGGAAGGCGAAGAAAAACTTGCTCTAAACAATGAGCTCCCCGAAGTCGAACTTTTCAAAGCGGGTCATCACGGGTCCCAGACTTCATGCAATGACAGCTTGCTCAGTGTCATCAAACCGAAGATCGTTTGCGTCAGTTGCTGTGCGGGATACAATGAGTACCACGCGGCTGCCGAGAACGTGTTTCCTTCTCAGGCGATGATCGATCGCGTTTCGGAATACACAGAAAATGTGTATGTAACGACTCAATATGACGAAAGTGCTCCGGACGGTTATGTCTCCATGAACGGAGATATAGTGATCACTTCGACCAAAAACGGCATAGAGGTGGCATGTTCCAACAATAACACTCTGCTGAAAGATACGGAATGGTTCAAGGAGAACAGGACAACGCCTCCGGCGTGGCTGTCCTGACAATAAAAAAGAGACGGCTATAAGCAATTTGAATGCTTCTTGCCGTCTTTTTTTCTGCAAAAATATTTGCTAAATCGGGCAAAAAGTATTAAAATAGATGTGATATTCAAGTGTACAGGAGAAACATAGTGATTCGGAACGATTTGAGAAACGTGGCGATCATCGCGCACGTCGACCACGGCAAGACGACGCTCGTGGACCAGATGCTCAGGCAGAGCGGAACATTCAGGGAAAATCAGGTGGTGGAGGAGCGCGTGATGGACTCCAATGCCATCGAGCGCGAGCGCGGCATCACCATTCTCGCAAAAAATACTTCCATCCATTACCACGGCGTCAAGATCAACATCATCGACACCCCCGGCCATGCCGATTTCGGCGGCGAGGTCGAGCGCGTCCTCAAAATGGTCAACGGCGTGCTTCTTCTCGTCGACGCGGCAGAAGGCCCCATGCCGCAGACCCGCTTTGTCATGCAGAAGGCGCTGGAACTCAACCATAAGCTCATCATCGTCGTCAACAAAGTCGACCGTCCCGACGCGCGCATTGCGGAAGTACAGGACGAGATCCTCGAACTTCTGATAGACCTCAACGCATCGGACGATCAGCTCGAAAGCCCCATCCTGTTCTGTTCGGGCAGGGCGGGTACGGCGTCGCGCTATGCCGACAAGGACGGCAAAGACCTCACGCCGCTTTTCGATACCATTCTCAATCACATCCCGCCCATGGAAGTAGATGAGAATGCACCCGCACAGCTCCTCGTCTCTTCCATCGATTACAATGATTATGTCGGAAGGATCGGTATCGGCCGTATCGAGCGCGGTACCGTCAGGATCAACCAGGAAGTTGTTGTCTGTAACCACAACATTCCGGATCTTCGCAGGCGCAGCAAGCTCGTCAATCTCTACCAGATCGAAGGCCTTTCCCGTGTCGCGGTGGAGACTGCGAAGGCGGGAGACATCGTCTGCTTTTCGGGGCTGGAAGGCATCAACATCGGCGATACAGTCTGTGCGCCCGACTGCGTGGAGGCGGTCCCGTTCGTCAAGATCAGCGAGCCTACCGTTGAGATGACCTTTTCCGTCAATAACAGCCCGTTTGCGGGCAAAGAGGGGAAGTTTGTCACCTCCCGCCACCTGCGCGAGAGACTGTACCGCGAGCTTTTGCGTGACGTCTCCCTTAAGGTCGAGGATACCGACTCTGCGGAGGCTTTCAAAGTGAGCGGAAGAGGTGAGATGCATCTCTCCATTCTCATCGAAAACATGCGCCGCGAGGGGTATGAATTTCAGGTCAGCACCCCCAAGGTGCTCTATAAGACGATAGACGGACAGCTCTACGAACCTGTCGAGCGCCTGATCGTGGACGTGCCCGAGGACGGCACGGGCCCCGTGTTCCAGAGCATGGGCGAGCGCAAGGGCGAGCTCGTGCACATGAGCGCAGTCGGTTCCCGCATGCGCCTTGAATTTCTCATTCCTGCGCGCGGATTGTTCGGTTACAAGAGCGAATTTCTGACGCAGACCAAGGGCGAAGGGGTGATGAACTCCATTTTCTTCGAGTATCAGCCTTACAAGGGCGATCTCAAGCGCCGCGATACGGGTTCACTCGTCGCGTTTGAGACGGGCGAAGCGGTTACCTACGGAATTTACAACGCGCAGGAGCGCGGCGTGATGTTCGTCGAACCCGGCATGCAGGTCTATGAAGGCATGGTCGTCGGCGTCTCGCCCAAGAACGACGACATCAACGTCAACGTCTGCAAGAAAAAGCATATGACAAATATGCGCGCGGCGGGCAGCGACGATGCGATGCGCCTCAACGGAGCCAAGAAGATGAGCCTCGAAGAGTGCCTGGAGTTCCTCAACGATGACGAGCTTCTTGAGGTCACGCCGCAGTCTCTTCGCATCCGCAAGAGCATTCTCGACAGTGAGCTCCGCGCAAAGGCGAAGGCGCGCGAAAAAGAGAAAAAAGCATAAAGGACAGGCAATGCCGCATAGGATATTCCCGAAGAGTTTGCTCGGAGGGAATATTTTTTTATGGAAAACGCAAAACCGCAGTCCGCACACATCGAACAGAGAAAAAAGATCTCCGTCACGGGCGTGGAGAGCGTGGACGCATTTTCGCCCACGCAGATCTCGCTCACCATCGAGGGCGGCAAGGCTACGATCGGCGGCGAAAACCTGAAGATCGTATCCTTTGACAAGGCGACGGGAAGTTTTTGCGCAGAGGGGAAAGTGGGCGGCATCCGCTTCCACGAAAAAGGTGAAAAGCTCGCGCGGAGGCTGTTCGGCTGATGTGGGAACAACTGCTCGTCGCGCTCTCCTGCGCGGCGGCGGGCATCCTCGCGGCGCTCTGCTGCGAGCCGCTCTTTTTTCTGCGCATGCTGTTTCGCCGCGCCAACATCCCGCTTGACGTCGCGGCGGGGCTGCTTGCGGGCGTGCTGTTCTCCGCATTCGGCGCGCTGTTTTATTTTCCCGCGTTTCGCGTCTATATGTTTCTGTTTTTTCTCGCGGGATTTGCGCTGTATGTCGGAAGTTTTCACAGAGTGCTTGCATTTTTCGAAAAAAGATTGTATAATAGGACCAGGAGCGGTTGCAGGGCAATAAAAAAGCGATCGGAACAACGGCATGAAAGAAGAAAAGCTCAAAAAAATAGTCATAGGCGCGACCGTCGCGGCTGTGATCCTGCTTGTCTTTCTGCTCATATTCTGGATCTATCAGATGGTCGCCGTGACAGCGCGCAACAACCGCATCAAGGAGCTTGAAGAGGAGATCGCATACTACGAATATCTCATCGAAAATTCGGAGGACGATCTGCTCGTGTACCAGTCCAGGCTTTGGCTGGAACAGCGCGCCTTTGAGCTCGGGCTTCTGTACAAAGGCAAGTGATCTTTATCGGGGGACGCATTTATGCGTTATGCAGTCATAGACATCGGATCTAATTCCGTCCGCCTTCTCCTGTGGGCGGACGGAAGTTTCTATAAAAAGACAAATACGACACGTCTCGGCGAGGGCATTGCGCTCTCGCCACGCCTTTTGCCCGCGGCGATCGAACGCTCGGCGCAAGCGGTCGCGGAGTTTTGCAGGGAGGCGGCAGGCGCGGACGGCATCTTTGCCTTTGCGACGGCGGCGGTGCGGCGAGCGGAAAACGGCGCTGAATTCGTCGCCCGCGTAAAAGAGCTTTGCGGCATCGACGTCGACATCATCAGCGGCGAACGCGAGGCGGAGCTCGGTCTGTTCGGCGCGCTTGAAGGTCGGGACGGCGGCATCATCGACGTGGGCGGCGCAAGCACCGAAGTCACCGTCGGCGTTGGGGGAAAGGTCGTCTATGCGGTCAGTGCAGATATCGGCGCCGTCCGTCTGCGTGATCTGTGCGGGGAGGACCGTGCGGCGCTCGAGGCGCGGATCGCGGACGCTCTTCGTGTTTATGGGGAGATCCCGCGCGCGCCGATGACGGCGGTGGGCGGCACGGCGACGTCGCTTGCCGCGCTCGAGTACGGTGTGGAGCCTTACGACCCTGCATGCATTCACGGGAAAACGCTCACGCGCGCAGAGGTCTTAAAATGGGCAGACAAACTTTTGTCTATGCCGCAGGAAGAGAGGCTCCTTCTCAAGGGAATGGACAAACGCCGAGCGGACATCCTCGGCGGCGCGGCGCTCCTGCTCGCGCGCGTGATGGAGCGTGCGGGCGCGGAGAGCATCCGCATCAGTGAACGCGACAACCTCGAAGGCTATCTTGACGAAAAACTTGCAAACGGAGGTGTGCTATGAACCGAGCTGCGGAGGGCGTTTTGCGCGCCGTCGATGTCATCATCTGCATTGCGCTCGGGGCAGTGGTCGTTTGGCTCGGCTATGCGCGCTTTTACAGGGAGGTCAACTCGGCGCTCCTGATCCTGGCGCTTGTTGCAGGCGGGATCCTCGGCAGTCTTGTCTGTACGGCTTTCCATGAGCTGGGGCATGTTCTCGCGGGGCTGTGCTGTAATTTTCGGCTGAACAACGTCAGCATCGGTTTTTTGAGCCTGCGCCGCGAGGACGGGCGCGTGTGTTTGCGCCTGCGCAGGACGGGCGATTCGCTTGCGGGAAGCACGGAGATGCTTCCGCGCTCGAGCGAGAATCTGTACGGCCGCTTTCTCTTTACGGTCGCAGGAGGACTTCTCTTTTCCTTTTTGTTCCTTGCGGGAACGGTGCTCGCCGTCGTGTTCTATTCAAGGTTGCATTTTGCCGCCTTTGCGCTCATTTGTACGGCGATGCCGTTTGCGTTTCATCTTTTCTTTTACAATGCGCTCCCGTTCAACGACGACAATCTCGATACGGACGGGGGAATGATAAAAGGTCTTTTGCAGAAGGACGCTTCCTATCTCACGGCGGTGAATATTCTCGCCGTAGAGGGATATATGTGGCAGGGCTGTTCGCCGTCGGAGATCGATCCCGCGCTGTTTTTCGACCTGCCGCAGCTGCCCGAGGACGATCTGAATTTTATTCTTCTGACCTCTTATCGTTTCATGTACTTTTTGGACGCGGACGACTTTGCGAATGCGGAGAAATACGGGCGCAGGCTGGAAGATCTTCTTGAATATGCGCCGTACCTGTACAGAATGGAACTAACTGCGGATGCGCTTTTTTGTGCATGCTATGTAAGCATGGACGAAGAGAGAGCGCGCGAATTGTACGAAAAGTGCGCTGGGTATCTCAAAGGGGAAAATTCGGTGCAGTCCAACCGCGTTGCGGCGGCGTACGAGTGGAGGATCAACAAAAATCGCTCTGCGGCATTGCACGCGCTCAGCGGGGCGGAAAGCCGTGCCGACGCCTGTGAGATCAAAGGTCTTGTAAAATACGAGAGAAAGCTCATCTCTGCGCTCCGCGCGGAGATCGTGCCTGAAGAAAATTAAAAGAGTCCGATGGGGCGCCGCTTTTGCGGCGCCCCATCTTGGCTGTAAAGGGAACGTAATTTGCGTTTTGCCGTGTTCCGCGGCTGTAAACGGAAAACAGTTTGCGCTTTCTGCGCCTCTAGACAGTGAACGGAAAACAGTTTATATTTTTTGATGCGAAAAAGCCCCTTCGGCGTTGCCGAAGGGGCTCTTTTCAAAGCGGCGGGCGTGGGTCAGTTTTCGCCCGCCGACTCATCCGCTTCGCTGTTTTTCTGAACGACGATAAGCGCCGTTTCCGCAAAACGCCGTACCGAATCCACTGCATTTTCGCATCCGGAGCGGGTGGGATAGGTTTCGCCCGTGCAGAGGAGCTGCTTGGAACCGCTCAGCAGGCGGAAGAAGTACTGCTTTTTCTTGTTCTGCGAGATGATGATGTTATTTTTGAGGATATTGTTTTTGTGCGTCTTGATGCCGTTGCGAGCACCGGAAACGGTTGTGTAGTCGATACTGCTCAGCAGTTTTTCACCGTTGGAAGCGCGCAGTTCAAAGTAATAAGCGCCGTCGCTCTTTTGAAGGATGACCCATTTGCCGGCATAGCGCTTGTCATCCTCGTCGTCAGAGCGGTATTTCTTTGCGGCAGGCTTTGCTTTTCCCTCTGCGGCAGGGGCCTCTGCGATCGCCTGAGCGGGGGCATTGTCTGTCGTTTCTGGCGCTTCGGAAACAGTTTCACTCATTGCGCTTTGCTCCGCCGCGGGTGCCTGTGCGGGCTCTTCCGAAACGGGTTCTGCGGGTTCTTCCTGTTCTGCGGCGGAAATTGGTTCTGCAGGCTCTGTCTGCTCTGCGACAAGTGCCTCGTCTGCAGCAGGAGTCTCGTTTGCGGCGGAGTCCTCCTCGGGTGTCTGAACGCCGGGGGCGGTCTCGTCTGCTTCTTCCTCGTATTCCTCTTCGCCGCCGGCCTTGGATTTTTTGACGCAGTGTGAGACGATCGCGGCGATGATGCAGATTACGATCAGCGCGACGATCGCGACGGCGATCCAGAAATACAGCGGGTTTTCTTCAAAGTAAGTGATAATTTTTTCGAACATTTGTAATACCCCCGTACATCTTTCTTTTATTATATGGTAATACAAAAACGGCAAAAAGTCAAGCATGGACGTCAATTTTTGTGATGCGTTTGACAAAAACAGTGAAATACGTTACAATATTCGAGAATAAAAACACAGAGGAGGGTGCCGTGAACGCAAAGGAGATTCATGAGACGATCATCGTCGGCGGAGGTGCGTCGGGCATGCTCTGTGCGGTCGCGCTCGCGCGGGCGGGATGCGGGCGCGTTCTGCTCCTCGAGCGCAACGAACGGCTGGGCAGAAAACTCTCAGCGACGGGCAACGGACAAGGCAATGTGACCAACGAGGACCTTTCCGTCTCTCATTATTTTTCAGATGACCTTTCCGCAGTTTCCTCCGTCTTGTCGGCGTTCGGAAGGGAGGAGCTTCTCTCTTTTTTGCGCCTGTCGGGCGGATTGTTCGGTGCGGACGAGCGGGGCAGGGTGTATCCCGCTTCCAGGCAGGCTTCCTCCGTCACGGATATCCTTCGCTTCGAGCTTGCGCGCCGCGGCGTCGGTGTGCGGACGGGTGTCCGCGTTCGCGCGGTGAAAAAAACAGACGGGATCTTTGAGGCGGAGACGGATTCTGGTATTTTCTGCGGAAAACGGCTTGTCCTCGCCTGCGGCGGCAAGGCCGCCCCGCATCTCGGCACGGAGGGAGACGGGTATTTGTTTGCGCGTTCCTTCGGGCATACGGTTACGACGCTTCGGCCCTCTCTCGTCCAGCTCAGGACGGAGACAAAGGAGATCCGCGGACTGAAAGGGGTGCGCAGTTGTTGTGCGCTCACCTTAAAACGAGGCGATAAGAAACTTTGTGCTTTTTCGGGCGACGTTCTTTTTACGGATTACGGCGTCAGCGGTGACGCGGTTTTCCGCGCCTCCGCGTTTGCGGAAGCGGGGGATATTCTGTACATCGATTTTCTTCCCGAGTTTTCGGAAAAAGAAGTCGCCGATCTTCTGTATTCGAAAAATGCGGCGCAATCGGACACGGGCGCGGAGGATCTTCTGCGCTGTGTCGTCAACAGCGCGATCGGCCGCGCGATCTTGCGTGCGGCGGGAATTTCTCCCGCGGTTTCGGGCGCGGATCTGCGAAAAGCGATCCCGCGCATCGTGCGAGGGTGCAAGCGCACTGCGCTTGCAGTGACGGGAAGCGCGGGGTTTGATTCGGCGCAGGTCACGAAGGGCGGCGTTCCGCTTTCGGAGCTGAATTCCGATCTCATGAGCAAAAAAGTTCGCGGGCTCTATCTTGCGGGCGAGCTTGTCAACGTAGACGGAGAATGCGGCGGGTATAACCTGCAATGGGCTTTTTCGTCGGGCGCCGTGATCGCCCGCGCGATCGCAAAGGAGGCGGGCGCATGCGCATCGACAATTTAAAACTTCGCATAGGCGAGAGCGAAGAAAAACTATATTGCCTTGCCGCAAAAAAGATGCAGGGCTGTAAATACGTTCGCATTCTGAAAAAATCTTTGGATGCGCGCGACAAAAACAATATCTTTTGGGTCTATAGCGTGGAGGCGGAAAAGCAGGCGCCGCGTGCCGTGCAAAAGGTCTACCCGAAGGCGGATCGCATGCCGAAAAAGGTCATCATTGCGGGGAGCGGCCCCGCGGGACTTTTCTGCGCGATCGGACTTCTTCGTGCGGGGATCCGCCCGATCGTCGTGGAGCGGGGCGGGACCGTGGAAGAGCGGACGGCATGCAACCTTCGCTTTTTTTCGTGCGGCGCGCTCGATCCCGACTGCAACGTGCAGTTCGGAGAGGGCGGCGCGGGCACTTTTTCGGACGGAAAGCTCAATACACAGACGCATAGCCCCCTCAACGCCGAGGTTTTGGAAACGTTCGCGTCTTTCGGCGCGCCTGCGGAGATCGTCTATCTGAATAAACCGCACATCGGAAGCGACAAACTTCGCACTGTCGTGAAGAGTATGCGCGAATATATCCTTCGCGAGGGCGGGGAAGTTCGTTTCCGTACCCGTTTGAGCGACGTCGTCGTCAAAGACGGCGCGCTGCGCGCGGTCAGTCTTTTTGATGCGCGGACGGGACAGATTTATGAGGAAGAGGCGAGTGAGCTTGTCCTCGCGATCGGCCACAGCAGTCGAGATACCTTTTCCATGCTCCGCGCGCGCGGGTTTGCGATGGAACAGCGAGAATTCGCGGTCGGCGTTCGCATCGAGCATTTGCAAGAAGCGATCGGAAGGGCGCAGTACGGCGACGCATTCAAAGATCTCCCGCCCGCCGATTATAAGCTCGTCAGCCATGCGGGCGAACGCACAGCGTTTACCTTCTGCATGTGCCCGGGCGGTGTCGTCATTCCCGCGGCAAGCGAAGAGGGCGGTGTCGTGACGAACGGCATGAGCGGCTATGCGCGCGACGGGCGCAACGCGAACGCCGCATTGCTCGTGCAGATCAAACGCGAAGACTATGACCGCGGCGACGTGTTGGACGGCGTTGCGTTTCAAAGGGAGATCGAGCGCGCGGCATTTTGCGCGGGCGGTGGAAGTTTTGCCGCGCCCGTACAGCGCGTGGGGGATCTCATGGAAAACAAGGTGACCTGTTCGTTCGGTGACGTTCTCCCGACGTACGCGGCAGGTACGATCAATGTCAGGCTTTCGGAGGTTCTTCCAAGTTATGTCTGCGATACGCTGAAAGCCGCGATCGCGGATATGGGCAGACGCCTGAAGGGATTTGCCTGCCCCGACGCCCTTCTCACCGCGCCCGAGACGCGCTTTTCTTCGCCTGTCCGCATCCTGCGCGGCGAAGACGGAGAGAGTGTCTCCGTGCGCGGGGTGTATCCCTGCGGAGAGGGATGCGGATATTCGGGCGGCATCACGAGTTCTGCGGCGGACGGGCTGAGGATCGCAGAGAAAATCCGCTTGAAATATTCGGATCTTGCGCGATGATTTTAGGAGAGCGTCATGTTTTTTTCATGCAACAAACATATTTTTGCGGTATAATTCAGACATAAATAAAGACCACACAACTTTTTTCATATTCTCTCACTATAATATGCGGGTACACTCTGTGTGCCCGCATATTATTATACCGGAAACCGAACGCCCGCCTGCGCAAACACACTTGCACAGGCGGGCATATTGTATGAAAAAGGCCCGACGCGCGGTCGGGCCGGTGAGTTTTTAAAAACTCAAATCTGTTCGATATTGATAACGTTGGAATTTCCGGACTTTCCGTTGGGGTTGCCGCCCGTGATCACGATACGGTCGCCCTTGTTGACGAGTCCCAAAGAGACGGCGGCGCGCTTTGCGTGATAGAAGAGGACGTCCATGGAAGTGAACTCCTCGGCGAGCACGGGAATGACGCCCCAGGAGAGTGCGAGCTTGCGATAGGACTGCGGTTCGAGTGTCATGCCGACGATGTCCATCTTCGGGCGGAAGCGGGAGACAAGCCTTGCGGTGCCGCCCGTCCTCGAGCACACGACGATCGCCTTTGCGCCGATGTCCTCGGCGAGAACGCAGGCGGAATGCGAGAGTGCATCGATGGGGCTGGAGATGACGAGCTGCTTGTCGCCGTATTTGTTTTCGAGGTGCGCCTCCGTCTCGAGCGCAATGCGCGCCATCGCCTCGACGGCCTGCACGGGATATTTGCCGCCTGCCGTCTCGCCCGAGAGCATGATCGCGCTCGTGCCGTCGTACACGGCGTTCGCGACGTCCGAGATCTCCGCACGCGTCGGGCGCGGCTGGTTGATCATAGATTCAAGCATTTCCGTCGCCGTGATGCAGCGTTTGCCGCTGAGGCGGCATTTTGTGATGAGCATCTTCTGGATCTGCGGAAGCTCTTCGTAGGGGATCTCGACGCCCATGTCGCCGCGGGCGATCATGATGCCGTTGGTGACCTGAAGGATCTCGTCGATATTGTTGACGCCGCTCCTGCTCTCGATCTTCGCGATGAGGTCGATGTCTGGGTTGCCGTTTTCTTCGAGGAGCCTGCGGATGTCGATGATGTCCTGCGCCTTGGAGACAAAAGAGCATGCGATGAAATCGACGCCCTGTTCAATGCCGAAGAGAATGTCCTGTTTGTCCTGTTCGCTCAGGTATTGCAGACTGAGCGTCTTGTCGGGGAAAAACATGCTCTTTTTGTCGGACAGATCGCCGCCGATGACGACTTTTGTCTTGACGTTCTTTTTATCGACTGCGGTCACCTTGAAGGTAAGCAGGCCGTTGTTGAGCAGAATGGTGTCTCCGGGCACGAGGTCGTTGACGATGCCCTTATAGGAAACGGAAACTTTGTCCTGCGTTCCTTCGATCTCGTCGATCGTAAAGGTGAAGTCGTCTCCCTCTTTGAGGGTTATCTTGTGGTTTTTGAAGGTGCGGATGCGAAGTTCGGGTCCCTTTGTGTCCAGCATGATGGGCAGGGGAACGTTGAGTTTATCTCTGACCTTTTTCAGAAGTTCGATGTTCTTTTTGTGCTCTTCGTAATCCCCGTGGGAAAAGTTGAGCCTTGCAACATTCATGCCGGCAAGGACCATTTTCGTGAGCGTGTCCTCGTCTCGGCAAGCGGGTCCGATTGTGCAAACGATCTTTGTTTTTTTCATATAACTTTCTCCGATAAAAAAAGTTTTAAACGAACGAATAACGTGAGCGACCCAAAAAACGGAAAACTCTCACATCTATATTTTATTATATTTTGCGCAAAAAAACAAGTATTTCGCGTCAAAATACTTTTTCGTGTTGCCTGTGTGAAAGATTGACACCGCATGAAAAAAAAGGTATAATATTTGCACGTTCCGAGTTGATCATACGGTCGCGTGGCAGCTTGCCTGTCATGAGGAAAGTCCGAGCATCGCAGAGCAGGACGCCGGATAACGTCCGGTGGAGGCGACTCCAAGGAAAGTGCAACAGAAACAGACCGCAGAGAAATCTGCAAGGATGGAAAGGGGAGGTAAGAGCTCACCGGTGCCGCGGCAACGCGGCGCGCTGTGTAAACCCCGTCCGATGCAAGATTGGGCTTTTGCCGTATGGGTTGCTCGCCCGGCATCAGCCGTGAATATCGCTTGAACGCATCGGCGACGATGCGGCCAGATAGATGACCGTACACGACAGAACTCGGCTTACAGATCAAACTCGGAACTGCGAAAAAACAGGGGACGCAAAAAAGCGTCCCTTTCTTATTTTACACGAATTTTACACGAAGCGCGGTCCGAAGGCGGGCGGTGCTTTTTTTGCGGCGATCGCATAGATCTTTTCGGCAAACAGATCTGTCTCCAGAACGGCAGTTGCTCCGTGCGAGAGCTTTTCTCTGTCGCTCGTGCGCATCAAAAGGGGGAAACTTGCGCGGCTGAATTCGGCGAGAAGCTCGTCCGCGCGCTTGCTTGCGAGTGCGAGCGGGCGAAGGTAGAGTGCGCCGCCGAGCGTCTTTTTTGTCTTTTCGCGCGTGAGGCCCAACGCGCTTGCTGTGAGGATGCGGCGGATGCGCGACGAGATGTAGCGCCTGGATGTGCACGCCTGCACGATCGCGTCGAAATCTGCGCCGCTTGAGGCAAGCGCAAAGAGCTTATTTTCCAGCCCCTCCGAACAGTCACAGAGCGAGCCGATTTCCTTTGTCCCGCGAAGAAGAAGGGAGTAGACGCAAAACTCCTTGAACAGCTCGTCCGATGTCTTGGACGGAAAATCCCGCGCTACAAAGTCAGGGACATATTTGCCTGCCTCCTCTTCTTTGCCCGCTTCGAGAGCGGCGCGGACGGCCGTCGCCGAAGCGCCGTCTTCTCCCGTGTTTGGATCGCCGTGTGCGGACCCGCGCCGCAGGACGGGCAGGATGTCTGCCATACTTTTTTCGGCGAGCAATGCCCGCGCGTACTCCGCGCCGAGAATGTTGTTCGGTGTCTGTAAAAAGGCGCAGAGCTCTTCCTCTCCGCACGCCGCGAGCGCATCCGCGCGCGCTTTGGCATAACTCATGCCGCCATCGAGCGATTTTTTGAGCGCCGTACGGAATTCCTTGCTTTCGTCTGAGATGAACTGCGCTGCGCGGAGAAATTTTTCTTTGTCCGCACATTCTGCGCCGAAGGCAAGCGCTGTGAACGAGGGGAGCGCGTTCAGGATACGTACCGCACCGCGAGCAAATATCTCTGCGGGGGCGCAGGCGAACAGAGCGGGAAGTTCGAGTACGGCATCCGCGCCTGCTCGCACGGCGTGTTCGGCGCGCAAATGCTTTTCAAAAATGCTCATTCCGCCGCGCTGGACAAAGTTTCCGCTCATCACGCAGACGACGGCATCACACCCGCTCGCCGCGCGTGCGCGCTGCAAAAGGTATGCATGCCCGTCGTGCAGTGGATTGTATTCGCAAATTATTCCGCAAATTCTCATTTTTATTTTTAAAACCTTTACTTTTTGCTCCGAATGAGATATAATGAAAGTCGATAAGTGACGAAGGGGGTAGAGAGAGAAGACGGTGTGCCTTCTTTTTCTTTATTATACACCCTTTCCCGCCAAAAATAAAGCAATTGAGGTTGGTACAAGACAATGGCAACGATTCTGGACACAATCAAGGGAAAAGCGGCGGCGCTCAACAAGCGCATCGTGTTGTGTGAGGGAGAAGATCCGCGCGTAGTCAAAGCAGCTTCCGACACGGTCAAACAGGGGATCGCGCGCATCGTTCTGCTCGGAAAAGCGGACGAGATCGCGAGGGACAATCCCGACGTCGATCTTACGGGAGTTGAGATCGTGGATCCCGCAAAGAGCGAAAAGAGAAAGGAATATGCGGAGCTTCTGTATTCTTTGCGCAAGGCGAAGGGGATGACGCCCGAAGAGGCGGACAAGCTCTCCTATGACAATACATACTTCGGCGTTCTGATGCTCAAAGCGGGCGATGCGGACGGTCTCGTTTCGGGTGCCTGCCATTCGACGGCGAACACGCTCCGCCCCGGCCTTCAGATCGTCAAGGCGGCGCCCGGCGTTCCGCTCGTTTCCAGCTGTTTTGTGATGGTCGCCCCCGAGGGCGGCAACCCCTTCTGTGAGGACGGCGCGTTCGTATATGCGGATTGCGGGCTCAACGAGAATCCGAACAGCGAACAGCTCGCGGAGATCGCGATCATGTCCGCAAAGACCGCGGAGCAGATCACGGGCATGCAGCCGCGCGTGGCGATGCTCTCTTTCTCGACGAAGGGCAGCGCAAAGCATGCGGACATCGACAAGGTCACGGCGGCGCTCGCATTTGCGAAGGAAAAGGCGCCTTCTCTCAACATCGACGGCGAACTGCAGCTGGATGCCGCGATCGTTCCTTCCGTCGCAAAATCTAAGGCTCCCGGTTCCAAGGTTGCGGGGCATGCGAACGTCCTTGTCTTCCCCGATCTGGACGCAGGCAACATCGGTTATAAACTGACCGAACGCCTCGGCGGATTCCAGGCTATCGGGCCGCTTTGCCAGGGTTTTGCAAAACCTATCAACGATCTTTCGAGGGGATGCAAATCGGATGACGTCGTTGCAGTTGTCGCGATCACCGCACTTCAGGCACAGGGCAATTGACGGGGGAAAAGACAATGAAGATTCTGGTCGTAAATGCAGGCAGCTCCTCGCTGAAATACCAACTCATCGACATGGACACCTCGCGCGTCATCGTCAAGGGCGGTGTCGAGCGCATCGGCATCCGCGGTTCCAAACTTACGCACAAGACGAGCAAGGGCGAGAAGATCATCGAGCAGGATATGCCCAACCATAAGGTTGCGCTCAAGCTCGTTCTCGATGCGCTCATCGATCCCGAATGCGGCGTGCTCAAATCCATGTCCGAGATCGATGCCGTCGGGCACAGAGTGCTGCACAGCGGCGGCGATTTCGACCGTTCCGTTCTTTTGACGGACGAGGTCCTGCAGATCTGCAAGAAAAACGCGGAGCTCGGTCCGCTTCACATGCCCGCCAATATCCTCGGCATCGAGGCGTGCAGGGAGGTTATGCCGGACACGCCGATGGGGCTTGTTTTCGACACGGCGTTCCATGCGACGATGCCGCCGCGTGCGTACATGTATGCGATCGACTACGACGATTATAAAGATTATAAGATCCGCCGCTATGGTTTCCACGGTACCAGCCATAAATTTGTTTCTCAGGAAGCCATCCGATATCTCGGGAAAAAGGCGGAGGACACCAAGATCATCACCTGTCACCTGGGCGGCGGCTCTTCGCTGAGCGCGGTCAGGGGAGGGAAGTGCGTGGACACGAGCATGGGATTTACCCCGCTTGCAGGCGTTCCCATGGGCACGCGCACGGGTGACATCGATCCCGCTGTGCTCGAATATCTCGCCGCAAAAAAACATTTCACGATGCTTGACTGCATCAACTATCTCAATAAAAAATGCGGTGTTGCGGGTGTCAGCGGTGTTTCCAGCGATTTCCGCGATCTGATCAAGGCAGCGGCGGAGGGTAACGAGCGCGCGCAGCTTGCGATCGATGTTTTTGTCTACGGTGTCAAAAAATACATCGGTGCATATATTGCGGCGATGAACGGCCTTGACTGCCTTGTCTTTACTGCGGGGATCGGCGAAAACACCTGTCAGATCCGCAAGGCGATCTGCGACGATATGGATTTCTTCGGCATTTCCATCGATCTGCTTCGCAACGAGCAGAAAAACGACGGAACTATCCATGACATCACGGGCGAGAATTCCAAAGTCAAAGTGCTCGTTATTCCGACGAATGAAGAGCTTGTCATCGCGCGTGAGACCATGGAGCTTTTGAGGAAATAAAAAAATGGACAACGGTTACATCGGCGTCGACGAATTCTGCGCCAAGCGGATAAAACGGAGAACATGGATCCTGTTCTCCTGCATACTTCTTGTCGACGTCGCCGCGGTCGTGCTGTTCGTGCTTTTTCCCGATTATTGGGGCGTCGAACTTTTGGGAGGCATTCTCTTCACCGTTCTCGACGTCCTGTATATCTTGCTGAACGGGCTGTTCCTCGCGACGCGCTATGCGTTTAAAATGACAGACAGTTCCATTCATGTCCGCAGGGTGATTGCCACGGACAAATATGCGGTATACAGAAAAGACAGTGTGGGACGGATCAAGGTCCGTCGGCGCAAGGTAGGGGGCGAAGAGTATTACCACCTTCGTTTCCGCACCGAAGGGGGAGCTTTTTCCCTCAAATACTTGACGCGGGAATGTGCCGAAGAGGTACTTTCTCAGTTCAGAGGGGCGTATGACGAGAGAGTTTTCGCTGAGCAAGCATAGGATCGTTTTGTATTCCCTCGCCGTGTTTTTTGCATCGGCGTTTTTCTCGATGTGGTTTTGCGTCCTTTTGGTGGGCAGAGTTTGGCGCATCACGGGCTATGAGTTTGCCTCCGTATTCTGTATTGCTGTCGGTGTGACCGTTTTGTTTATCGTCTTTTTCAGCTCGAAAATGCAGGGCGGAAAAGTTCGTATCGGCGAAGAGGGCATTGAATATATGCGCGGCGCGCGTTCGCAGTTTATCCGATTTGCCGATATCTTCTGCGTTCGTTCGCATATCGGTCCCTTCCATAGGATGCTCGGTACTGTCAAAGTGATCATCGAATCCAAGTCGGGACAGACGGGTTTTTATCTCGGCAAGGCGGATGCGCGCAGTCTGGTCATGCTCATGCCTGCTTTCAGCGATTCGCTTCGCAAAGGCGGCCATATGCGCGTGACGGCTGAGAAAGGACGCTTCACGGTTTTTCTGTCTGATTTTTTCAATATTACGGTCGTCTTTGTCGCCCTGATGGCGACGGCGCTCCCGTCTATTGCGCTGTTTCTGTTCGATGCGCGCGACGTGGGGATGTTTACGCTTTCATGCACGGGGATCTATTTGGGCATTGTGCTCGTCGATTTTGCCTACCGCGGTTTGAGATTTTTCCGTTATGCGGGGTATGCGGCGATCCTCGACGAAGAAGGGATCCGCGTGAGCTTCGGGTCCACCGTTCGCGCGCGTTACCGCGTGTTGTATAAAAAGATCCTCTGTTTTGAGATCTGTCAGACGTTCATCGAAAAGTTGTTCGGGCTATGCCGCATCAAGATGCGCACCGAACAGAACGTGGACGGGATCTCGGACGCCGAGTGTTTTCCCTTTGCGATGAACAAGGCACGCGCGCAGGAGATCGTTCGGATACTCTGCCCGGATTTCGACGTAAATGAAAAACCCGCGGGAGGGGGGATGCATGCTTTTGCACCCTATTTGCAGTATCTGCTTATTCCTGCAGTCATCATCTTCGTGATGAGTTTCTTTTTGAATTTCCTGCTCCTTTTTCTCTTGCTCGACATCGCATTGTTTGGCTTTCTCCTGTATATCAGAAAAGGGCATACCTTCAAGGAGCACTATGCCGACGTTCGTTGCGGCGTCTTTTCGGAGCGCAGGGCGATCATACCTTATACGCGGATGCGGGTAGTGATCGGAAAGAGCAACGCGATCGCGTACCGTCTGAAAAACACACTCGTCGAGATCTGCATCGGCAAAACGGGACTTGCTTATTTCCCCGGGTATATCCCTAAGGAGGAATTTTCCGTTTTAGTGGAAAAGGCGGATAAAAAAGGTTGACAAAGGGCATTGAAATAGTATATAATTTTACAGTCAAAGCGTAAAATTTGAACTTAAAACATAGAAAAGAGGTGTAAACAGATGGCGGTCCCCAAGTCTAAACAGTCTAAACAGAGAACGAATACAAGGTATGCGAACTTCAAGGCAACGGCGCCCACGCTCGTGGAATGCCCTCATTGCCATGAGCTCAAAAAACCTCATCAGGTCTGCAAGAACTGCGGATACTATGACGGCAAAGAAGTCGTCAGTACCGAAGAAAAGAAATAAGTCAAAAATGAGAGCGACGGTTTTTTCCGTCGCTTTTCTTTTGCCTTCCGCCGCAAACGGTTTTGGCAGGAGTGCGGGCTGTGTTCGGATGAATAGAAGTATGGGCGATCGTCCATACTTTTTTTATGGATATGAAGAAAAAAAACGCTCGCACCCATTCCCGTGAGGGTGCGGCGGAAAAAATGCCCAAAAAGAGAACTGTTATCGTCGTCGGTGCCTCTTCCGGAATCGGTTACGAAACGGCTCTCCGCCTTCTCGGCAGGGGATATGCCGTCTCTAACATTTCGCGCACACCCTGCCCGCTGGCGCAGGCGGAAAACCATACGGCGGACGTAACAGACGGTGAGGCGTTCGAAAGTGCGATCAAAACCATCTGCAATGAGCGGGAGGATGTGTTTGCCCTTGTCTATTGTGCGGGTTTTTCGATGGCCGCACCCATTGAATACGCGAAGGAAGAGGACTATCGTTACTTGTTCGAGGTCAATTATTTCGGCGCTTTGCGTGCTCTTCGCGCTGTGGTTCCCTACCTGAAAAAGAGAGGCGGACGCGTCGTGATCGTGAGTTCTCTGGGCGGGACTTTCCCGATCGCGTTCGACAGCTTTTACAGCAGTTCCAAGGCGGCCGTGGATATGCTTGTGCGCAGTGCCGCTCTCGAGCTCGAGCCGTACGGGATCCGTCTTTGTTCGGTTCGCCCGGGCGGAACGTCTACCGAATTTACGTTCAAGCGCAAGGTCTATGCGGATGAAGAGGTGCGCGATTATTCTTCCAGAATGCGCCGCGCCGCGGGAGCGCTTGCAGAAATGGAACAGCAGGGGATGAGCGCGGGCGAAGTCGCGCGGGAGATCGTGGAGGCGATCAGCGAAAAAAATCCTCCGCTTGCGCGTGCGTGCGGAGGGAAAAACAAGCTTTTTTCAGCGGCTGGAAAGGTCTTGCCGCTCAGGGCTTCTCAATATATCGACAAAAAAGTGTACCGCCAATGACGGAAAAGCGCCCTGTGCGATTTATATCGCGCAGGGCGTTGCTCTCAAAAAAACTGTGCATCCTCCGTTGAAAAAGCACGCCGAAGCGGAAGCGCCGCAGGAAACTCCTTCAAAGCTACCTCATGGCACACGCACAAATCCGCTTAGTGCTGCTATATCCCTATCCTGACACGGTTCACGGCAGCACGTTGCATAAGACCTTGCGATCAACATCCCTTTCGACGCGCAGCCTTCCACGCACTGATCCGAGAGAGGCATTCGGTTCTGCTATAGCGGATTGCAGATACAGGGCACCGCTAACTCCCCACCTAGCACAGCAAGAATATTTTATACTATTCTCTGCAATTTTGCAACCGTTTTTACGGGAATTTTTTTGAGTAATTTTTTGAAAAGGGCGGGCGATCTGTTGACAAATATTTAAATTGACTTAAAATAATAGATAGTGATTTTAAACGGAGGGTTTTTGATATATGCCGCACATATCGGTAAAAATGTTGCAGGGCAGGAGCGAAGAGCAGAAAAGGCGCCTTGCCGCAGCTCTTGTCAAGACGCTTGCGCAGGAACTGGGTTGCTCCGATCATTATGTGACCTGCACCGTCGAGGATTTCGATGCGCGCGCGTGGCAAGAGGTTTTTCGCAAGGATATTGCGGAAAAACCCGCCGAGGTCGTCTTTAAAAAGGCGGAATACGATCCGAAAGATCTGCTTTGAAAAGGAGAACGAACATGTCAGAATGCACACATGACTGCGGCAGCTGCGGCGAGGATTGCGCCAAGCGCGATCTTCAGAAAAAGCCGCACGAGCTCAGTAAGATCAAAAAAGTGATCGGCGTCGTCAGCGGAAAGGGCGGCGTCGGAAAATCGCTCACGACCGCGCTTCTTGCGGTCACCGCCCAGCGTTGCGGCTATAAGGCCGCCATCATGGATGCGGACATCACGGGGCCTTCCATCCCCAAGATGTTCGGCATCAAAGAAAAGGCGATGGGCACCGAAATGGGTATCCTTCCCGTCATGAGCAAGACGGGGATCGAGATCATGTCTATGAACGTTCTGCTTGAGGACGACACGGATCCCGTCATTTGGCGCGGTCCCGTCATCGCGGGCGCCGTTCTCCAGTTCTGGACGGACGTCATATGGAACGACGTCGACTACATGTTTGTCGATATGCCCCCGGGAACGGGCGACGTCCCGCTGAGCGTCTACCAGTCTCTTCCTCTGGACGGCATCGTCATCGTCACGACCCCGCAGGAGCTCGTCTCCATGATCGTCAAAAAGGCGGCGAACATGGCGGAAAAGATGAACGTGCCCATCCTCGGGATCGTAGAAAACATGAGTTACGTCAAATGCCCCGATTGCGGCAAGCAGATCGAAGTGTTTGGCAAGAGCCGCGCGGCGTCGCTTGCGGAGGAGTATAAGGTGGATGCGGTGGCGCGCATTCCGTTCGACAACGCGCTCACCAACTGCGCAGACAAGGGCCTCATCGAACTGTTCGAAGGGGATTATGTCGCAGAGCTTTTTGAAAAGCTTGAAAAATGAGAACAAGACCGGGTCGGGCGTTGCGCTCTGCCCGGTCTTTTCACCCTTGACAGTTTGCCTTCGGTTTGGTATAATTACGAAAAAAAACAAAAGGGGGCGCAGGATGTGTTTTCCGGCGTGCGGCGCGGCTTATTCCTTTGCCGAGCTGAAAAATTTTTATGAGGGGAAGCGCGTGTTCGTCACGGGTCACACGGGATTCAAGGGCAGCTGGCTTCTGCTTCTTCTCGACCTTCTCGGGGCAGATGTCTGCGGGTATGCGCTGCCGCCCGAGCGGGGGTCACTCTTTAGTGCCATTCGCGCGGATAAATCTTGCGAATCAGTCTGCGGCGACGTATGCGATCTTAAAAAACTCAGAGACGTGCTTTGCGCATTCCGTCCGCAGATCGTATTTCATCTTGCCGCGCAGTCTCTCGTGCTCGAGGGATATGCTCAGCCCGTGCGCACCTTTTCTACCAATGTGCTCGGCACGGTGCATCTGTTAGAAAGCGTCCGCTCCTGCGCCGATGTAAAGAGCGTGGTCAATGTCACGACGGACAAAGTCTATAAAAACGACGGCGCGGCACATCTCTTTTCAGAATCGGACGCGCTCGGCGGCACCGATCCCTATTCGGGTAGCAAAGCGTGTTCGGAGATCGTTACGGAGAGCTATCGCGCCGCGTATTTGGAAGAAAAGGGGATTGCTCTTTCTTCCGTCCGCGCGGGCAATGTCATCGGCGGCGGAGACCGCGCAGCTGACCGCATCCTTCCCGATTGCGTGCGTGCGGCAGAACGTGGCGAAAAGGCAGTTCTTCGCAATCCGCACGCCGTGCGCCCGTACCAGCACGTTCTGGATGCGCTTCGCGTCTACCTCATCCTTGCCGCGCGGCAGACGGAAGATATGTCTGTTGCGGGAGGTTACAACGTGGCGCCTGCGCCCGAGAGTTGCATCGAGACGCAGCGGCTTGCGCAGCTTTTCTGTGAATTCTGGGGCGAGGGCGCGGAATATGTGAGTTGTCCCGTGAGCGGCGCGCCCGCCGAGGCGCCGCGTCTTGTGCTCGATCCGAAAAAAACGGAGGAGCGCCTTTCTGTTCGGCCTGTCTGGGATGTCAGGCAGGCGGTAAAAAGGACGGTCGAATGGGAAAAGGCGGTCTTATCGGGTAAGGATGCGCGCGAAGTTTCCGCCGCACAGATAGGCGAGTTTTTTGCCGAGATGGACCGAACAGGAGAAAAAATATAGTTGTCTTGAGGGTGCAAAAGATATGCGGTAAAATGACTGCCAAAAGCTTCAAATCATCAAAAAAAGGAATGGGGCTTTCTTATAAAAAATTTACAGCCGCACCCTAACGGGTGCGGCTGTTTTGGTACTCCCGGCGGGAATCGAACCCACAACGGCCCCTTAGGAGGGGGCTGTTATATCCATTTAACTACGGAAGCGAATAATGATTGGTTGCCGAAGAAAATGTTTTATTCGGCACGACTATTATATTACTATAATTCTGCAAAAAAAGCAAATCTTTTCTGGGTATTGTATAAAATTTCGCCGGAGAGGAGAATAATTTTTTAAAGGGTTTTCTGTGATCAGTGTGTCCGAAGAGAAAAAATTTTTTATTTTTTGTTTGAAAGCAGAGCAATAATTTACGGCAAAAAATTGCTTTTTTGACAAAAATATTGTATAATATACACTGGATAGAATTGGAACTCAATATTCTGGGAGGTATTATGGACAAGATTAAATTGCTTCAGTCGAGACGCAAAAAAGTGCTGGAAGCGGGCAAGGACATCCGTGCCGTTCTTTCGCAGCTTCTCGACGCGGACAGCCTTGTGGAGCTTTCGGGATTCAGCTTCTCCAAAAATGAATTTTACGGAGAAGACGCGGAGGGAGAAGGCGTCGTCACGGGCTTCGGTACCGTGGACGGTTATCCCGTCTATATCGCGGCGCAGAATTTCGATGTTCTCAGCGGCGGCGTAAGCAAAGAAAATTGCGAGAAAATTCTCAAATGCCTTGCGCTTGCAGAGAAAAATTCCACACCTGTCATCTATGTGTTGAACAGTCTCGGCGTACAGATCGGCGAGGGCGTTACCGTTCTCGAAGGGCTTGCAAAAGTTCTCTCGAAGGCGGCAAAGCTGCACGGCGTTGTTCCGCAGTTTGCGATCGTGAACGGCGAGGTCTACGGCCAGAGCGCTCTTCTTGCGGCGTGTGCGGACTTCACCTTCTTCACGAAACAGGGCGTTCTTGCGGCGGACAGTCCCTTTGTCATCTCCGCAAAGAGCGGAGCGAACCTCCCCAAAGAGCAGGTCGGCGGCGCAAAGGCTCTCAACAAGGCAAATATCGTCTCTTTCGAGGCGGACATTGCGCAGGCGCGCGAATCTGTCGCCAAGATCCTTGCCGTCCTTCCCGATTACAGCGCGACGGTCGTGGACAACGGCGAAGATCTGAACAGATGCTTCCCCGCGCTCAACGAAAAATGCTCGGCTGACGATCTGATCGCAAGCGTGTTTGACAAAGACACCGCGCTCGAGATCGGAAAAGTGTGCGCTCCCGAAGCGCGCTGCGTTCTCGGCCGCGTCGGCGGCATCAGCGTTGCGGCGGTCGTCTTCGACGGAGGAGAGACGGGCGTTTCCCTTGACGAGACTTCTCTTTCCAAAATCACTTCCTTTGCGGAGTTTGCTTCCTATTACAGCCTTCCGTTTGTGACCTTTGCCGATACCTGCGGTTTTAAGGCGGATCTCGCCACGGCAAACAGCCTTGCAATGCGCGGCGCCTTCAAGTTGATGGAGACGCTCGATCTGATCGAAAACGCTAAGATCGCGGTCGTCTACAAAAAGGCGATAGGCCTCGGCTATACGCTCTTTGCGGCAAAGTCGATGGGGTACGATTACAGCTACGCCTTCGCGAATGCGAAGATCGCGCTCTTCGACAGCGTGCAGGGGGCGGAGATCGAGTTTGCTGGCGAAAAGAATGCGGACAAGGCAAAGCTCGCCGAAAAATATGCGGATGAGAATTCCGACCCCGTCAATGCGGCAAAGAACGGCTATATCGACAACATCATCGAGCCGCAGTTTGTCAGACAGTATCTGATCGCTTCGCTGCAGATGCTCTTGAAGTGAGGAGGCGCGGAATGATCTTTTCATTGTTGGTCGAATACGACTCCGTCACGGGATATGAGATCCCCAGGATCTCGATCCCCGAGTCGTTGTTATATGCGCTGATCGGTTTTGCCGTCACTTTTTTGGGCATTGCGCTCCTCATCTTCTTTGTGTGGGGGTGCGGTGTGCTCATCAAGAAGACAAACGGCCTTGCGACGGTGCGCGACGGGCTTTCAAAAATCAAGCCTTCGCGCCGCAAGAAACAGGCGCAGTCAGAAGAAACGCCCGTCCTTCCCGCGGCGACGGAAGAAGGCGTTTCCGAAGAGGTCCGCGTTGCGATCATTGCTGCGATCGCAGCCTACTATTCGAGCGAGAACAGCTCGTGTGAGTTCAAAGTCAAGAGAATCAAGAGAATATAAGGAGAAACAATAAAAATGCGTAAATTTGTCGTCACAATCGATGGTAAGAACTACGAAGTCGGCGTGGAGGAGATCGGCGCCGATCAGACCGTTGTCAGCACTGCTCCTGCGGCCGTTGCGGCGCCTCAGGCGGCTCCCGCTCAGAGCGCTCCCGTGAGCGGTGAAAAAGTCGTTTCTCCTTTCCCCGGGCTCATCAAGAGCTTTTTGGTCAAAGAAGGCGACACTGTCAAAAAGAACCAGACCATCCTCGTCCTCGAGGCAATGAAGATGGACAACGACATCTCCGCTCCCTGCGACGGAAAGATCTCTTTCAAAACCGCAGTCGGCAACAACGTTGAGACGGGCGCGATCCTTGCGGTCATCGGCTGACGGGGTGGTGTTCATCAATGCAGTTACTCGCCATTAACATCGTCGAGATGTTTCAGAACCTCTGGGCCTCGTCGGGGCTCGCACAGAGCGCATGGCAGAACTATGTCATGCTCCTCGTGTCCTTCGTTCTGATGTATCTCGCTATCGTAAAAAAATTCGAGCCTCTGTTGCTCCTCCCGATCGCGTTCGGTATGTTTCTCATCAACATCCCCGGCGCACAGAACATCGTCTGGGGCAGATACGAGACGCCCGACACTTCGCTTTCTCTCGGACTGAACGAGGACGGCACGCTGGAATACGTCGCCACCTACTTCAACAGCCTTCTGAACAAGACTGTCTACATCCGTGAAAACTTCCTCAACGGGGACACCGTGACATATTTTGCTTCCTTTGAGGATCTGAAGAACGGCATCTCTTCCACGATGAGCGCCGCCGATTTCAATGCCTATACCTTGCAGGGTTATATCTCCGGCACGGTCAGCAACGGCACGACGCTCTTTGAGTCCGCAGACCTTCTCATCAGCCACGATTATATGGCTGTGACGAACAGGGGACTTTTGTGGTATCTCTATTACGGTGTACAGAACGTCATTTTCCCGCCGCTTATCTTCCTCGGCATCGGCGCGATGACCGACTTTGGTCCGCTGATCGCAAATCCGAAGAGCATGCTCATCGGTGCGGCTGCGCAGCTCGGCGTCTTCCTCACGTTTGTCGGTGCGATCCTTCTCGGCTTTGATGCCGCGGCGGCTGCTTCCATCGGGATCATCGGCGGTGCGGACGGACCTACGGCGATCTACCTCACGCAGCAGCTCTCGTCGTTCACGAACGAGGATCTGCTGGCGACCATTGCGATCGCGGCGTATTCCTACATGGCGCTCATCCCGATCATCCAGCGCCCGATCATGAAGGCGCTCACGACGAAGAAGGAGCGCAGCATCCGCATGAAGCAGCTCCGCGAAGTCACAAAGATCGAGAAGATCATCTTCCCCGTGCTCGTTACGCTGGTCGTCGGACTTCTTTTGCCCGATGCGATCCCTCTGCTCGGCATGCTGATGCTCGGCAACCTTATGAAGGAGAGCGGCGTCGTCGACAGACTCTCTTCACAGGCGCAGAACGGTCTCATGAACACGATCACGATCTTCCTCGGCGTTTCCGTCGGGTGCAAGGCGGTCGGCACGACCTTCCTGCAGTTGCAGACTCTATACATCATCGGGCTCGGACTTGTCGCCTTCTGCTTCGGTACGGTCGGCGGTCTGCTCATGGCAAAGGTCATGAATAAACTTTCGGGCGGCAAGATCAACCCGCTCATCGGCTCTGCAGGTGTCTCCGCAGTTCCGATGGCAGCACGTATATCCGAAAATGTCGGCAGGGAAGAGGATCCGAACAATCACCTGCTCATGCACGCCATGGGACCCAACGTCGCGGGCGTCATCGGCTCTGCGATCGCGGCGGGATTCCTGCTCGCCTGCTTCGGCTGATCGTTTCGCAATGCTTGGCCGCGCGTGAGCGCGGCGAGCGGATAAGTCAGTTTTTATTTGGAGAATTCAAATGGCTAATAAAGAGACAAAGACAAAAAAAGTTCTGATAACCGACACCATCCTGCGCGACGCGCACCAGTCTCAGGCGGCGACGCGCATGCGCCTCGACGAGATGATCCCCGTGCTCGAACAGCTCGACGAAGTCGGATATTATTCCCTCGAAGCATGGGGCGGCGCGACTTTCGATTCCTGCCTTCGCTTTCTCAACGAGGATCCGTGGGAGCGCCTCCGCACGCTCAAAAAATACCTGAAGAAGACGCCCATCCAGATGCTTCTGCGCGGGCAGAACCTGCTCGGGTATCGTCATTATTCGGATGACGTCGTTGAAAAGTTTGTCGCGAAGTCCATCGAAAACGGCGTGGGCATCGTCCGCGTTTTCGACGCGCTCAACGATCCGCGCAACCTCGAGACTTCCATGAAGGCGATCAAAAAATACGGCGGCGTCTGCGAGGCGGCGATCAGTTATACGACAAGCCCCGTGCACACGACCGAATATTTTGTCAAACTCGCGAAACAGCTCGAGAGCATGGGCGCGGACAACATCTGCATCAAAGACATGGCGAACCTGTTGCTTCCGTACACCGCGTACGATCTCGTGTCCAGGCTCAAAAAGGAGCTCAAACCCGCAACAAAAGTCCACCTGCACACGCACAACACCGCAGGCACGGGCGACATGGTTAACCTCAAAGCGATCGAGGCGGGCGTGGACATCGTCGACACGGCGCTTTCGCCTTTGGGTAACGGCACTTCTCAGCCTGCGACGGAGCCGCTTGTGGCTACGCTTGCGGGCACGCCGTACGATACGGGTATCGACATCACCAAACTTCTTCCGGTCATCAATCATTTCAAGGGAGTTGCGGAACGCCTCAAAAAGGATGGTTTCCTCTCGCCCAAGGTCCTTTCCATCGACATCAACGCGCTCATCTATCAGGTGCCGGGCGGCATGCTCTCCAACCTGATCTCGCAGCTCAAACAGCAGAACAAGTCGGATAAGCTCGGCGAAGTTCTCGCCGAGGTCCCGAACGTCCGCAAGGACTGCGGTTATCCTCCGCTCGTGACGCCTTCCTCGCAGATCGTCGGCACACAGGCGGTGCTCAACGTCATCAGCGGCGAGCGCTACAAGATGGTCACGAAGGAGTTCAAGGGGCTGTTGCGCGGTGAATACGGCAAACTTCCCGCTCAGCCCGATGCCGCAGTCGTCAAGCACTGCATCGGCGACGAGAAGCGCATCGATTATCGCCCTGCGGACGATCTCAAACCTGAGTATGAGCAGTTCAAAGCGGAGATCGCCGATTACATGGAGCAGGAAGAGGACGTTCTCTCCTACGCCGTATTCGGCCAGGTCGCGCTCAACTTCTTCAAGTGGCGCAAGGCGCAGCGCCTTGGCGTCGACAAGGGGCTTGCAGAAGGGAAAGATAAGGTCTATCCCGTATAACGAATGCTCAGTCAGCGAAGGCCGCAAGGCTTTCGCTGACGTTTGATTTTATGATATGGTCGGAGCGAGGCGCGATATGAAAGACGTAACGGTGATCGGCGCGGGTGCATCCGGGCTCGTTGCGGCTTGTTTTGCCGCGCAGAGAGGGAACCGCGTCCGCATTCTCGAGCGAAATGAAAAGAGCGGGAAAAAGATCTATATCACGGGCAAGGGCAGATGCAATGTGACAAATGACGTGTCTGCGGAAGGCGTGCTGGAAAACGTCGTCCGCAATCCGCGTTTTCTCATGAGCAGTGTGCATGCCTTTCCGCCTTCTTTGCTCATGGATTTTCTGGAAGCGGGCGGACTTGTGCTCAAAGTTGAGCGCGGCAATCGCGTCTTTCCCGCCTCGGACAAGGCAAGTGACGTCACAAAATGTCTCGAAGGATATTGCCGCAGGGCGGGTGTCGAGTTTGTCTTCGGAAGCCGCGTGCAGTCTGTCGGAAAAACGGCGGAAGGGCGCTTCGAGGTACGCACCGACGCGGAGTGTTATTACAGCGACGCCGTCGTCGTCGCGACGGGCGGGATCTCTTATCCCGCGACAGGAAGTACGGGCGACGGATATTCGATCGCCGAGTCCTTCGGACTGAAGACAACGCCGCGGCGCGCCGCGCTCGTCGGAATTGTCTGCGACATGCAGGACATCGCATCGTTGCAGGGGCTTTCTCTTCGCAACGTCCGCGTAACTGCAAGACGCGGCGCAAAGGAGCTCGGCAGTTTTTTCGGCGAGATGCTCTTCACTCATTTCGGCGTTTCCGGCCCGATCGTCCTTTCGTTGTCCAGTCTTTTGAGCGATATCGATCTCTCTTCGATATCTTTGTATATCGACCTGAAACCTGCGCTCGATGAGGCGACGTTGAATCGACGTCTTCTCCGCGATTTTGAAAAGAATAAGAATAAACAGCTCTGTCATGCGCTTGATGAGCTTTTGCCGAAGAGTCTCGTCCTTCCTGTGCTCCGCGCGGCGAAAATTCCTGCACAGTGTCCCGTCAATTCGCTTCAAAAGGAAAAACGCGCGGCGCTTTTGTCTGTGCTCAAGGCTTTTCCGCTTGCTCCGCGATCTCTTCGTCCCGCAGAGGAGGGGATCGTCACGGCGGGCGGAGTGGACGTAAAAGAACTTGACCCGAAGACGATGGAATGTAAAAAGGTCTCGGGACTGTACTTTTGCGGAGAGGTGATCGATGTTGATGCCTATACAGGCGGATTCAATCTTCAGATCGCTTTTTCGACAGGACATGCGGCAGGGTGCGCGATTTAGCGCTTTTTCAGCCTGTTGCAGAGTATTATGTCACGCATACATACGTTTAAAAAGGAGTAAAAACCGATGATTGCAATACGCGGCGCGACGACGGTCGCGCAGGACACGCCCGAACAGATCCGCGGTGCAGTGCGCGAACTTCTCGAGGAGATCGCGCGTGTAAACGACCTGAAAGAGGAACAGTTGGTCTTTCTTCTCTTTTCCAATACGGAAGACATCCGCTCGCTCTATCCCGCAAAGGCGGCGCGTGAAGCGGGCTTTGTGCGCCCGGCTCTCTTTTCAGCCGCGGAGCCCGAGATCTTCGGATCTCTCCGTCTGTGCATCCGCGTGATGGCGCTCGCCGAAAAAGAGGGGGAGGCGCATCATGTGTATCTGCGCGGCGCTTCGAATCTTCGCCGCGACCTGAAAAAATTTTCGGTGGCACTCGACGGGCCCTCGGGGAGCGGCAAGAGCACCGTTGCAAAGCGGATCGCCGAAAAACTCGGCATTCTGTATTTGGATACGGGCGCAATGTACCGCGCCTGCGCTTTGCAGGGGCTCCGTGAAAACATCTCTTTTTCGGACGCTGAGGCCGTGAAGGAAATGATCGCCCGCATAAATCTCTCCGTCGAATATGCGGAGGGAACCCAGCATACCTTTCTCGGCGGGGAAGACGTCTCGGAGGCGATCCGTCGCCCCGAAGTCTCTATGGCGGCATCTGCCGTGTCGGCGCACGCGTGTGTGAGAGAGAAGATGGTCGCCATGCAGCGGGAGATCGCTTCGCGCATGTCCTGTGTCCTGGACGGTCGCGACATCGGCACGGAGGTCTTGCCCTGCGCCGAGTTCAAATTTTATGTGACGGCTTCTTCCGCAGTGCGCGCGAAGCGCCGCTATGACGAGCTGAAGGCAAAGGGATTCGACGTCGATCTTGAAAAGCTCCGCGAAGAGATCGAGGAGCGTGACCGCAACGATTCTCAGCGCGCGATCGCACCGCTCCGCAAGGCGGAAGACGCCGTGCTCGTCGATACGTCCGACATGGGCATAGACGAGGTCGTCTCTTTTATTCTGACTAAGATCCAGGAGAAGGTCTGACATGCTCACCTATGGTTTTCTGAAAAAAGTATGCAACGCCTTTGTTCAGATTTTTTTTCCGTACAAGCTGATCGGAAAGGAAAAGGTCAAAGACGGTGCCTGCATTCTCGTCGGCAATCATTACAGGATCTGGGACATCGTGCACATGGCGTGCGTTACTGACGAAAAGGTGCATTTTATCGCCAAGCAGGAGATCTTTGAAAATAAATTTCTCGCGCATCTCTGTGACATCGTGGAGGCGATCCCCGTTTCCCGCGACGGGCAGGACGCAAAGGCCGTCATGATCGCTTTGCGCTATCTGAAAAAAGGGGAAAAGATCTCCATGTTCCCCGAAGGTACGCGAAACCGCACGAAGGAAGAGCTTCTTCCCCTTAAAGGCGGCGCGGCGCTTTTCGCGATCAAGGCAAAGGCGCCTATCTATCCTGTGATGTGCGTGCGCAAGACCAGGTTGTTCCGACGCACGAAAGTCATCGTCGGCGATGCGGTCGATCTGAGTGCATTTTATGATCGTAAGATGGCAGCGGAGGATTATGCCGAAGCAGAGGAGATCATCCGCGAAGCGATGCTTTCGACGCGCCGAAATTACCTTGCGGAACAGGAAGCAAAGAAACTCGCCAAGCGCGAAAAGAAGGGGAAGAAAAAATAAGCATGAACGTCATCGTAGCGGCGAGCAGCGGTTTCTGTAAAGGGGTCCAGCACGCGGTCGATACGGCGATGCGCGTTCCCGCGGAGAACACCTATATTCTCGGGGAACTCATCCACAACCGCACGGTCACCGATGCGGTCGCCGCACGAGGGATCCGCACGGTCGAAAGCGTTTTTGGGGTGCCTTCGGGCGCGAGACTGATCCTTCGTTCGCACGGCGTCGGCGCCGCGGTATACGAGGCTTGCACTGCGCGCGGGATCGAGGTCATCGACTGTACTTGTCCGTATGTCCGCCGCACGCAGAACATCGTGCGCGAGTGTTCTGCGCAGGGCAAGACCGTCGTCGTGATCGGCGAAAAGACGCATCCCGAGGTAGTGGGCATCTGCGGCTGGTGCGGCGGCGAGGTCGTCGTTGTGGACGAGAATACGGAGGATTTTTCCTGCCTTGCGGAGAAAAATCTCGCCGTTGTGGTGCAGACGACCTATTCTGAGGAAAAATTTCGAAAAATTATTAAAAATATTGAAAAGTTTTGCAGAAAAACAGTTGAGATTTTCAAAACAATTTGTTATACTACTAAGGAGCGTCAGAGAGAAGCGGCTTCCCTCGCGTCGGTGTGTGACGCGATGCTCGTGATCGGCGGATCGAACAGCAGTAATACGAACAAGCTGTACGACATCTGCAAAGAGCATTGCGAAAACGTATTCCGGCTCGCGGACGCTGGCGACTTTCAGTTCCAAAAAATAAAAAAATTTAAAAATGTAGGCATTGTGTCCGGAGCATCGACTCCGCACACGCAAACGCAGG
>ERZ1643249.930-NODE-930-length-30882-cov-513.688812_pt1 | contig 30882 bp, 44 predicted proteins | sample MGYA00579263_ERZ1643249 | MGnify/ENA primary metagenome ERZ1643249 (study PRJEB29033, sample SAMEA4952264) | chicken gut metagenome | biome: Broiler Chicken; feature: Gastrointestinal Tract; material: Caecum | place: Ireland | collected 2018 | study: Broiler...
GCCAGCTTTTGCTAGATTTGCTAGGTTTTGCTTAGCTTTGCCAGCTTTTGCTAGACCTCCCCGCCGCCCGGCTTCCGCGCGTTTTTTACAGGTGCGCTCCCATTTTTTTCGATCACGGTCTAGTTGGGACGCAATCACGCGATATGCCAATTTGGTAATGGGGTCGAGTTCTGTTTGATCCATGCCCCGCGAATGTTCCAGGATTGCCGTTAAGAGCGTCCCGCGCTGCTCCATGTCCAAATCCTCGAGCAAATCATAATAGCTGTTGTACAGCACAAAACTGTCCTTCTCGGCCAAATTCTCACCTCCTAAAAGGCCGGGGCGACCGTAGCCGCCCCCCACTCACGTCACGCCCTAGGGAGAACCTTTTCGGCCGCGAGTTGCTCTGCCATGTCCTGTACCTCATCCTCACAGTCGAGGGCAATGCAGAGTATGTCCAGCATGTTGTAGAGAATGGCAATACTCCGGATGAACTCTGACCGGTTGTCCTGACTGTATTTGTCGGCGTTTGTGAAACGGATGGCAGCGAGTTCCGCATACAGACGTGCGCCTGGCTCGCTGGTATTCTGTGCCATCTCGTACAGGTTGTCATAATGTTTTTCATTCATGGTCGTTTACTCCTCACAAATTTTAATCTCAATGCCCGGAAATTCTCGGGCAAACATTTGCTGCCATTCCGCCGCGCGGCTGTTCCCAGCCGACAAGTGCAGCAGATAAATGGTCATCACATGGGAAAGATCTTGTTTTTTGAGCCAGCGGATCACGTCCCGAACCTCGAAATGGCTGTGCCGGATACGATTCTTCAGGCTCTCAGGAATGCGCTGGGATGCAGCCAGCAGGCTTTCTTCGTAATTGCACTCGACGGCAATGTAGGTCAGGCGTGGGACGATATACGACAGGCTGCGGGTGTCCGCTGCGAACATCAGACGTTCGCCAGTGCGCGTGTCGTCGATCAGATAGCCGACCGGATCGGCTGCATCGTGCGCCACGCGGAAGGCCATCACCCGAAACGCCCCGACCATGATCGGCACATTGGGTTCGATGATCTCAGCATCCCACAGTTCCAGCGTCCGTGCGGTGCCCTCGGACATAAATACTGGAACGCCGTGCCGGATGAGCTGCCCGGCCGCGCTGCTGTGGTCCTTGTGCTCGTGGGTCACAAAGCAAGCGGCGGTGTCCATGAGGGTAAATCCGGACTTTTCGGCCAGCTTCTTATACGGCAGGCCGCATTCCAAGAGCAGGACAGTTTCGCCGTCGCTCACCATGTACGCGTTGCCCCTGGAGCTGCTTGCCAGACTGCGAAAGGTCAAATGGGGCACGCCCCTTCCTGTGCGGTGGATTCAGTGGGCATATCCAACGGCTTGTCCGGCGGGTCATTCTGGTACTGGTCGCTCTTTTCAATGGCCTCACGCATCCAGGCAGGAAGCGCATCCCATTTGGGGCCTGAGAAACCATCTTCGTCGATGTCATAGGTGACCGGCGGGGTATCAGATTCCGGCGCGGGCATTCCTTTGGGGAGCGCCATCACATCCTCAATGTTGTTGTGTGCGCCATCCTCGGAGACCGTCACACGGATTTGACAGCCACGGCCAATCAGGGAGAATAGATCAAGTTCTCCGAGCTCCTGTTCGCTCATATTGGCGTTCAGCCAGGCGTTCAACATTTTGTTCAGGGCGCCCTTCTTGCTCACGGAGAACGTGCACCGCTTGGACAACTGCCGCGGCTTGTGCTCGCCGTCAATTTCGACCGTTTCAGACGGGATATCAAACGCAAATGCTACTTTGCGACTGGTATTCTTGAATTTCTCGCTGTACTGGTCACCCAAATCGACGACCGCGACACAAACAGCCATGTACACGCCTGCTTCCATCGGCGGGACGGCGGGCTTTACCTTATCTTTCAGCTTCATACAATTCTCAGCTCCTTATCATTTTCCGACACGACAAGGCGGATCACCTGTGTGTCAATTTCCTGTAATTTTGTAACCGATTCAGCATTATCTACAAAGAGCAGCACGCGCAGGCCGTAGTGTTCCGACAGTGTCTGGATGATGTCCAGGCCGACATTGATCTGCATAGCGTTGTTGAGGTCGGCATAGGGTACGCCGTTCACCATCACGTCGCAGCAGTCCGACACACCGCCGTTTATCTGCTGGGTAAACAGGCGGAACCGTGCGAGCTGAAAGCGGCTATTCACGGAATCTGTGATAAACTGGCAACGGTAGCGGGAAAATTCCTCACACATTGCAAGTTTGCGGTCGATTTCTTCAAGGGCCGTCGCTTGTGCGCGCTGCTCGGCCTTGAGCTCGTCCACACGAGCGCGGGTCTCGTCCAGCTGGGCCTTTGCCGCAAGCACCTGAGAAACCTGTGTGAGTTCCCGGTCTGTCTCAGCGATCTGGCCCCGAATCCGGTCGCGCTCGGCCTGTTGGTCATGCTGAATTCTAGACACATTTTCTCGGGCTTCGTCCAGCAGTTTCGTGGCCTCTTCCCGGCGTTCCTTGTAACCTGGCAAATCCTCAATGGCCAGAGCTTCCGGCGGAATGTAAGCGTCAAGCTGCGCTTTGACCTGTTCGTATTCCTCACGCACCCGCGCGGCTTTTTCTTTCAGTTCCGCGTGCCGTACCTTCTGCGAGGCCTGATTCTGCTTAATCAAATCGCTGTCCTTTACCAGTCGCGCTTCCCGGTCTGCCTTGTCCTGTTCGAACTTGGCCTTGGCCTGTGCCGCCTCAATGGCCGGTAGTTTCTGCCCGCAGGTCGGGCAAATATCGCCAGTAAAAGTTTCGGCCTGAATGCTGCGCCATACTGCCCGGTATTCCTCCAACTGCGCGTCTGCGGCCTCGATGTTCTTTTCACAGTCCTCAGCCATCCTGTCCAGATTATTCAGCGTCCAGGCGAGTTCGTTGATTTTGGAGCTGAGCGCGGGCCGGTCGTCCTGCACCGGCACATTCTGACTTGCCCGGTGCGCGGCGTTTTCAGCGTCCAATGTTTTTAGATCGGCCTCATACCGGCGGCAATCGGCCTCAGCAGCCGTCAGCAGCGTCCCGCCGTCCAGCCTGGACAGGTCTGCCAGCAGTGCGCCCTTTTGCGCATCCAGTGCGCTCTTGTCCGCCTGTGCCTTGTCATAGTCCAGCACATCCAATTCGGATACCCGGCGCTCGCACTCGTCAATGCGGATGGGTAGGCTGTCCAGCGTCTTGTTTGTGCCCTTACGCTCGGCCATCAGCGCGGCTTTGTACTCGTCTACTGTCCGGCGGCCCAACAAACCGGCCAGCTCGTCAAACTGTCCCGCCATGATTTCCCGATCATCCGGTAGGCCGCACACCTCGGCCAACTGACGGCGGCGTTCCTTCCAGGGCAAATCCCGCGCGAATGCATGCACGTTGGTCAGCAGCTTAAACACATCCTCGCTCACGATGGCAGCGATCATGCGTTTGTACTCGCCCTCCTTGCGCGGCACATCGTCGATGGTATACTCGGTCGTATCGCCGTCGTATTGGGCGACCGAGCAGCCGCGGGGCTTCGACCACTTCTCGCGCAGCGTCTTGCATAACTTCATGGGTTCGCCGTTGATTTCAAGGATGGCCGTGACCGTCGGCGTGACGCCGGGAATGCCGGTTGGCTTAATGGAAAACTTGGCGCTCCCGCTCGAATCCTTGCCGAACAGCAGCCAGGTCAGCGCGTCGTATACCGTGGTCTTGCCCGTGGCGTTATCACCGTAGATCGAAGTCAGGCCGCTGTCGAATTCGATATGTAATGCACGGATGCCTTTGAAATAGCTGATATCAAGGCTTTTTAGATGGATTTTGTTCATTGCTTTATATTCCTCCTGCTCTCTTAGACAGTGTGTGGGACCGGCAGGCATTCCCGGATGATTCCGCCCCGATTCCATACGGTTGGCGGACATTTATGCTCAACCACCATAAACCGTTCCTGTGGGTGCACCCACACCACAACGCCGGTGCACATAACGTGCTTTTCTGCCCTGCCGGTATCCATGTATGACGGCGTAAACCGGACTTGTTTGCCAATCATGGGGTGGCGCTTTCTATTCCGTGCCATCATTTCCCCCTCTTAATCAACAGATATCCAGAGTATGCAGCACTCAGCGCCGCTAAAATCATGGTGCGGGTCTCAAACGAGAGAGACCAAAATACCACATACGCCGTAGCCAGCACCGCACAGCACAATACAATTGCAGTACCTCGATAAATCGCCCGATCTTTCTGTCTCATTTGGAACTCTCCATTCCTGTCTTGACTGGCATCTTGACTGGCATAATCATCCCCACAGGGCCGCCAAATGGCAGCACCGCAAAAATTGGATCAGTTGGAGAGACTGCAAAAAAATCGCAATTCGGGAATTTATCTGCCAGCTTTTTTTGGATATATACATCAAACGGTTCGTTCTCATCGCAATGGAATTTCTCTAATAGATAGTAGTTAAGCACCTTATATTCCATCGTGCGCTTTACCGGGGATGCCTTTTCAAACAGTTCGTAGTACTTGTCCATATGAGAACCAAGCTCCACACATTGATCCATTGACAAATCAAATACCAGCTCCTCCGGGTCAAAAATCGCAGCGACGACCCCGTCCGTACTGATAGCGGTTTTTTCTCCGAATCCCCAAAATTTTGGTGTTTTCCCCTTCATAAAATCCTTAATGATTTTTAATTGGAGCTTACATGTGAGTTTCATACATTTACCGCCTTTCTAACCTCGTCCACGAATCTCGCGAACTCGTCCAGTTCCTCCATAGTCAGCGTGATCCCCTCGCTACATGAGACGAGCCCAATCCGAACCTCCTCTGCCCGGTAGTCCGCCAACGCGACGTAATCCTCCTCTAGAAATTCTCGGGTGATGATTTTATCAACCATTGCAAAATCCTCCCCTCTCAAATTGTGCTTTAACTGCCGGGATCAGCAGCAAATACGCTTTTGCGATCTGGCTATCCCCATGCGTTTGTTTCACTTTGGCTGTCCACTCGTCGAGCGTACCCGCAAAACATCCACATCTGACGCAAATGCCCCCATCCGACAGCAGGAAAAAATACGTTGTGCGACCGCAAGAGCCAAATCCGCCAGCAGATAGCATGCTCACAAATTGGCCGAATTCGCAAATACAACCCTCGCCAAATCGGCAAACCTCGCCAAATCGGCAAACCGCGCCAAAGCTGCAATACGCGCCAAAGCTGCAAACCGCGCCAAAGCTGCAATGCGCGCCAAATCGGCAGGCCGCGCCAAAGCTGCAAACCTCGCCAAAGCTGCAATGCGCGCCAAATCGGCAGACCGCGCCAAAGCTGCAATGCGCGTCAAAGCTGCAATGCGCGCCAAAGCTGCAATGCGCGCCAAAGCGGCAACCCTCGCCAAAGCTGCAATGCGCGCCAAAGCGGCAACCCTCGCCAAAGCTGCAACCTGCGCCAAAGCAGTTGATTGCTGTGTAATCGCCGGTCGGGCAACGCTTGATTCCGAGTCCATCTACCGGAATCGCGTCGAATTCTGCCTGTGTGTATTTTTTCATATTGACGTCCTCCTAAATATCTATTAAAATGTAGACAGTGTATTTTTTCTTTCCGCCCATCCTCGCGCCAACGGGGAGGGCGGTTTTTTACTGTCCGCTGCGCATGACATCCCGAATGATCGCGGCCAGGTCACCCCGCGGGATCGTGACCAACGTCCCCCGTTTGTACGCAACCAGCAGGCCGGGGCTGATGTTGTATGTCCAGCTCGCGCCGCAGGCCCGCGCGGTGCTCTCCCGCTCGGCCACGAATCCAAACGGCACCTGGCGGTCTTGCAGGGCATAATACAATTTGTTCGCGTTCCATCCGATGTACTGCGCCGCGATTGGCACCGGCACATTATCATAGGCCAGGATGTCAGCGTCCGTGATGGGGACGCGCTCACGATTTCTTTGATTTGCCATGTGGTTTCACCTCCTTTCATGCGTTCAGGTTCCTCGTCAAGCCCGCCTTGATCTGCTGATAACTCATGCCAATGCCGATCAGCACGCCGATCTTGTTCTCAACCTCAGCAACCAACGAGATTTCCTCGGCGGTCATGTAGTCGCTCGCCGTGGCCCGCTTGTCCGCGCCGCGATCCTTGCGCAGCTGTCTTGCCGTCCGACCGAGTGCCAGCTTGTACGCGAGATCTGTGTACTGCCCGTACTTCATAGCCTTATGCGGACTATCGGGCAGCGCCTGAATGGCATCGGTCATGCTGACCCGCACCGGCCTTCGGGATGCCTTGGCCATCTGTACTTTGTACAGCTCGGTGCGCATGGCGTAGAACTGACGGACCAGCTCTTTCTTGAACGCTCTGACCTGCGCCGTGTTTTTGAGATAGGTCATCAGCAGGGTCGCCTGTTCTTCGTTCAGCTGGTAGTGCTTTGCGGTAGTTGCACCAACTTTTCGTTTTCTCACCTCGATTTCAAATCGAAGCGAGCCAAATTCCTTAAAGTCTGCCTCATGCTGCTGAATCAGGCGCGTCACCGTATGGTGCTGGATTCCAGCAAACGTAGCGATTACATCTGACGTGGTAAATGGCTCCTGCGTGTTCGGGGTAAGAAATACCAGATGATTCATAGATTTCCTCCTTTGTATCCTCCCCGCCCTCGTGCTATACTGAGGTGGAGAGGAGGAATATAAATGAAAGCTCCCAAAATCGATCCAAAAATCTTAGAGTATAGCCGCAAATTCTCTCAAGCTCAAGAAACAGCTCGTAGAAAACATGCTTTGTGGGAATGGATAAAAGACAAAGGCGTGGATATTATTGCTGTGATTGTATCTTTGATCGCACTCATACGAACGTTCTGATCAGCGCAGCAATCGAAAGCCCGATTGCCAATAACGCAATCCATCGTTCCCGCAAATAGCTCATGCCTGTCTCCTTTCACGATTCTAAGCTGCTGATTTCGTCATCGGTTGCAAATAGGTATGCAAACGGTTTGCCGAAATACCTGCAAAGAATTTTGCACTCTTGTGGGGTAAATCTACCGCTTTTCAGCTTGCTTTCAACGGCGGTTCTGCTGATATTTAAAATACCCGCCATGTCATCATTGCTGAGATGATGATATGCCTTTTGTCCTAACAGATTAGGATACATCCTGGTTGTCACCTCCATATTTTCTTTGGTACGCGATTCGCTTACCTTTGATTTTATTTTATCAGCGATATGCGTACCTGTCAAGGGATTTTCAAAAAAAAGTTGACAAAACGCATACATGAATATATACTATAATCAAGGAGGTGAACTACGGTGGGACTTGCGGAAAATTTAAAAAATGCTCGTATATCCAAGGGATTAACTCAGCAACAAGTTGCCGATGCATTAGGAATTACTAAGTCCACATATTCTGGATACGAGCTAGGACGACGGGAGCCGGACGCAATAAAACTGACAAAATTATCTCGGCTTTTAGGAACGTCCGGGGATGTACTATTGGAAACCGGTCTTGGCGAAGACGCCAATAAAAAAAGTCCCTCAGACGCCATCAAAAAAGCGACTGAGGGAATGACCACAGAAGATATTCTATTAAAGTTCGCCCGATCTGCCGGGCTTCTTAATGATAATCAAGATTTATCTGACGACGATTTCGAAATGCTGAAAAACGTCATTTCTATATTAGAAGTTTGGTTCAGACAAAAGAAGGAAAAAGGCTCGTAATTCATATTCAAACTCACTTTCCTCTATTATTGTTGACAATTTTTCGATGTTAGGGTGTGCAGGCGGTAACGCCTGATCCATGGTTTTATTTGTCGGGACTTCCGTCTGCATATCTATTTCCTCACTTTCCGATTTCCGAACTGTTGTTCGATTTTTGATGCCACCATTATAACGCACGCTTGTTCTAGTTTCAACCTTAACAGTGGTTTTTTGTGTATTATTTACAAAATAGTATGCAAAAAACTGTCGTTAATGACAATTTAAGGAGGTTTACAATGAAAAAGAAAAAGGAAAATGAAGCAATTCCGAGCGCAGATGGAGTAAAGTGCCCGAAATGTGGCAGTACTGATTTGGAGATTGTAAGTGATGTTCAGGGAGAGGGCGCTAAGTTTTGGAAACTCTGTCTTTGTGGACTTCTCGGTCTTTGTGGCGCAGGTAAAACTACAACAACGCATTATTGGGTGTGCAAGCACTGCGGAAACAAATTTAAAATATGACCAAAATTGATCGCCTATGGATTAAGTCCATGGATTGGTGTGCGAAATACTGGGGCTGTCACCAAATCCCGGAACGTAGTTTTTTTGTGGGCGGATATCAGATGCCGGTATGCGCGAGATGCTTCGGTATGATAGCCGGAGAAATTTTCGGCATTATAGGCGCTCTTTTGTTGGCTGTCCCGTTTTGCGTATGCGCGATAATCTTGATTCCTATGGTTATCGACGGAACTTTGCAGTATAAAACATCCTATACATCAAACAATGGCAAACGTTTTGTGACCGGACTGCTGTTCGGGTTTGGATTTTCGCATCTGATTGTTAGAGGCGTCATCCTTATACTCATATAAAAACAGGATCATATCAGCGATACTTTGATGGTCGAAGATGCTAAACAGGGCGCTGAATGAAATAGAACTGTTGTAATTGAAGGAGGCTATAAGAATGAAGAAAAGATTGTTTGCGCTGGCAATGGCGTCTCTATTGGCGGTTGGTTCTGCGGGGGCTACCAGTCTGATCGTAGACGGTAAAACGGTGCAGTCTGATGTACCGCCGGTCATTACGGACGGGCGCACATTAGTCCCTGTTCGGGCACTGTTCGAATCCCTGGGGGCAACGGTTGGATGGGACGACGCAACACAGACCGCAACCGCGACTAAGGGCGGTACAGTCATCTCTATGCAGATCGGCAGCCAGACCGCGTACGTAAATGGCGCTGCGACCTCGCTGGACGTTCCCGCTCAAACGGTTGACGGGCGCACGATGGTTCCGGCCCGATTTGTGGCGGAATCCCTGGGCGCGCAGGTCGAATGGGATGCAGCAAACGACCAGGTGAAGATCACAACTGGGGCGCAGCCTGCCAAAGCACCCGCCCAGAACACATCTGTTAGCGCTCCTGCTGACGGCGAATCCCGCACAGTATACATCACCAAGACCGGAAAGCGCTATCATTATGACAGCAACTGCAACGGCGGCACCTATATTGCAAGTACCCTCGCAGAGGCGCAGGCACGCGGCTTGACGCCCTGCCAGAAATGCGTCCAGTAAAAGGAGGGCATACTATGGGGTGGAGATATCGAAAAAGTATCAACCTCGGGCCTTTTCGCATTAATTTCAGCAAAAAAGGCATAGGATACAGTGTTGGATGCAAAGGATATCGAGTTACGAAGAAGGCCGGGGGCGGATATCGAAGGACAATATCTATCCCTGGTACCGGTATATCTCATGTGACTGAATACCGTTCTAATTCCGTGTCTGCTCCTGCTCAATATCAGCCGAAGCATAAGAAGACCGCCTTATTGCTCTGCATTTTTCTCGGTTTTCTAGGGATTCATCGGTTCTATGTAGGTAAAATCGGTACTGGTATTCTATGGCTCTTTACCCTTGGGCTGTTTGGCATCGGATACATCGTTGATATTTTTCGAATTGCTTTTGGCTCATTTGCCGATCAATATGGGATTCCTTTAGATTGACTCTCGCCGAAAGCAAACAAATGAGTGAACCAAAGAACAAAATAAAAAGCCGCCCACCCTGCTGCAACAGGACAAGCGGCCAGCATCAGGGACAGGCCCGTGATACGACTTGCAATTGTATTATATCACCTGTCCCTGGTTTTGCATACCCTTTTTGCAAAAATCATGAAAGGACGGGTGTTTTTATGCGCAGGCCCAACGGAACGGGCACAATTACAAAAATGTCCGGCAATCGCCGCAAACCCTACGCGGTGCGCGTGCCAATGCGCGACCGGAAGGGGCGTGTCGTGCAGAAATATTTGTCGTATCACGCGACCATGGAAGAGGCTATGGAAGCGTTGGACGCCTATAGATATCGATTTTCTGTGCAGCAGGCCCCAGCCCCGGATGCCCTAGACCAGACATTAACGGATGCCTGGGAGGGCTGGAAGAAAAAAGTGCATTTTGACACAAAACTGTCGTACAACACGCAAAAAACGTATAAATCCGCCTGGAATTCCCTGTCCGCGCTGCATGAGTTCAAAATCCGAAATTTGGGGATTGACCAATGGCAAGCGGCGATAGACCAACTGGAAGCCGCCGGGAAAAGCAAGAGCGCCATCGAACACGCCTGCCTGATTGCAAAGAGCCTCAGCCGGTACGCACTCGAACACGATTGGATTCAGAAAGATTACTCACAGTTTATTTCCGTTCCGAAAGTGGGGGCCAAGGTGAGAAAGGGCGCGCTCACAGAAGAACAGATTGCCGCGCTTGCGCAAATGGCCGCGCAGGGCAACCAGGACGCCGCGAGCGTGCTCGTGCTCTGTTATACGGGTTTCCGTGTGTCTGAATTTCTGGCGCTCTCTCCGGCCTCCTACGACCGGGAAAGCGGCATATTGATTGGCGGCGGAAAAACAGCTGCCGGGAAAAATCGTATCGTGCCGGTGCACCCCGCCATCCTGCCGTATATTGACGCATGGGCCGGGCAGAACCGAAAACGATTATATACCAGCGGCAACGGGCAGGCGATAGGGTACGAGACCTACCGCAAGGCCGTTAGTCAGATCATGGCGCAGATCGGTTGCCCGGATGCAACAGCCCACTGGTGCCGCCATACCATGGCGTCCAGGCTAAAACGGGCGGGCGCAGACCCGATGATCGTTAAACTAATTTTAGGTCACGCCACAGGCGATATCACAGAGCGATACACACATGTGACGGTCGATCAGCTTAGGGAAAATGTCCTGCTTCTCCCCATGCCTTTGCAACTAACGCTGTAGTGTTGTACAATTTGCAACTAATTAAAAAGTTTGAAATAATTCTAATTTATTTGAGATACAGCATTTATAATCGACATAAATGTTTATTGGTTTAATAAAAATATAAGGTATTATTATAGCACGAAAATCTATGCAAACGCAATATAAAATACAAATAGTCCACGGTTTTTTATGCCAAACATCAGAAAAGAACCACCAAATGTACAAATATCTGCAATTCAAAAAATTAAGCTTGCCACTAATTTGCCCCTAATACGCAACTAACGCTACAATATTGTACAAAGTAACAGGGCGGCCAAACGGTCGCCCCTTGTTCATTTATTCGCCGTAGCACCCGGCACGGTCATTCACCACGAACACCTTGAGGATATCCTCGGTGAGGTCAAGTACGCCGCCACCCTCGCCTTTGAGATAGCCCTTCTTCACGAGCTTGGACACGGTCGGCTTAGCCCAATCGGGCATGTCGTCATAATATTTGTATCGCACAGAATCATCCTCCGTTTGCGTCAGGGATTGTTGGAACGCCGCCCAAAGCGCCGGATCGTCGACCATCGGGCCGGGGCAATGCTTGCCAGTCACGTCATAGTGACGGATTACGCGGTCAACCGGTACGCCGTACCGCTGCATGAGGTAGCGCACGAGTTCGGCGGCGGTAGCAATGCTGCCCTGGCGCACATTGCCCTTTTTGTCGTTCATGCAGATTTCCACGCCGATACTGTTCGCATTGCGGCAATCTGGATGCCGGTAGGTCTTGGCCCCACAGTGCCAAGCGGTGTCCATGTCTTTGACAGACTGCCAGATTTCGTTTTCGTCGCAGAAGTAGTGCGCACTCGCCCCGACCTTTTCCCGCGCGAAGTAATCCGCGTTGTTCTTGGCCGTGTCGTCCTGGTTGGACGTGTAGTGAATGACAATGTACTCCACAGGGCCGGAACGCCCGGCGGCATAGTTGCCCACGTGGGCCTGCTTAAAATTAATCCTCACCCGTGCTGCCGCCTCCCACGCTCACGCCGCCGAGATAGCCCACCAGGCCGCCGCCCAGCGCAAGCACGGCTTCCTGCTGGCCCATGAATACACAGGCAATCAGCGCCGCGCCGGTCACGATGACAACGGCCAGCTCTACCACGTCGATTTTTTTGAAAATGTTCATTTACGCGCCTCCATTTCCATGCGCTCTGCGGTTGAGGTGTTTTTCCAAATCGCCCTTGGCCTTGGTGACATTGTGATTGCACCCCAGTTGTTCCAGGCCGTCCAGGCAGGCCAGCAGGCCATAGCATAACACCTGGTTTTCTACGTTCCACACCGCAATTTGTTCATGTACATCCTCACGCAATTTGTCCTGCGCTAGCACCCAGCGGTGCGCCGCAAACAGCACCCCGCCCAGCGTGCACAGGCCAACGAGGATAGCGACAATGCTCTCAATATCAAACTGCACCCTGCACGTCCTCCACTGTCCCGAGGTCCGTCCAGCCATCGGGATACCCGGACGGCGGCCAGACGTTGTTATCGATAGCAGACTGGTACACATGATCGTTCTCTGTGCAGCAGTCATTTTTCATATACATGCTGCTCTGCCCGTTCGGGGCCATATATGCCTTGGCTTTGGCCGGATTTGTGGTGTACTCGATGCTCCACAGGGCGGGCAGGCTGGCCGGGGTCTGCCCGGCGTAATAGGTGAACGTCTGAGGGTCGACGCCGATTGCAGTCAGCGCAACCGAGACAACGCCAACCCAAAACCACGGGTTCTTAAATCTTTCGGTTTTCATTTTATCACCTACTTTTTATAATTATACCGCGTTTTGCGGTGGATCTCAAGGGGAAGCTAATGTTTCTCCCATGCCTGCGGATATTCCTCCGGGCTGAAATTGGTATCGCTCAGGCACTTGTACAGCTTGCCGTCCGTCTGTATCTCTTAATAAACTGGTTTTACGCACATTAACCGAAAGGAGTTTAAATGTTAATTAAGAATAATAATACCCCCCGTATAAATAATCACCTTTATTGCATTTTCGATAAAGAGGTGCAATGATGGGTACTACGGCAGAAAAATTACAAAAGTTGATGCAAACAAAAGATGATATTAAAACTGCAATCAACGACCCCGCGTTGGGTGATAAATTCGCAGATTACCCGACAGCTATGACTGTTACATCACACGGCGGCATTATAAAAAAAGAATATATTTCAGTCGAAGCAGGTGGAGCTAATATTATTGGAATCTGTTCAAAATATTTCTTAAATACTGTTGGGACTTTGCTTAATGATTCATACAAATTCATACCATCAATATAATCATTTGTATTAGTAATAGATAAATATATATTTGATGTCTCTACATATCCAGCAGAAACAACAATCACATCACCAGGTTTCGCTTTCGATGGCAATAAAGGGAATGTTTCACTACCAGTAATATTATATTCTATTTTATCGTCTCCACTAATTTCCCCTACTTTATCAGCTAGATTATAAAAATTATTCTCCGACGCAACGTCAATGCCTTTTTCGGTCAGGCGGGTTTTCAATAAAGCCTTGGTTTCATTAAGGCGTGCCAGTTTATCAGCCGTAGTTCCCATTAAATCACCTCACCGTTGATTGCGTCGAGAAGAGTGTTGATGTTGCCGACAACCGAGTTTAAATACTGTAAATTTACAGCGTCTTGTCCAGAGACTGGATTCGAGACTCCTCTTAATAATCTTCCCCCGCAATTAAGCGGCCCGGTCAGTGTGCCTCCAGATATCGGAAGCGCTCCAATATCCGCAGCAACCAGAGATACATTGCCGGACAGCGGCTTTCCGTTGACAGTACGCGTCGTGGGAACAGCTCCAACCTCGTCCGCCGTCGGGGTCCAAGAATCTGGACGAGCACCCACTTCTGTCGCTGTCGGCATCCAGGTATCCGGTCGTGCGCCGACCATATCCGCTGTATAGTCTCCCGCCTGCGGCGTGACCGCGCCCGTGCGGCCGTTAAAATTTACAACACCGGTCTCCGGTGCATCCGCCCACGCGGCCCCGCTCTCGGTTTTGGTCAAAATCTGGCCTGTGGTCCCGCCCTCCGGCAGCCCGTCCGGCGCATCCTGCCACGCTTGCCCGTCTGTGGTCTTGGTCAGGACTTGTCCGGTCGTGCCGCCCTCGGGATTGGGGATTGCATCAATATCCTGGGCCGTGGTTGTCACGTTAAGCGTGCCGTCCGCTGTGACCTCCAGGCCGCTGCCCGGCTTGACCGCGCCCGCCTTGGCCTCGGTTGCGACCGGAATGGCAATCGGCGTTGTGCCCGCAATGACCGCATCCAGCTCGTCCGACAGGACTTCCAGGTCTTGCTGCCTGACCGCGTCGGATGCCTCATGCGGCGCGCCGAGACCGGTCACACGGTTGCCGCCCATGGACAGATTGCCGGTCATCGGCACCGTGCCGTTGGCCATGAAGTCGCCGCTGCCCTCGCCGTTTGAGCCGTTGTAGACCGTAAACGTGCCGATGGGCGCGTCCTCGCTGTCGTACATCGTGTAGGTGTCCGTGGTGCCTGCCGCGCCTGTGCCGCTCGTGCGCCGGATAGATTTCACGCTGGTTCCCGGATTGCCCTGCGGACCCTGTTCGCCCGTTGCTCCGGTTTTGCCTTTAAGGCCGGAGAACGCAAACGCAAACACCTTTGCCGTGTCGGGGCCGCTGAGTTCTACGCTTGCGGCTGGGGTTCCGGTGCTATCGTCTACGGTGACGGTTGCTGTGCCAAACCCTGCCGCCGCGCCCGGCTCACCCCGTTCTCCCTGTGCGCCCGGCGTACCGGGGCCTGCGAGCTGCATCCAATTTGTGCCGTCATTGCCCGGTGTTACGCCCTGCACGTCGCGCAGTGCCATGTACGAGCCGCCGCTATACCCGACGATATCCAGCGCGGTATATGCCGTGCCCGCGTCGTAATCCCCGCGCGGGACACAAGAAACTTTGCCCAAAACTGTATCAGCCATTGATTGTCACCTCTAGGTATCCATTTTTCAGCGAGAATACCGGCCCGCTGTATCCGTCCGGCGTGGTCATGGTCAATAGCCCTGTAGCGGGATCGACCGCAAACGTCGCGTACATGACGTCGCCCCGCGCTGCATATCCGGTATCCTGATACTGCTGCGCATCCGCATCCCATGTCCACCACGTCCCATTTTGGATGATCGGCGGTTTGCCGCTGTATTCCTGTGCGGTCTGTGCATCGGCCGCCGCGCTGTCTGCACTGGCTGCCGCCTTGCCCGCCGACTGTGCGGCTTCACTGGCCGATTGCGCCGCCTGTATGGCTGCCTGTTCGGCCGGTTCTACATATTGCTGTACGCTGTCCTGCGCGTACTGTTTGATGAGTTCGCCCTTGATCGAGCGGGCCTCTCCCTGCTGCTCGAGCGGGAGCAGCGCGTCATCTGACATAGCGGCCGCGACCGGCAGCTCACCAATTGTTACGTCAGCCATTGTTATTCGCCTCCAGTTCGGCCACGTGAGTTTTGAGTGCGTCCACCTCGGCCATCAGTTTTTGGATCATGGCCGTGTTGAGCGCAATCAGCTCAGAATATCGGATTTTATAACACCCAGTTGGCGCGGTCTTTGGGTCCATATCCGTGCTCTCGTAGCGCCGTGCATCCGGGTCATAGCAGTACGCGGCCAGATCGGCGCTGGTTTTGCCCGAATCCAAAAGCGCCTGTTCAAGCTCCTGCGCAATAAATCCCGTATGCCGCCGCCCGCTCGTGCCCCGTTTGAGCTTATACGAGCACGGTTTGAGCGCCCGGAAAAACGCCTCATAATCGTCTAGGTCATACCGGATATCGTCCTTAACCCGGCGATCAGAATCGATGTTAATGGTCTCGGACGCAAATACATTGCTGCGGGACACGCCGATGTAAAAGTCATCTGCCCCGTAGGCCAGCTTTGCACCGCCGTTTGTGCAGATGCATTGCCCGCTGTCGTAGTCCTCCATGACGCCAATGCCGGTGTCTGAGTGCCCCTCACAGTATCCAATGTAGCCGCCCACCGAGCCGCGCCGGGATTCGCGCACGCCCATCTCGCCATAGAGGTTGATATAGTCTACATCGATCTCGCCGGTATCAATGCATGCTCCGTTAATCGATGTATTGCCCTCTGCTAAATCGCTTTCGAATACGACCCCGCCGGTAAACCGGACAGTAACGCTATCCACTTCAACGCCGTCTACCGACAGCGAGATCGACGAGCGGTCTTCGCCATTGTCCACGCTCAGTGTGATGTTATCAACCTTCTGCTCGATGGACGATATATTGTCCTCGGCATCCCGGATCTGACTGGTCAGGCTGCTGGATGTCTGCTGGATCTGCGATTCCAGGTCGTTTTTGGTGTCCGTGATGGTGGACGTTAGGCTGGTGGTGGTCTGCTGGATTTGGCTTTCCAGCCCGTTTTTGGTGTCCGTGATCTGGCTGGTTAGGCTCTCGGCGGTCAATGTGATCTGAGATTCCAGCTCTTTTTGCACGTCGGTAATGTGTGCCGTGATCTGCCCGGCCTCTACGATCAGCTCTGTGACCGATTTGCGCACCCGGTTGACCGTCTGTGTCAGGCTGCCCACCGTGGCGTATTCCTGCTCTACATCCCCGGCAACGTCGCTCGACACGTCGGCCGTGTCCATGAGGTCACAGGTGATGTCCATTTTCCCGATCTCGGAGTACACGCCGTTCACGGTGATCCCGTCGCCGAGCTCTGCCGAGATATCCAGTAGGGCGCTGCCCGCGGCGTAGGCCGTGATGGTCCTGCCGCGCATGGCAGTGAGCAGAGCGTCCGCCATTGCCTGGGTAGCCCACGGGCAATCTGCGGTCAGCTCATAGCCGGTATCGTCCCCGGCCGAATAAAAATTTTCCTCGTCTACTACCAGTGTGGTTTTGCTGATAGCCTGGCTCTCGCCTTTGCGCTCAAACGATGCGGCATTTGCGCCCAGAAATACGCTGTCCAATTGCTCACCTCCATTTGAGCCGCAGGCCGCCCAGCACCAGCACGTCGCCCCACTCGTCTACAATATAGTCGGTTTCTGCGGGCGCGCTGAACATAGGCAGTAAATAGAGTTGGTTTTCGGCTGTCACAATCCAGTTGCCACCATGCGCGGCGGCAATATAGGACAGCACCTCACGCATGGTGTAATCCCCTGGATAGCGCACCATATACGCCGGATTGATCTGTGTGCGCGGGTCGAGCGAGATTCCCATGCGTTGTGCGATCTCTGCCGCGACAGCCTGCATGGTTTTATCTGTCCAGCTCCCCGTGCCAAAATACACAGCCTCGGCCTTTGGCATGGCGTCGAATGCTTCCACACTCAATAGGTCGCCATCTTCCGACCGAGTGTTGACAAAGAACGTGCCGCGCGGCACATACTCGGTCACCTGCTCGCCCACCCGAATGCGGGTATCAACAACAATTTGCGCCATGCGCGGCGGGGATTGTGTCGGATAGAACGTCAGGTGCAGTGTCGCGGAACAGCAGTTGCCAATAGAGAACGACTCGTAGGCGGCGCGGGATATGGACAGGCTGGTAATATCCGCGTTGCCATATTCCACGCCCGCCACAGTCGCGCGGTGCTCATACGTCCGGTTGGGATCGCGGGACAGCGTTTTGAATAATTCGCTCGTCTGAATCATGATTACCGCTCCTTCAGGGTGAACGATATGCCGTCATAGTAGGTGCGTCCCGCCTCCACGACCTTGACCCCAAAGTTCTTGTCCATGACATAAAATGTCTTGGTCACAATCCCGCTCTTGGGGTCCTGGTACTTGACTTGCACGTACCGTCCGATCAGTGCGCTGTTAAGTGCATTCACACGCTCATACGGCATTTCGTGCATGGTTATGGCTAGGCTCGCTTTTTCGATCCAGGACACATGTGCCGTGCCGTCCAGAGTGATAACCTCTTTAGACTGCCGCTGCTCATAGGTCACAGTAATCCCGTTGCGCGCGACCAGGCCGGAAAAATCCTGGCCGTTTATGACCAATATCGCGAGGCTGCTCATACCGGGATCACCGTCCTTCCGCTGGCAATGGTTTTGGTGCGCTGGCCAGCCGTCACGACATCGGTTAGTTTCTGCCCGTTGACCGAGAGGATCTTGCCCTCCTGGATCGCCTGCCGGATGGATTGCAGTTCAGCCAGGATGGCGCTGAAATCGGCCGGCGGGACGTTGACCGTCAGGCCCGCGCCTGGCGTTGTCATCCCGTAGAGGTCGCCGCCCATTCCAGACGTTGCCGCGTCGCTCACGGTTTGTGCCGCCTGCCGCACTTGCCCAATACTGTCAAGCATGCCAACCGCTACACCCTCTGTCAAATACCGGCCCACTTCGTCGCGCATGAGCTTTGATGGAGACGCGATTTTTGAGTATTTTTGCATGGCGGTTGCCGCCGCACTTGCTACCGTAATCGCTGCACGGACAACAACGTTCTTTGCGTCCAGGAGGCCGTTGGCAAGGCCCTGCGCCGAATTTGTCCCTACCGAATATAGTTGGTCTTTTAAGTCACTCAATGTCTCTGGGACCTTCTGCACATACTCAGAATCGAGCGCTGCGAGTTCTGATTTATAAAACTGCGACGCGATTTGTTGCGCCTCATACTGTTTGCGGTTCCATTGATGGATGTAATCTTGATATTCCTGATCGGTCATATCCAGCAAGGCCTGCGTATATGCAACCGCGTCCTCAACGCTCATTTCGGTCACTTCTGCCAACAAATCATCTGGTGCACCGCGATCTTTGAGTTCTTCCAGCGCTACACCATACTCTCGTATTTGGTCGATTTGATCACGCAGGTCGGTCAGCTCAATTTTCCCATCGACTTCCTCAAAGAGGTCGCCGTAATCCTTGAGCTTTTGTGTCATGCTTTCCTGAGATTTTTGAATCTCTTCGATCGCGCTTTCGTACTCTTCTTTGAACTTCTCCAGCTCTTCCAGCCGTGCATTGGCCGCATCCTGTTCGGCCTGGCGTGCGGCCTCAAGCTGCTTTTCGTTCCACTGCGCTTCAAGCTCTGCAATCTGGTCTAGGATATTCTGGCGTGCTTCACCCTCAGCTTCGGCAAGCTCCTTTTCTTTCTCTGCAATTTGCTTTTTATATTCTTTGAGCTCTTGGTCTGCCTGGCGCTGTATCTCTGCCTGCTGCATCTTCTCGATCTCGGCGTTGGTCTTTTCGATTTCCTTGGTCAGCGCGTCGCTCAGACGATTCGCCATGCGTTCAACGTATGGTGTTCCCTTCTTGAGACCCAGTCCGAGACCACGCGCAATCATAACGCCGATCTCGTCTCGCATCAGTTTAGACGGGGATGCAATCTTAAACTTGCTTTTAATCGAGTTGATAAGACCGCTCGCCCATCCAGCCACCTTATCTTTCAACCATCCGGCAGCGCTTGAAATGCCATTCCATAGGCCTTGTACGATATTTTTGCCGACATCTTTAATACCCTGTATCAGCGCATTCAGCCCATTGATGATCGCGCTGATAATTTGAGGTAATTGCGCGACTAGTTTCGGGATGGCTTTGATGATGCCCTCCGCTAGCTTAAGTAAGATTTTAATGCCTGCTTGCAAAATCTTTGGCAGATTGCTGGCAATGGCAGATGTAAGCGCTGTGATGATCTGCGGAATCTGGCTGACGAGCTGTGGGATACTATTGATAATTCCGTTTACGAGATTCAGCAAAATATCCACGCCTGCATTTACAATCTGAGGCAATGCGGAAGAAATAAAATTTATGAATGCGCTAATAATCTGTGGGAGCTGTGCAACTAGGGCCGGGATGCTCTGGATAATACCATTCGCCAGATTGTTCAGCATCTCCACGCCATTTTGAATCACGCTTGGGAATCCTGCCGTCAAGCCCTGCAAAAAACTCGTGATGATTTGTCCGGCTGATGTGACGATACCAGGCAGAGCGGCGGCAACGCCGGAAATGATGGAGTTTAACAGCTCAGATCCCATTTCCATAAGCCCCGGAAGGTTCGCGGCAAGATTTTGTGCAAACCCGCTCATGGACGTTGTGATCTGCTCAAAGACCGCGCCAATTCCGCCCTCCTGCCCGACAGCTACCAGGCCAAGAACCGATTGCAGTACACCATTCAGCCCTTCCTTAACCGTCGTCACAATAGGGGACAAAATCTCTGCGAACTGCGACATCGTGTCTGTCAGGCTGTTGTTTGCAATGTTCGCCTCATAGAGCGCCTCGTTGTTGTTGCGCCACGCCTCGGCCGACTGTATCAGGCCCTGGTTGGCCAGCTCCTGCAGCACAATGTTTGCGCGCTCGGCCGGCGTAGCCGCAGCCTGCAGTTTGGCGTTAAATTCGTCCTCCGACGTGCCTGCCCAGTTGAGTACGTCGGCAAACGTGCCGGTCACCGTGCTGGTCTTGACGGTCTCGTTGATGGCCTCTGCCAGTCCGTCGATCGGGATGGAGTCTCCATATCTGGCCCACGCGCCGATTGCGCCGTCTGTCATAGATACCAGCTGGTCCTGCGACAACCCCAGCGCCTGCAGGTTTGCGGTCGCGGTCGCTGCTGTCTGGTCGTCACCCAACACACCATACAGCCGTTGGAAGGTCTGGGTCGTCTGCTCGGTGGTATACCCCGCCGCCTGGCTGGAAACTTCCAGTGTACCCATGATCTTTCGATACTCGGTTGTCTCATCGATGAGCTGAGTAATATTCCCAATCAAGCTTTGTACAGTGCCGGATATGCCGCCGCCAGCGATTGCATTTTTTAATGTGCTCCAAAATCCCCCGGCTTCGTCTGCCGAATCCCTCAATTCGCGCCCCATATCGTCTGCGGCGTCCCCGGTGTCCCGCAGTTCTCGCTGGAATCGGTTCAGGTCAGTGTTTGCGTCATTGATCTGTCGGGACAATTCGCTGACCGTCCGGACCTGGTTGTTATACGCATTCTGCGCGCGGGCGGCCTGCGCCGAGTTCTGGCCGAACTCTTGTTGTGCTCTGGACAATGCCTCGCCCAATTCATTGAGCCTGGCCGACGCCTTATCATATTGGCTGGACAGCAGCGTAATCTTTTGCTGCGTCGCCTCGATTGACCGGTTGAGCACATCCGACCGGGCGGCGGCGCTCTGCTCTGCATCCTCCATCCCGTCGAAGGAGGACACTACATTGCGCATCTCACTGTTGAGGTTTCGGATTTGGGAGTTAATTGCGCTCAACGCCGTGCGAAATTCTCGTTCGCCCTCGACGCCGATGCGCACGCCCACATCTGTTGCCATGGTCGCACCTCCTTACGGGATATCTGGGATGGCCTCGTCAGCAGACAGGATCACTTTTTGTTTCGCGCCCTCGCGCTTAATTCGGTGGATTGCAATGAGGTCCAGCAATTCCCCGAACGAAAAATAGTCATACTCTTGTGCCGTGATCCCAATCTGTGCCGCGTAATAGACGAACCACGAAAAGCTTAGGGCTTGCTCTCCGTGGTGTCTGCGTTTTTTTCATCGGTCTCGACCGTGCGCTTGCTGCCCTCGGTGATGATCGCCGCGGACACGCCCTGGATCGTTGCCAGGTCATCCATACCATAGAGGTCTTCCATATCCTCGATGGTCGGAACCTGGACTGTCCTGTCCTCGGTCAGCCGCACAAACTTTGCGCCCGATTCCATCAGGGTATGGAGCAGGAAGATCGCGTCCTCCAGCATGCGCGCCTCGGTCTGTCCCTCGGTCTTTCCGATGTTGTCCAGCCCGCCAAACCGCTCGCTGATCGCCTTGGTCGCCGCGATGGACATGCAGGCGGGATATTTTTTCCCGCCCAGATTGATGCTCATAACCTTCATGCCTTTTCCTCCATGACTGCGTCATCCGTAATGCTCAGACAGTGCTTGATGTACGCAAGCGCCTGCGCCTCTGTCGTAAATGTCGCCTCGCGCTTCCAGACCTGCGTTGCGCTGTCGTCCCGCATGATGGCTGCCGTCAGCTCGGGCACCTGCCACTCAATACTCTCGCCCTGTGTAGTCGCCGCGTCCGGCGGGACCTGGAACTGGATCTTTGCGAGCACGATGCCGCGCCATTTGGTCACGCCGCCCACGATTTTCTTAACGATTGCGCCGAATCCGAGGAACGGATTGGCCTGGGTGTTGTCGAATACCAGTTCCTTGACGTCCTCATCTGTGACGCCTTCGATTTCAGTCAGTGCGACTTCCTTGACGCCCAGGATGGTCTTAGACGTTTCCTGAGACAGGTCGTCGGTCGAGATGGTCAGTGTGCCGCCCGCAAACGAGACATCGGTCTCTACAATCGTGTTGTCGCCATACAGGTTGTTGTCCTCGCTGGACTCGATCTCGATATTCATTTCAGTCGCCTTGCCGAGCACGCCGCCGTTTGCATAGGTCGGCGCTCCATTGTTGGCGTTGTAAACTGCATAGTGCGGTTTGGATAAACCTACAATTGCCATGTGTCAGCCCTCCATCGCTGTTTGTATCTCGCGCTCCATGACTTCCTTCATGCGTTCTTCTGCACGCTTGCGGGATGCCTGTAGCGCCTTGTTAAAAAACGGGTGCTTGTCCGACCACGAGGTGCCGGACTCGATTGCGCGGGCAATCATTACATTGGGTTTGCCGCGCGGCCAGTCATCGGTCTTGTCGTCGTTGTACCCGTCAAAACCGAGCTTGACGTTTGTGTAATAGCCTTGCGTCTGCGCTGGTGCAATGCCGAACGATTCCAGCAGCCCCTTTTTTTCGACCGCAGTCACACCATGACGCGGGTTGCCAGGGCCGCCCCATGCATCCGATACGGGCAATGCCTGGATCTGCGCCTTGACCGCATCGGCCACGATATCGGCCCCTGCGTAGATGGCTTGCCCCTGGATGTGTACAAGGCGCGTGCCGAGCTGCGCGAGCTGGTTTTCAAATTCTTCAAATCCATGCAGCTTAACCCGTGCCATCGTTCCACACCTCCCAATACCATTCATAGTGCGTAAACCCGGTTTCGTCCTCGTACTGCACCGAGTTGAGCGACCAAGGGATGCCCGCCGCTGTGAGCGCGTCCTCGAACTGCCCTTTCCACGGGTCAAACTCCCGCTTGGTGTACAGGTCGGTATAGCCCTGTACGGCCTGCTCGGCATGCACATTTCCGGCGGCTAGATCGTTTGCCCCCAGCTCTCCCCACACAAAATACCGGTTGGATTTCATGCGCTCGTTGTGGCTGACCGCATCGGTCACAGCCGTGTGTGCGGCAATGATCTTTTCGTACCAGGTCATGTGTTTGCCACCTCGTACTCCTGCTCGATTTTAGCGAGCGTGATATCGATGGACGCAGGGTAAATGCCCTGGGCCGTCTGCACCATATCAATGCGATATTGTCTGCCGTCCTCGGTGATGGCCACATCCTGGTTTGTGATGATTCCCACGTTCGGTGTGCGGATGACCCGCTCGATATCGATCTGGTTTTGCCGCCCGGCGTAATACCGCTGGATACCAAGACGCTGCTCGGCGTAACGCAGGGTGATTTTTTGCTTGAGTTTTGGCGCAGGCTGGTAGCCCGGCGCGGCCTCGTCGGTCACGCTGTAGATCACCACATACCCGTCGTTGTACGTCTGTGTGATCTCATTCTGTGGGCGGTACGGTGCTTCCCATGGCATATTCGTTCACCAGCCTTTCGGTCTGCATCCCCAGCAGCATTTCCCGGTAGTTGTTCTCAAACACGTCCAGCGCGCTATCCCGCATATAGCGTGCGTACTCCATCAGGAGTGTCCGGGGCATGCCGTCCGCCGTATAATCTGCCTCAGCCCCATATTTTTTGTTGAGGTATACCATACCGGAGGCGATGTAGCCACGGACATTTGCATCGGTGGCCGCATCGTTCCAGGTGATATTGAGGTAATTTTTTACGTCGTCCAGCAGCCCGGCAGGAATCTCTGTCCGGTTCATGGGCGCATCCCCCTTACGGCGATTGCATGATCCCGGCCGTGCGCAGGCTTGCCAGGAGGGCGTTAAACTCCTCCTGCGTGGGCGCTGCGGACACGTCCGATACGCCGCCAGCCATTTTTACGCCGCCTAGCGTCTCCGTGGTTGCCGCCGGCAGCGTGTACGTTGCTCCAGGTTTGCCCTGTGGTCCCTGCGGACCGGGGTCTCCCTGCGGGCCTTGTGGGCCTGTATCACCCTTAGGCCCCTGCGGGCCAACCTGCTCGTTCTGAACGCCCTGCTCTAATTTGTTCAGGCGTTCCGCGGTAATCAAATCATTGTCTTTCCATTTCGTCGGTGTATAAGCCATAATCATTCACCTTTACTGCTGTCCTACATGAGCTTTTCCAATTACCCCCGAGCCGACAAGCCCGGTTTCAGCCGGGGGAATTAACCCCCCGACTTGGTCACCGTCACAGTGTAGGATTTATTCGTGGTGCCATCCGCTGCGGTTACCTTCACGATCAGGGTGTTTGCGCCTTCCTTCCAGGTAACTGCTCGGCCATTCACGACGGAGGCGGCTGCATCGTCACTGGGCCCCTGGTTCGTAATTTCGATGGTCGCATTTGCGTCTGCGGGGATTGCCATGACCGTGTTGGTAGCGTTGGTGGTAGACGCGGTATAGGTAGTAGTACCGGCTGCAAATGCGGGAGACAGGGTCAGACCGCCAATACGGAGATCTGCCAGAGTTGCAACATCAGATGCATCAGGGGCGTCTACCTGCTGTACCTTCCAGACGGCGGGCTGAATAGCCGAAATATCCAGGACGAAAAACGCATTATTATCCATCGGGAAGCCGTTGGCATAGGCTTTGATGAGGTACATGCGCTCGTCCTCGATGAAATGGTAATGGTCGCTGTACTCAATGCGCCCCTCGCGTGCAGTACCCAGTGCGGCAAAATATTTGTAGCCCAGGCCGATGATCGCCTGGCCCTGCTGGACTGCCGGGGACTGGATGACGCTCATGGGATACGGGAGCACATCATTGACATATGTACCACTCGGGGACATCAGCGTCGTAGCGGGCATGATGCGCTGGAAATAATCGACCGGGTTGACAACCAGGATCACGTCCCGCACCTGGCGTGCCTTGCCATTGGGGTCAACCGCCAACAGAGCTAGCAGATTGCCGACCGTCGTCGGGGACAGGTCGGATACCGTGACAGGGGCCTTGACCGGGTAGACATTGCCAGTGACCGTGACGTGATCGCCCACCTGACGATTCATGCCAATGGGCTTGCCGTTGCCGTCGCCCGTGAGGATGCCTGCCTCCAATCCGTTTGCCAGTGCCTCGTAAAGCACCTGACGCACGAAATCGTCCAGCCAAACCGGGCCAAGGTCGAGCATGGCCTTGCAGACCGGGATAAACGCGGACAGCTTCAGGAGCGAGGTGTCGACCTCCTTAAACCCGCTGGTCAGCTCCCGCACAATCTCGTCGCACAGCTGGCCCCAGGCAGCTTCCTGGTAGCCGTTGGTGTTCATCATCATACGGATTGCGCCCGACGTGTTCATGAACTGGATGTGCGACAGGAGCGGGTGCGAGGTCTGGAGCTCGTCAAACACCGCGTCTACGACCGTCTCAGGCAGGACCAGGTCCAGGTTGTTCAATGCCTGGCGCGGGTCCTTCTCCTTCATGCACGCGATAACCTTCTGGTAATATTCACGTTCCTGGCTGGTGAGCTGGCGCACGCCGCGGGACGACAGCACGTTGGTGTCGATACCCTGGCGCATTTCGTCCAGGCGCTGCGCCGCGCGCTGCTCCACGTCGCCCTTGATGTTATCCATCATCAGGTCGAGAGCCTTGTAAAAGCCCTCGCTGTCATCGGCCTGAATGGCCTGCTGCATCTGTGCGCGAATCTCGTCGCGCGTAAGCATGTCGTTATGCTGCATTACTGTTTACCTCCTAACAGGGTGTAAATATGGTTGGATTTTCCTGCGGGCTTGGCATCCGACTCATGGCCCGCTACGAGGTTGCGCAGCTGCGCTGCCAAGCTGGTCTGCACCTGGATGCGCTGCTCCAAATTGAGGTTTGCTTTTTTGAGGACCTCGGCTGCGCCCGACATATCGGCGTCCTGATCGGCGTACCGGTCGGCCAGGCCGTAGCTGATACATTCCTCTGCAGTCAGCCAGGTTTCGCCGTCCTCGAGTTCCGCGATCATTTCCGGCGTCAGTTTGTCCCCAGCCTTTTCCAGGTAGGCCGCGCGGCCCGCCTCGTTGATCTTGTCCAGGTCGTCGGCCGCCTTGCGCAGTTCGGCCGCATTTCCCTGGGCGTACATCCACATGTTGTGCACCATCATCAGCGCATTGCGCGGCATGACGATCTCGTCCCCGGCCATGGCAATGACCGATGCAACCGAGCAGGCAAATCCGTCGATGTACACAGTTTTGTGTGCCGGATGCCGTTTAAGCTGGTTATAAATCGCCGTGCCCTCGAACACGCTGCCGCCATAGCTGTTGATATAGATATTGATCTGGCTTACATCCGGCCGAGCATCCAGTTCGGCGCGGAATGTGTTCGCGCTGGTCTCGCTGCGCACGGCCTCGTCCGTCCAGAAATCATAGCCGTCCGGCTCTACGTCCCCGTAGATGTACAGATCCAGCGTACTCGGGTCTGCCTGCTGTCTGATTTCCCACATAGATTCCATTCGCGTTTATCCTCCTTCCTGCGTGCTCATATTGCGGGTGGTTTCGTCCATAGGGCTGATATTGAGCGTCATAAAGTGCTCATCCGCCCACGTCTCTTGAATGGGCGTCTGGTTTGCCGCCCGTCGCACGTCGTTGATGGTGTAGGCTCCAGAGCCTACGAGCTTTTCAATGTTTGCTGCATTTTCAAACAAATCGAAATGGATGATCGTTGAGGTGTCGATGTGCAGGTAGTCGCCCCGGCTCCACGCCTCATACCCATACCGTTTGCGGTTGATCTCTTCCTGTAATTGGTCGGCCAGCGGGTCCAAACAGTTTGTCAAGAACCGTTTGTTCGCGTCCTCTGTCCCCTCAACCGAGCCGTTGACTAGCACGGACGGGATCAGGAATCCGCGCGCCGTAAAGTCGAAAATGTCCTCGATCATCTGGCGAATATCGCGCGTATCCCCGGCCGGACCACCTGTCCCGCCAATGCTCGTGTACTCGTATCCGTCGAACTCTGGCAGGACTGCGCCTGAGCTGGACAGGAAGGTTTTGAGCTGGTCGGTAATCATGGCCTGGAAATTCTCGGTGAAATTAGGGTCCCCCTGCGCGAGCTGACTGACATGGACCTTCCAATGCTGGCCGTTCCCCCACGCATACGCCTGCATTGCCGCCGAGATCATCCGGTAATAGCTGGCGTACAGTCCGTTGATGATGGGACGCATATTGACCTGGTTGAGCCGCAGGTGCAGCGCGTCCTTTTCATATACCGGGTACTGATACTGATAGTCGCCCACAGTCACGCCCCGGTACTCGTTCTGCCGGGACGGCCAGTTTTCCGGCTGTTCCCAGCTGTCGGCCACAACCAGCGCTTGCAGGTCTCCCCGAGGCAGCGCCGTCACGACGAGCGCCTCATTGTGCTCGTACAATTTGGCCACCAGTTTGTGTAAAAATGCGCTGGAATTCTGGTTGACGTTCGGGCTGATATTCCAGATGTAATATTCTCGCCCGCGCACTTCCTCGCCGCCTTGGAACGTTTTAAACTCGCACCGGCTCAGTGCGTTCGCGACCATGTTGACGCATGTCCAAAATGATAGCTCCCGGATCTGATATTCCTGTGCCGCCTCGAACAGTTCCCGGCATGTCACCTCGACAGGCGCGCGCGGTTTGCTGTCGTCGCCCATCAGCCATCGAAAAAAGTGAAGCCCCGTTGTTGTCACCTCCTAAATTGCAATAAAAAAGAGCCGCAAACCTGTCGGAAATTCAAACAGGTTCATGGCTCATCGGCTCTCGATCTTCAATTGTCCCAGCGGACTTCCCCGCGCCAATTGCAGCGCGTACCGTCCCGTCGCTTCTGTTTGCACATGACGTACACGCCGCGCGCGCCCCGGTCTACGGGGTGCAGCTTCTTACCGCATTGCGGGCAGCAAAACCACGTGCGACCCGCGATCTCTCGTATCATAGGCGTATTGCTCCAATCGGCGGGAACGCCAGCGGCGCACCCTGGGCTAATTTATCCTCACATGTCATAGACGCTACCAGCGCCATCCATGGGTCGGTCTTACGAGACTTTGCCTCGATTTTTGCATAAATAAAATTTCCGGTGTCCGTCCCGATATTCCGGCTAGAACGGACGCGCTTGGTATTGTTCACCGCCCACCGTAGATGCGGCGCGTCGCCCCAGGTGAACAGGCCGCGGTTGAAACATTCCTGCACAACAGGCTCGACCTGCATAATATCGGACGGACGGACCAGCTTGACGTTTTTCCGGCCTTTCGGGTCGAATCCAATTTTCGCAAGGCTGTCCGCAACCAGGGCAAACCGGTAACCGTCCAACGCGACCATTTTGACATTGTATTTCTGCATAGCCTCCCAAATCCAGGCGGTGAGCAAGTCGGGATGGATACCTACGTCGTCCACCGGCGTGACAAGCCCCTGCCGCGCCCATTCTCGCCACGGGGCTTTTACCCGATGCAGCGTTTTGGACTGTAGGCACAGCCAGGCATGATTGATATCAAACCGGTCGTCGCCTCGCTTAAAATGGAGGTTAACTGCGGCCCAGTCGGACAGCTCGGCATAGTCGATTCCAGCAGTGCACGTCCACCCGGTCAAGTCAGGCAGCGGCCGGTTGGTGGCCTTAATATTGTCGTAATCTGTGACGGCCAACTCCCCGTTGCTCTTTGGCAAATTAAACCGCTTGGTATACAAGTCGCTGAACACGGTAGCGTCGTAGTCTTTTTCCATCCAGTTCTTTTCGATCTCAAGCATCAGGTTCGGAAGATACGGCAATGATGGGTTAGCTTTTTCCCACGTCGTTTTATCAGCCGCCTCGGTCTCGCTGTCCAGCTTGTAAATGAGTGGACACAGGCGGGACTGTGTGATCTCCCCGTTCAGTACGTCGTGCGCGATCCTGAGCCGGTCGTCCAACACACCGTCCCGGACATAGCCGTTCGTTGTGATGTAAAATTCCCGGCTGTGCTTGCGCTTGCCGAATCCCGAGCGGAACACCTTGATCGTATCGCTGTTCTGGTATTCATGGATCTCATCGAAGATCAGACAGGCCGACCGCTTGCCGTCCTTAGTCCGGGCGTTCGAGGTGTTGTACTTGATGTAGCTGCGGGTGCGCAGGCTGGTAATGATTTCCTTGGTCTTGTAGAAAAACTTCTTGAGCTTGCCCCAGTTGTCGTCCAACATTTGGTAGATATCCTCAAATGACGTTTTGGCCTGCTCCTCGCTGTTGGCAATGATATCGACGTTGTACCCCGGCACACCATGATCGGCAGTTGTTAGGTACCACGCAACCCCCGAGATAAACCCGTTCTTGCCATTACCGCGCCCCATCATAATGAGATACTCGGAAAATACAACGGTGTCTGTAGACCGGTAATAGCAGTGGATGAGGGCAATGATGAATCGCTCCCAGTCGAATAAGGCGATCTTGAAATACTTCTCGATCAGAGTGACAGCGCGCTCGGCCTTGCCTACGTCGATGAATATGTCCGGGTCGTCCAGCTTGCGCGCAATGTAGTCACACGCCTGGTGCATCTCCCTGGATGCTGGGACCTGGCCCGACCGGATTGCTCCGATATAGTCATCGATGTATTTACAGTTCGTCATCGTCATCGCCCTCTACTTGTGCCGGGCCGATGCCGATATTCTCGAGCAGTTTGAGCATTTGCGCGTTGACCTTCAAGAGCTGGTCAGTGGATTTGCTGTTTTCCATGGCGACCGTGCCGTTGGCGTAGTGGCGTTCCCGCACAGCGCCGTTTTCGGCCAGGTCGTCGGCCAGTTGGTTCTTTACGTCCCACATGGTCATGTAGTCGTCTACCATGTCGGTGTAATATTTCCCGACCGTTCCGTTGCGTTCGAGCTGCTCCAGCAAATCCGCGCGGATTGCGTCTCGTAATTCTGTGCGCGTCATTCTATCACCTCAATTCCTCTATGCGCGCGAGGCTCCTTCTCTTGTCCCATAACCCAAGGCGACAGAGCCAAACAGCCTGGGACTCGGTTTTTTTGACCGGGGGGTATCTCTACAGACCCATTCTTCTTTTAAAGGAGAAATTTCTTCTTTGAGGGCGCTTTAGTCCCACCGCTCAGGTGTTAGCTGCGCCTTACGCGGCCCATATCGCCAGCGCTGTATGCGCTCTGGGTGGCATAGCTCATGGCATGCCTTGCACAGGCTGACGAGCTGCCGTGTGTGCCCGTCCCATATGGACAAGGCCAGCTCAGGCCGGTCGCGCAGGTGCTTGACATGATGCACCACCACAGCCCGGCTGTACCGGCCCCGCGCTTTGCACATCTGGCACTCATAGTGGTCGAGCGCGAGCACGCTGTCTCGCAGGCGCTCCCATGCAGTCCAATGGTAAAAGGCGTCGGCATTGCCCGCCGCAATGAGCTGGGTAAGATTGGAAAGCTGCTGTTGCGTCATTGTCCTGCAATGTCGAGCCGCGCATTACAGCATGGGCATATGCGAATCATGTGTGGCAATTTCGTGCCCCTATAAACACTCGATACGCGGGGAACCATCATATTCCCACATCCAGCGCATAGATATGCGTCCTCGATAACGAGACGTCTTACCACGCACGTCTGGATACTGTGATAGGCGCGATTCATATCCTGTATGTTGATCGTGTCACCTGTATATTCGATGTCATCCATCGTCGTTAGAATCTCGGCCGTGTCGTCGCGGCCAAACTCAGCCGTGACCCGCACGCCATAGGGAAACCCCATGGCCCGGTCGCCCGGCGCTGCATCTGTGTTCCCGCACGGCGGCGGCGTTGGAATGCGTAACATCTTTTCGCCTCATATCAGCTAAATTTAAGCAGTTCCTTTTCTCTATACGGCTTTGGCCGGGCATTGCGCCCGGCTTCTGCCTGTCAGATAAATTCTCACCCGCACGGGTGGTCGAAAGCCCCAGGAGTCGAACTCGGCGCGGCCCTGTCGCGGCTCTCATATGTAAAAATATACAATTATTCGCCTTCG
>ERZ1643249.931-NODE-931-length-30875-cov-157.763011_pt1 | contig 30875 bp, 25 predicted proteins | sample MGYA00579263_ERZ1643249 | MGnify/ENA primary metagenome ERZ1643249 (study PRJEB29033, sample SAMEA4952264) | chicken gut metagenome | biome: Broiler Chicken; feature: Gastrointestinal Tract; material: Caecum | place: Ireland | collected 2018 | study: Broiler...
CGATTTGTAAAACATCGCTACTTAAATTGTTTAAACTCTTTAAATTACTAACCGTTGTATTATATTTATTCGCAATACTCCATAGACTATCGCCTGATTTCACTGTATAAGTATTCCCCACACTTACACTATTACTAGGTACACTCAAAACTTGACCGATTTGTAAAACGTCGCTACTTAAATTGTTTAAACTCTTAAGTTCATTAACTGTTGTATTGTATTTATTCGCAATACTCCATAGACTATCGCCTAATCTCACTGTATAAGTATTTCCACTATTATCATCATTCGTACTACTAGGTAAAACTAAAATTTGACCGACTTGTAGAATATTACTACTTAAATTGTTCAAACTCTTAAGTTCATTAACCGTTGTATTGTATTTATTTGCAATACTCCATAAACTATCACCAGACTTAACAGTATAATAATTTCCACCTTGACCACTTGGAATAGTCTGTCCATTTGCCGTTGCGATAACTGCATCGACTACCGCATCGACATATTCCTTATAATTAGCTTGAATCCTTGCCAAATCTTCAGGATTATCGATAAAACCATACTCGACAATTACCGGCTGAGTTTGACTACCAGTATTTCGATGAATAAAATAATAATCCTTCGAAGTATCACTAGGATATCTTCTTTGATAAACCTTTCTCATCGTCTGACCTGCATTACCTAAAGCCGTCAATATATTACTAGCCAGTGTATCGTCGTTTCTTAAAGCATAAATAACTTCAGCCCCCTCAGCTCCTTGAATATCTGAACCAGCTGCATTAATATGATTAGATATAATTACCACATTCGGATTATCACCATAAGCAGCTAGAATTCTTTGAACTCTCTCTGTCGGTGATATTGTTTCATCAGTATTTCTAATTAAAGTTACTGGAACTCCTCTCTTTTGAAACTCTTCATACATATATTGCGAAATCATTAAAGTTAAATCTTTTTCTCTAACCCCACTACTACTTACCGCACCACTGTCACTGCCTCCATGTCCAGCATCAATGACCACCTGTAAATTATTCATAACCTCACCCCTACATTAAAATATGAAATACTAATAATTTAGTTACAAAAAAATAAAAAGATGCCTAGGCACCTAACAAAATGAATATTAAAAATATTATTTTTTAATCACTATTTAATAACCAATCAATTATATTCATAACTTTTATTCCATTATAATCTTTATTAATTGTTTTATCCATTGTTAATATTATTTTCTCATAATTGTCACTGATACTTTCTAAGCTTCTAATCCCTCTTTCTTTTACTTCCTCATTTGCTAAAGTTTGTGCAACTTGATAATATTTTATATCATTAGGATTTTCAGCAACAAAATCAACTTCAAAATCTCCTGATTTTCCAATATTAACACTATATCCTCTTCTAAGTAATTCTAAATAAACAACATTTTCAAGTAAATGACCTTCGTTTATATTTCTAAAACCTAATATAATGTTTCTTATACCAGTATCAGATATATAATATTTTCCTAACGTTTTAAGCAAAGACTTATTTCTTACATCAGTTCGATTTGCCTTATACACAATAAATGATTTTTCAAGCATACTCAAATAATTATCAATTGTTTGATGGTTAGATTTTTCTGTAATTTTATTACTATTTAAAAAATCACTAATTTTTTTTGCTGATACAGAACTACCAATATTTGTTGCTAAATACTTTATAATATTTTCTAGAAGAGCCACATCTTTTATATTATTTCTATCCACTATATCTTTTTTTACAATTGTATTATAAATACCATTTAAATAAGATAAAACTAATTCATCATTATCTTTTATTAAAGTAATTGCAGGAAGTCCTCCATATTTTAAATACTCATTAAACTTATCATCTAAATTAGTATTATCATAATTATTAAATTTTAAAAATTCTTTAAAAGAAAGCGGATACATTTTAATTTCAATATATCTTCCTGATAATAAAGTAGATAATTCAGATGATAAAAGATAAGCGTTTGAACCCGTAATATAAATATCAATATCAAAATCTACTTTAAAAGAATTAATCGCCTTTTCCCAAGATTTCACGTTTTGTATTTCATCTAATAACAAATACACTCTTCCTTTTTTTATTTTTTCTTTTATGTATTTATATAAATCCTTATAATCTTTTATATCATCAAACTCAGCAGACTCAAAATTAATATATATAATATTATCCTCCTTAATACCATTATTAATTAAATAATCTTTAAACATTAATAAAAGAGTTGATTTACCACTTCTTCTAACACCCGTTATAACTTTAATAAATTCAGTGTCCTTAGCATCAATCATTTTTTTTAAATAATTTTCTCTTATTATCATTTGCATCACCACTTAAATATTATCATAAATAAAGTGATTTGTAAAATTTTGCAAACGTACTTGCAAAAATTCAAAAATTCAAAAGTTTTGCAAATGAACTTGCAAAACTTTCACAATTCTACATTTTTTGCAAAAACATTGTTATTTCAAATTTTGTTAATTTATTTTTTAGCTATCCTTACTTTATTTTACTTTAAGCTTTAACCGGTACAATAATTTCACCAATTATTTTAATAGCATTTATTGTATCAACAAACTCAATATTTTTTGCATATTCGTAGTTATTTTGATAGCTATTCCATAATGATTTTAATCTTGAATCATCACTAATTAATTCTATATATTTGCTAGCATTATCAATATAATCTAACATTTCACGTCTCTTGGAAATATTAATAATTGCTTTTCTTAAAGTGTCTTTATTAATGTCACTCCATTTTAAATTAACAAACATATATAAATCATAGTAATCTTTCATTCTAGTATTATCAATATTTCTACTAATTATTGATTCAAACTTTTCAGCAATAATTGTTTCATAATTATAAGTCATAATATTAATGGTTTCATTATCAAATAAGGTATTATATTTAAACTCTACTTCTTTATAAGTGATAACATCTCCAGTAGTTATATCAATCATTAAATTAGTTTTTAAACCGTCAAATTCTGCTTTTAAATTAACTTCAAATCCGGAATATAATTCTTCTTCTCTGATATCTTTAATATTTTCTACTTCAAGTTTTACGTAATCTTCTGCATCGATACTTATAATTTCATTAATAACTTTAGTAATAGTTTCCCTGTCTAGTGGCAATCCTTTTATAGTAGTATCCAAATCCATAGTACTTCTTAAATTGACACCAAAGATAGATGATAATAAAAGACCACCTTTAATAATAAATTTATCTTTATAAATAGACATTGATATTCTTTTTAATAAAGCCTCAAACATAAAGTCTTGGATTAAATATTTATTAGGTATGTTAGTTTTCTTAGATAAGTTATATGCTTTTGCTTTTAGACTATCTCTATTTTTTATCATCCAAGCACCTCAAAAGTATCTCTTACTTTATTATAAATATTCATCTTTTTAGCATATTCATACAGTTTTAAAGTGTTTTTCTTTTTACTATAAAAATATTCTCTAATAGCCTTATTAAAAATTTCAGCATCTATTTTCTTTTTATTTTTAATAATATCACAAATTGTTTTATCTAAATCGTAAACTCTAATAATATTACCAGAGTTAAGTTTATAGTTAATTACTCCTAACTCTAATAATTCTCTTTTTGTATAAAATAAGTTAACATTCCTTTCTTTTTGAAGTGAACCCTTATAACCACTTTTAACTGTAATATCATATTTAATAGGAATTCTATTAGAAAAACCGTGTAAATAAAGTGCTGTTGCGTTAGAATAAATTGCATACTTACTTTTACTTTGTAGAATTACAAATTCATCTACCAAAACATTCTTTTTAATATATACTCCACGACTTACTCTTTCTATTTTATTTTTTTTAATAAGTTTAGTAAGATAAGTCCTAGGAATATTATTATCAGTAACATCTTTGGTAGTCAAATAACCATTTTTAAATAATTTTAAAATCTTACTTTCATACTCCATATTTATTTTCCTTTCGCACTTAAATTATAACATATTTAAGTGTATTTGAAAATTTTTTTCACTTATAATTATAAAAAGTAACTCTAAATATAGAATTACTTTTGTTTAAAATTATTTTTTAAGTAGTGATATTGAATTTTTCCTTTTTCTCCATGTTCCAATCCATGAAGTTTACTTACACCTATATATTCTTTATTAAACCAATCATTAATGACTGAATCAACCGCTTCAATATAGTCAAATAATTGCCATTTTTCATTTAAAGGCCTTTCTGGTGGAGCATAACATATACTTCCATCAATATAAAAGTGATTTTTTACTTTTTTCGGTATAACATCATTAAGTTCATAAAATGTTGGGTTAAATAAGTATTTACATTTATTATCAAAAAAATTCTTATTAATTTTTACAAGCAGATTTAAATAGCCATTAAATTCTATATTAAATCCTTTAGAATAGTCTTTTGAAATATCTACAAGTATAGTTCCTTTTTCTTCCCAATATTTATTAATAACAAAACCTTTTCTCTTAAATAATGATGTTATTTGTTTTTCATTCATAAGAGCACCATGGTGTTTGATTTTTTTTATAATTATTATTGTTTTCAACTTTTATACTAGGCTGTTTTGGAAAATCTTCACCAAAAATTGCTTCCCAGTCTTTTCTTAAACCATTACAAGCACTAACTGCTAAAGTATATAAATCTTCCAATTCGTTTTGAAAATAATTAAATCTATCTTCATCTTTTTTATCATACCCACATTTAGATTCATCAGAACAATCTCTTATGTCGGTAATTTTCTCAATACTTAATATATTGCCAAGCGTATCTTTAAACATCTCTGGAAGAGTTTGATCTACTTTGTATTCAGGAACGGATTGGTGTATTAACATTTCAAGTGTATATGATTTTATTTTATTATCAAGTATATATTTATTCAAATATTTAAATAATTTCATTAAGCTATGATAATTAATCTCATATTTTTTTTGCTGTTTTTTCATATAATCCACATGAACTAAAGCATTGCTTTCGATCCAACAACCTTCTTTATTACTAGCTATGAACAACTTACCATTTTCTTCTTTGGCTAATACAATATCAACGCTGATACCTGAATATATTAACCCAATTGAATTTGATTGTTGTCTAATGTTTTTTGTAACTTTTCCCTTTTTGCTTATAAAATAATCAAAAAAATCTTTATTTGTTTTATTACTGGTTGGTGGATTTTTCAAAATAACAATCATGTCAACATCCGGTAATTTATCTTTATCTTTTTCATTTAACACAGTATGTTTAGCGTAAGAACCACTTAAATTAATTCTATCAATCTCATAACCTTCTGGTGTATCCTCTCTTAGCATATTGGAAAGGTTATTATGCTTATCTATTATATCGTTTTTTTCTTTTTCATTTATTGTAATTCTTTTGACAAAAGCATCAAAATCATCTGTTATTCTATTAACTTCCATCACTAATACCTCCCTTTAAATATTCTTGGTAATTAATTATAATTGAATTATTTATTAGTTTTAATTTATCTAATAAGATCAACGAAAAGATTAAAAGTTTTTCGTCCGCATAACTTTCAAGTGTTGAATCTTTAGTTTGATAATCCGATAATTCATCCAAATCAGTATTTACCACTCCTTTAACATTTTTATTTTTAACAAAAAGTTTGTAGTTTTTATCTACAATATATATAATATCAGCAGATTTTAACTCTTTAGAAAAATCATAATCCTTATCGATGTCTGATGTTTTTGAAACTATTATTTTATATGGTTTTATTCTTCTTTTTTCGATAATTTCTTGTCCATTAGCACTAATAATTTTTCCGCCTATTTTAGCATTTAATTTGTCAATAGAATTAATATTTTTTATTGCTTTCTTCAACTGTTCTTTTGTTAAAGTAGTTTTGACTTGGATAACTGCAACCACTGATTCTATAGGAACTATTGTATATGTTTCATCAAAAAATGGTGGTACATAATTACTATCATATATAATAATATCCATTTCTTCAGTTCTATTATTATCACTATCAACAATAAATCCATTAGTTATTGAGTACTTTTTTGGAATAATTTTATTAAGTATATTTTTTATCAAATACTCCCTATACTTTCCATCCTCAAGATTATGTTCTATTCTGATATTCATATCACTATTTAACGATGTTTCTAGACTTCTAAAAATATCATTTAAAAGTTTTTTCGGCATTTTATTTCCTCCATTTCCATATAATTGGAGTACTAGTAACCACATTACCATTTAATACTATATAATAAGCGTAATTCTCCTTCCTTTGACTAAAATGAGAATTACGCTAAAATAATCGTTTTACAAATGTCATACATTACGTATTGACTTTTATCACTAAAATATGTATTATTATAATAGGAATTGTCATTTAAGTCAGTTCTCACATTGCCTTGTGTAAGTGTTATAGGTTATGTAGGTAGCTAGCACTACCAATTTGCATTTGTTCGCCAAAACAAATGCATTTTTTGTGCAGTAGATAAACGCTCCCTGCTACAATGCCAATATATCATCATAAACTTTATATGTCAAGTGAAACAAATCTCTTTTTCGAACTTTTGTTCACTTCGTTCTGTGTCATAATAGTAGAAGCCACTGAATCATAATAATTTAGTGGCTTTATTTTAAAGAAATATAAAGCATCTATATTCATACTCCACATCATATTTTTTAGTGTATTTACTGTTTAATCCTCTAGTAATAGTAAGGGTATCATTTATTAGACACCAAGGGTATTGTCATCTATTAAATGAAACTTTCTACCTAAATTATCAGAAGTAGTATAAATACTTTCTCCTGTTTTCATATGAATATCTAGTTTTATCTTTTTATCTTCTATTTTATTAACAATAATTTTATCAATTAATTCATTAAAAACATCACTATAACATTTATCATCAGTTAAACAATTGTCTAAAGCTTTTTTTATTTCGTTTATTTTATTTTTAATATAATTTTTATCTTTTTTATCTATTTTAAGTTCATTTAATTTATTTTGATAAGGGCTTATTTCTTCATTAAGTAAATCTACTTGTTTTTTATAATCTGCTTTTTCTAAATATTCTTCCATTACAAGTTCTAATAATTTATCCTTTTTATTATTCAAAAGTAAGATTTTAGATTCTATATTTTTTATCTCACTATCATTATTATGAGATTCTAAATAGTTTTCACAAACACTCACTATTTCATCAAAAATATAATTTTTTCTTTTTAATAATTTATTAAACATATCTTTAAAAAGAGTATCTAATTCAAATTCAAAGACTCTAGGATTTGAACATCCTTTTAAGCTTTCTTTTCTATACACCTGACATTCCCAAACTGGATTGTTTTTTCTTTTTCCTGCTGATAATCTATGATAAGTTAAATTATGATGCCCACAATAAATTTTTCCTGAATAAGTATATCTATTTTGAAATACAGCTTTATTAACGGCTCTACTTGCAAAACTTTCTTGTCTTTGTTTTAATTTTTTGTTGGCTCTTTCCCACAACTCTTCTGAAACAATTGGAGGAACATTTTCAGTATCTTTATAAATAATCCAGTCAGATTCACTTAATTTTTTCTTTTTCTTAGTACGGTAATCCAATACTTTTGTTTTATGACCACAATAATATCCTTTGTATTTAGGATTTTCGATAATTCTTGTAAGTATCGTGGTATCAAGTCTTTTACCAGTTTTACTTTTATAACCTAAACTATAAAGATATCTTGATACTTTGGATAGGCCATCGGTAGTATTGGCATATCTATCATAGATTATTTTAATCATTTCAGCTTGTTTTTCATCAATAACAAGTTTTCCTTTATCTTTTACATAACCATAAATATTGGAACAACCTAAAACAACACCACTATCAATACTTCTTCTCATACCAAATGATACTCTTTCGGATAATCTTCTTAATTCATCTTGAGCAATTGATGACATCATGGTAAGCCTAAGTTCTGAATCAGGTAAAATGGTATTAATATTATCATTTAAAAAATATACACCAACACCATTTTGTAATAATTCTTGGGTATATTTAATGCTGTCTAGAGTACTTCTTGAAAACCTTGATATTTCTTTCGTTAATATTAAATCAAATTTATGCTTTTTAGCGTCTTCAATCATTCTTAAAAATTCTTCACGTTTTTTAACTGATGTTCCACTGATTCCTTCATCAATATATGAACCTATAAAATGCCAGTTAGAAACTTTACTTATATAATCATTAAAGAAAGATATTTGAGCAGATAAAGAATGTAATTGTTCATCTTTATCAGTTGACACTCTTGCATAAAAACATACTTTTAATTTTAATTCTTGCAGTGGAATTCCTTTCATAATATTATTTCTAACTGTATATAAGTCCATATAGTGCCTCCTAAGTTAATATTTTATAATTACTTGTATTATTTATATAATCATTATCAATTTTATTTTTTTCTAAATTAATTTTACATATTAATTTATTAATACAAAAGTTATACATACCATCATCAATCTTTGATGTGTTTTTTAAATATTCAAGCAGTTTAATACTAATTTCAGTTTCAATGATTTTAGATGGTATCTTATTTATATTTTCCATATCTTTTGTCCTTTCTCTTTAGTTTATTTTTTTAAAAACTAAAAAAGAACTTAAGGTAATAAGTTCTACAAAAAAAGTGAAAACTTAATACCTTTATAAGGACAAAATTATTCTAAATTATTATCCGAAAATATTAAGTTTTCAAATAACAATTTAGTTTTTAAATATTTAAAATTTTATAATTAAGTTAGCTATTTCATAGCCATCAACATTATCAGGTAATAATTCATCATGTTCTAAATGTAAAAACACTTCTGAAAGTACATCTTTCTTTTCTTTAAACGATAGCTTTTCAAATAAAGTTATCAACTCTTTATATTTTTTTGGATAAAAACGATAAATCTGATAAAAATGATTCCAGTATTCTTTTAATATTTTTACTAAATCGGGATATCCAATACTACTTGGATTAAATATACTTATATCAATACTGTCATCCAATAAATCTGGATTAATTTCATTTAAACTATTAATTTGATTATTATTCCATAAATTTAAAATATAAGTAATAAATTTAAGTTTATTAATTTTGTCTAACTCCCCTATTTTATCCATAATTTTTTTAACATCATTGCTTGTATTTTTTAAATACATATCTAACACTTCCCTTCCATTATCAATTTAAGCTATTTTAAGAGCTTTTTGCATTTTCTTTAAATAACTGTTCAAGACTAGCATTTAAGTCTCTTATAAGTTAGATAGAATACAAATAAACCAATATTTTGTTTTAATATTTATCACTTAAAAATATAATTTTTTCAAGAGTTTTTTATAAAAAAAATTAAATTTAGTTTTATCATCTTTATCTATTTGTTTTTAGTAATTAATATATTAGTTATTAATTAGATATGCTTATCCATAGACGGTAAATCTATATTACCTAATCAGGTACATGGATTTTCATATACTTCATAATAATAATAAAATTCACCTAAGGAATTTTGTCTTCTTACAAGTTTTAAATATCCCCTATTTTTTAATTCTTTAATAGCATTGTCTACTGCTGTTTTACTTTCTTTACATAAGGAACATAATCCTTCATTACTAAATTTCCAATTATCAGGTAAACTCAAGATAATGGAAAATAAACCTTTAGCTTTTAAAGACAAATTTTTATCTTTTAAATGATAATTACTCATTTTAGTATAATTAAATACTTTTTCTTCTCTATAAAACATAATTTAATCTCCTTTCTTTTTTTGATAATTAATTCAAGGCACAAAAAAAGCAACTATTTAAAGTTGCTCAATAAGTTCAAAACACTCTTCAATTTTTTCTACTATTTTCTTTTGCTGTTCTAATGGCGGAACTGGAATTTCATAGTTATAAACATCTTTATCAGACACTGCTGGATAACTTACTCCTCTTTGCAATGGCTCTATATATTTTATAAATTCAGAGCTTCTAATTATAAATTCGAGAAATTTACTATTTAACAAATCTTTTTTGGGGCGCATAACGCAAAATCCTGTACTACAAATCTGATTATCATATTTTTCATCAACAATGCAAACTCTACCTAAAAGAGGTCTTGTTGTGCCAAAGAGAACATCATTTTTCTTAACAATTTGTTTTGCTCTACTTGGAGCATTATTATAATCAATAATACTTGTTTTTTCAATTATATGTTTTTGTCTATCTACTGATGATAAATCAATATAACAAAATTCTTTTGTTGTATCTTTCCAATTGACATTATGTGTTTTTTCTAAAAAATCAGATAATTTATGTGTGGCAATATCACCAATTAGTAATTTTTCTTCCAAAACCTTGCTTTTTAAAACTTCTTTTAATTTTTCTTTTTCTTTATCATTTTTTTCTTTTTTATCAATTAGTTCAAATAATTCTTCTATTCTTTTTACTATTTTTTTCTGTTCTTCTAATGGTGGAATCGGTATAAATATATTTGCTAAACTTTTACTATTTAAAGTTTTTCCTTTAATGGCACTTTTTACGTTTTTTTCTAAATCTAATGCATCTAGAGCATTCATAAGATAATCTCTTAATAAATATTGTTTAGGATATATTGAAATAATTGCTTCATTATGAACGCATTCTTTACTAGTTATTGCTAATCTTCCAATTGTTAATTTAAAACTCATTAATAATGTCCCAGCTGGAACTAATTTATTATTAAATATGCTGTTTAAAGCTCTATTACTTAACTTCCTGTGTGTAGATTGAACTAATTTTCTATGATTCATATCAGCAATAGAAATCCAATCTATTTCATCTCCCCAATATATTGAATTTTTGGTTGGAGGTGTTTTTCCAACGTTAAATTCTGACACATCAGAAAGTTTTGCCCACTTCCAATTATTCGGCACTTCAAATGGTATATCATCATATACTTGTTGAACATCTATTGGTTTTAATGATGAATCATTTTCTACAAGTCTTCCATGAATTGCTTCATCTAATATTTTCTGTTTTAATAATTTATTACTTATCATTTTAATAATCCTTCTAACTTAGAAAGTATTTCTTCATTATCTTTTGTAATTGTTTTCATTTTATCAATGATCTCTTCAATAGTATAAGATTCACTTTCATCTATTTTATTTGGATTTTTAATGTCTAAATTATAATTTTTTATATCTTCTACTTTAACTAACCAAGCTTGTTCATTTTCTACACGATTATTCCACCACTGTCTTACTTTATCAAAATGATGTTTTTTAATTGGATTTGTTTTAGTAAATCTTGATAGTCCTTCTGGTAATTCTAATTCATAATACCATATTTCTTTTGTTCCTTTAGGATCTTTATTAAAGAATAGAAGATTTGTTGTTATTGATGTATAAGGAGCAAATACTCCTTCTGGAAGTCTTACTATTGTGTGTAGATTAAATTCTTTTAATAATCTTGATTTAATATTATTTTTAACTCCATCACCGAATAAAATGCTATCTGGTAATACTATTCCTGCTCTTCCATTATCAGATAATTTTTCCATAAGTAATGCCATAAACAAATCAGCAGTTTCTTTTGTTTGATATTCTTTTGCAAAATTAGATGATACTCCATCTTCTTCTATTCCACCATAAGGAGGATTAGTTACAATAACATCTACTTGATTTTTATCACTAAAACCTGATACTTCTCCAGTAAGTGAATTCCTATGTTCTATATTTGGAATATCTACTCCATGTAATAATAAATTAGTCATACATAAAGCATAAGGTAATTGTTTTTTTTCAATTCCTTGAATGTTTTTTTCAATACTTTCAACATCATCAGCAGTATTTATTTGTCCAGTTTTTTCATAATGTTCAATGGTACAAGTTAAAAATCCTCCGGTTCCACAAGCAAAGTCAAGTACTCTTTCATTTACTTTTGGATCAACCATTTCAACTACAAATTCTGTAACTGGTCTTGGTGTATAAAATTCTCCAGCTGATCCTGCACTTTGCAATTCAGATAACATACTTTCATAAATGTCATTGAATTCATGCCTTTCAGTATTTATATTGAAATCTGTTTTATTTATTTCATTTATAACTTGTCTTAATAGTGTTCCATTTTTCATATAATTGTGAGTATCTGCGAATACATCATGAACTATTTTATCTCTAACATTATTAACTGGTAGTTGTTTTAAGTCTTTAAACATCTGCTCTACAAAATCAATTAGTTCATCACCGGTCATTCCTCTTTCATCTAATGCCCAGTTTTTCCATCTATATTTTTCTGGTATTGCACTTTCATAAGATTTATTTTGTAAACCAGCTTTTATCTCCCATTCATCTTCTTTAGAATCAAACAATTTCATGAATATCATCCAAATGGTTTGCTCTAGTCTTTGAGCATCTCCATTTACACCATCATCTTTTCTCATTGTTTGTCTAATATTTTTCATATTAATTGCCATTATTAAGCCTCCAAACTATATAAACTATCTTTCATATCTTCTAATGCTTTTTGGAAGTTTTGTAATCCCATAAATATTACCATAATAATTTGATATACTGTTCCAAATGATTCTAGTTCTGGAATATTTAAAATATTAGGATTTTCTAATTCTTCTATTCCACCATCTACATATTTATCAAGAATAATTGATAATACTTCTCTAGCTTTTTCTCCATATTTTTCAAAATAATCACTTTGTTTAACATGTCTTGCTCTTTGACTTCTAGTAAGTGCCTTTTTACCGTAAGCGACATGAACTAACAAATCAAATGGGTCATATTCTTCCCCAACTTCTTCTTCTAAAATATTAAGATAAATATCTTTTTCTTCTAAAGCTTTTATAATTTTTTCTTTCATATCTTCTTTATTCCAATATTCTTTAAATATTGAGTAAGTTGCATATTCTTCTGTAATTTTATTTTTTACAAACTGAGTAAAGTTTTCTGTAATTAATTCTCCATGTTCATTAATTAATTTTTGTTGTCTATATAACTCTCTAACTTGTTCATTAGGTAAAACTATTTTAGGTTTTACTTTTCTTTTTTCAGCCGGCATTACATCTTTAGGTTCTACTGGTATTTTTTTGTTTTCCGTACTATATGGATTACTATCATTATCCGTTGTTAATATAACAGGAGTTATTTCTACTTCACCATCAAATGCAGGATCTTTAAATAATTCCGTAGCACCAGTAAAATCAATAATAGTAAAGGCATATTTATCAAACTCTTCTGATATACGTGTTCCACGACCTATTATTTGTTTAAACTCAACCATACTATTAATGTTGGTATCAATAACTATTACTTTACATGTTTTAGCATCTACTCCAGTTGTAAGAAGTTTAGAAGTAGTTACAATCGTTGGATATTTTTTTCTTGGGTTAATAAAGTTATCAAGTTGCATTTTACCTATCACATCTGAGCCAGTAATTCTCATGATATATCTATCATCATGTTCTACCATATCAAGGTTTTGATTAATTAATTCTCTTCTCATTCTATCAGCATGTTCTTCATCAACACAGAAGAAAATTGTTTTATCCATTCTTCTATTTGTATCTTTTAAATAGTCAGTTACTATTTTAGCTACTAATTTATCTCTATTTGGTAAAACTAATTTTTTATTAATATCCGCTCCACCATAAACGCCTTCTTCTACTTCTTCTCCATCAGTATTACGAGTTCCTTTTTTTACAATAATATCTTCTATATCTTTATCAAGTCCTATTCTTAATACTCTGTAAGGAGCTAAGAATCCATCTTCTATTCCTTGTTTTAAAGAATAAGTATAAACTGGTTCTCCAAAATATTCATAATTATGTATTGTCTTTTCATTTTTTGGTGTTGCTGTTAAACCTATTTGAGTAGCTGTTCCAAAGTAAGATAGTATTTCTCTCCATGATGAATCCTCAGCAGCACTACCTCTATGACACTCATCAATAACAATTAAGTCGAAGAAGTCTTGAGGAAATTTTTTATATAAATCTTCTCTTCCTTCTGATCCTTTTAATTGTTGATATAAGCCTAAATATATTTCATATGATGGATCATATTTACCTTTTATTTTTGTCATTGCTCCTTTAAACGGTGCAAAATCATTAACCATTGTTTGGTCAATTAATATGTTTCTATCAGCAAGATATAAAATTCTTTTTTTAAGTTTAGATTTCCATAACCTATAAATTATTTGGAAAGCAGTAAAAGTTTTCCCTGTTCCAGTTGCCATAACAAGTAATACTCTATTTTGACCTTTAGCAACTGCTTTAAGCGTTCTTTCAATAGCAATTTGTTGATAATATCTAGGAGGATATTTTGAAGGATATAATGGTTCTTTTATAATTTTTTCTTGTTCTTCATTAATATTTGAGCAAGTCATATATTCTTTCCATAATTCTTCTGGTGTAGGAAAATTATTCAATCCTATTTCTGTTTCTTTTCCTGTCAACATATTTTTTTGAATAAAACCATCACCATTTGAAGAAAAAGCAAATGGAACATCTAACATTTTTGCATAATCAATTGATTGTTGCATACCAAAACCAATTGCATGATTATTATCTTTTGCTTCAATAACAGCAATATAACTTGAATTATAAGTTAGAAGATAATCCGTTCTCTTTCTAACGCCTCTTGAATATTTACCTTTACCTTCATCAATTACACGACCATCAGTAAAAGATTTTTCTTCATGAATATTATTATAGCTCCACCCTGCTTTCACAAGTGCAGGTGTAATATATCTTGTTCTGATTCCTGTTTCACTTAAACTTTTCTTATCCTCAAACATAACTAACAAATCCTTCCAAACAAACTGACTAACATATATAATTATTTTACCATAAATTACTGATTTTTGTTAGAGTTTGGTAATTTTTGACAACTATTAAACTTAATAGTTACTTTTTAAAACCTTTTAATAAATAAAATTATGAGTAGCCACTTTCTCTATTTTTAATGCATTTTTTATAGTAAAAACGTAGCATATTTTTAATGGGCATAAGGAAAACGACACCATAAATCTATTAATGCCTTATACATTAAAGATTATGTAATGGTGTCGTTACTATTTTTGCACTTGCAAAAATGACTACTTTTACAAATAAAAGTGGCTACTCATACACAAATATTCTTTAAATTTTAATAAAAATAGTGGCTACTAATTTTATTAATAATGACTACTCACCTATAATCCATAAAAAATATGTGCTTCCTTTTAATTTCTGTTTTATATAACACCTTCTTTCAAAACAAAAAGAGAAGAACAAAGTTCCTCTCCACATAATTTATAAATATTTTACTATATTATATCACTTGACAAAACGTAGTCAAGCTTATTTTATGTCTAATTCATGTTGTTTTATGTATATTTTATGTCGTATATAAATTCAACTAATTTCAAATCTTATTTTCTTTTACGATTAAATCAAATTATATTTAATAGTGTTTGAAAAATATTTCATATTTTATTAATAATTTTAGGCTCTGTCGTATTGATTCCCTTATCAAGTGTATTTTGTCCTAATTTATAATGATCATAAACTTTTTTTATAAATTCTTCATCCGTTGACAAATTATCACCATGTTTGTTTATTAAACTACCTAAATCAATATGAGGTACCAACGCATCAATATTTCCTTTATCGATTGAATATCCATATCCACCTGTGCCTATTGATCTTGATATTAAATCATTTAATAATCTAAAAATGTTCTTATCACATATAATATTTTTAATATAACTTATAACTTTATCTTTATCATAATGATACAATCCCCAAATGTTATTGTAAGAATAGTTTTCATCTGAATATAAATCAATATTATTATTTATAATATTTTTACAGCAAGTTTTATAAGTATCATTTAATTTATTAATGTTATCGTCATTTTTATTTTTTCCATTTCGCATCCAATATAATATTTGATACATATCATTAATCTTAGCATAGTCATTTTCGATCATTTTACAAAAACTAATCATATCATTAATTAACATATTATTTAATAAATTTGCAATTATAGTTAATGTTCTCTGTCTAGCATCTAATTCAAAAAAATATGTTATGGAAGGTAATTTATCAATAAATTTATAAAGTGAATTGGCAACAATATAATACCTAGATTTTTCTATTTTTTGACTATTCATCGCTAAAACTTCCATAAATACTTTTAGCTCATCAAATGTATACTTTAATCTAAATGTTTCTAATCGTTTTAGTATTTTACTTTCATTTTTATTATTAAATACACGAATTAGTTCAACAACATCTCTATTAATCCTAATAAAATCATTACTACTTTTTGTAAAATATAAGTCAAAATACCTTGTATTATAAATTTTATTTTCTATAACTCCCTTTTTATATTGTTCTTCATCATTATATTGACTATTAAATATATCTCTTCCTGCTAAATATTTTGTTATATTTGGAAATAGTAATGATAATGTCTTTTCATATTTTTTATTTTCATCAGTTGAAAACAACTTTTCAAAATACTCTTTAGCTAACCTATTTAATCTTTCATAGTCAAACGTATACAAATTTTCATCATATTTTCTATCATCAGAAATATAAAATGTTTTATTTTTCCATATGTCGTAATATAAAGTAGGATTTTTACTTTTAATGAATTCTAGATTAATTAAATCAGCATTATTTAAAAATTCAACCTGATTAATATTATCTTTATCATTACTTAACGAACTCGAATCAGTAATTAAAGTTGATAAAATATTGTTTATAAACCGCTTCAATTCTCTAATATCATTAAACGCAATATTATCTCCTAATATTTCTTTTTGTATTATCGGAGAGTTATCGTACATTAAATTGTTAGATATTGTGTTTTTTAAATCTTCAATCCTATTAACATCAATTTGTGGAATATCGATTTTTAATTGAACAATTTTTTCCATATACTTAATATTTGAATCTTCCGTTCCAAAACACTTGTCCAACTCTTTTTGAATAATTAAGTCATCATATAATAAAATGGATATTGTATTTTTTAAGTTTAATGTAGTAGAAATTATTTTTAGCATAAATTTTATTTTATCTGAATCGATTCTATCTAAATTATCTATTATTAAAATCATTCTTTTATCATGTTTAATTAAATAATTATTAATTATATTTTCAAATTTAATTTTACTTCGAACATTTTTAATTTCAGAATTTATAATTGGCACTATATATTTTTTGGAATTTGAAAATATAACATCAATAATTGAGTTAACTAATAAATCCAAATTTTCAATTTCTTCATTCAAATCTGTATTTATTAAAATTTGTTCTATTAAACCTTTTAACATAGCTTTTTCATCATTATATTCCCATGGGTCAAACTTAACTACAACAAAATAATTATCAATTTTATTTTTCTTTATTAATTTCAAAACATTATTTATAATTGTAGTTTTCCCACTCCCCCATTTTCCATCAAGACCAATAGTAAATGTTTTTGCAGGATAACACCGTAGTATAGTATTATATAACTGATTTATAATACTCTGTCTATCAAGCAAGTCATAATCAACATCTTTCTCTTCTAATAACGCAATGCTGTTTTTTTCGATATTTATCTTATTAATACATAATTCTTGTAAATCAAGGATTGTTTTTGTTCTTTCTGTAGTTTTTTTATTGGTTGATATAATTCTAACTAATGTAATAATTATTGTCACAAATAATAATATATATAATTTTTTATCAATATAAGATGTATTAAATAGATATAATAATATTACTATTTCTGATAATATCAAACTGTTTAAAATAATATCTAAAGCATTTACACTTTTTAATATAAACATTTTCAATATTTTCTTATTTAACAAATTAATTATTAAATAAGCTATTCCTAAAGCAAATAACCACCATAAACAATTTAATTCTTTTAACTTTTGAAAAAAGTTTATAGTATTTAAAAAAATTACAATAAAACTTATAAATATAGATAATTTTAAAATTATTTTATATCCATAAACACTTTTTATTTCTTTAAAATAATTAATAAGCATATTCTCACTTCCTTTGACTATCTATTATAACATTAAAATTCAATAATTATTACTTTCTAACTAAATTATAATAATTTATAAAAATATTTTAGCAAATAAAAAAAACTTACTTGAAAAAATTTTCAAATAAATGATTCTTTGCTTATTTAATAAAAAAATAAATTCGTTTATAACTTAATCTAATTAGAAATACTACATAATATTAATATAACAACTATACTCATACTCAACATCATAATTTTTGATATATTTACTATTCAATCATCTTGTTATAGTAAGGGTATCATTTATTAGACAACTTGTTGTGTTTGACTGCCGGTATTCCTATGCATAAAATAATAATCTTTTGACGTATCACTAGGATATCTTCTTTGATAAACTTTACGCATTTTCTGACCAGCATTACCTAAAGCTGTCAAAATATTACTAGCTAAATTATCGTTATCCCTTAAAGCATATATAACTTTCGCTCCTTCAGCCCCTTGTATATCAGAACCTGCTGCATTTATATGATTTGAAATAATCACAACATTTGGGTTATCACCATAAGCAGCTAAAACCCTTTGTACTCTTTCTGTAGGTGATGTTGTTTCATCAGTATTTCTAATTAAAGTTACTGGAACTTCTCTCTTTTGAAACTCTTCATACATATATTGTGAAATCATTAAAGTTAAATATTTTTCTCTAACCCCACTACTACTTACCGCACCACTGTCACTGCCTCCATGTGCGGGTAATGATTATGGAACGATTAAAATTATTTTTAAATGTTATGGCTAAATTAAAGGATGTTTAATCATCTTTTTTGTAATCAAATATTTATTTTTATATTTTAATGTAGGGGGTGAGGTTATGAATAATTTACAGATGGTTATTGATGCTGGTCATCCGGCATCTATAACTAATCAATATTTTCATTCTTTTCTGACTTTTTCTTTGCAAAATAAGCCTCATATTCTGAATCATCATAAGCAAGAAGTGGCATAACAATTGTCGGGAAAAACATCATTAACACACAGTATGTTGTCGTTTTTCCAAAACATTTACCAAGTTTATAAAATAAAAATAAAGAAAAAATCGTATTTACAAACGGAATAATACTTAAAATAAAATACCAACCAGAACCCATTATATCCTTAATTAAACAAAAATTATTATAAATAGGAATAAGCGCATTACTGCATTTAGTACCTGTTTTCTTAAATATTCCCCATAAACAAACCGCACTAAAAGCATATGATAAAACAATAAGCAAAACCATCGTAACGATAAACATCATTAAAATATTATTAATTAGCCGGTTCATACTCGCAAAGCTATCAGAAGAACTAAATGAAAAAATAGATAAAAATGACCAAAATATAAATTTTAAAGATAGAAATGATACATAAATAATTAAAGCAATAAAAACTATATTAAAAACGATTGTAAAAATTTTTCCAAATTTAGATACTTTTCCCATAAACAATACCTCCGTTTAAATTATAACACAAAAAAATAAAGAATTACTCCTCATAATTCTTTATCTATATTTAAAACATTTCTATTCATATATTTAATTAAAATATACCGTTTATAAATTTAATACCAATCATGCTTCTCACCTTTATCTAAATCATTTATTTGCTTCATTTCTTTATTCGTCAGTTCAAAATCATAAATATCATTATTTTCCCTTATATGTTCAAGATTAGAAGAACCCGGAATAACTACTACTCCTTTTTGCAAATTCCATCTGAGAATTACTTGAGCGGAACTTACATTATGCTCATTAGCAATCTTTTTAATAACTGAATTATTAAATAATTCGCTCGTATAACCTCTACCTCCAAAAGGATACCATCCTTGAACAACCATTCCAAGATTTTGAATATAAGGAATTACATCATTCTCTTGATAATAAGGATGAATCCCATTTTGTACCAAAGCTGGCATAATATCAACCTTAGGCAAAAAATCACTAAGTTCTGAAACATAATAATTAGAAAGACCTAAAGATTTAATTTTTCCATCTTTAACATACTTTTCCATAGCCTTATAAGCCTTAACATCGCCATCTCCAGGATGATGTAAAAGCATCATATCAATATAATCGATATCTAATTTTTCTAAAGCCATATCTATTGCCTCTTCAGGATTATCATATTGAGTTGGATATATCTTTGTAATAACAAATATATCTTCTCTTGGAATTTTTGAATCTCTAATTGCTCTTCCAACTTCTTCTTCATTATTATACATATAAGCTGTATCAAATAACCTTACTCCTGCCTCTAAAGCACTTTTTACCGAATTATAACACTCATCACCAGTTAAACTATAAGTTCCAAGTCCATTTAAAGGCATTTCATATCCGCTATTTAATTTAACCGTTTTTGTTTCAAAATTAAAAACCGCTTTTTCATAATTTTCTTCCATAACCTTTTTATCCGTCCTATCTTTAAAAAACAAAAATAATCCCATAATTAAAATAACAAATAAAATTATTCCAAAAATAACCCACTTTTTCAAACCACTCACTCTCCTTATGCTTTAATTATACATATTAGAGTAAAGTCCAAGTCAACTATTTTTTATTCTCGTTGTCACATTCTTTTCCCAGTTTTAAAGCACAGAATAGAAAAATAATAAACAAAATAATTAAAATCAAAAGTAAATATATCAATCTATCTACCCCTTTATTATTATGTATTCAATTATAACCTAATAATCATAAATATGCAAAAAAACTATACATAAAGTATAGCTTTTACTCATTTAATAAATCTTTTATTTGTTTTGAAACGTTTTTAACACTGTTTTCATCTGGATAAGTTATATATAAATTCATTCCTGGCATTGAATAAGTTTCTCTATAATCAGAACCTGCTCCACCAACAAATGTTGATGTAATATTCCATGGACTCATAGAATCAATTTGGTCTTTAACAAACTTTTTAATTACATCTGTAGGAATATTTGTTTGAATTAAATCTTTAGAATTATTTAAAATGTCACCATAATTAGTAAGTAACTCTTTACTATTAGCTATCTTATTAATGATAGCTGTAATAATAACTTTTTGATGTTCCCCTCTAGTCCAATCACCATTGGGCATTTTCTTTCTCTCTCTTGCATATTCTAAAGCCTGTTCACCATTTAAATGAATATTACCTTGCTCAAAATATCTTGAATAGCCACTAAAAGCAACATCGTTATATATATCAACACCACCAATAGTATCAACAAGCTTAATAACACTATCAAAATTAACTCTGACATAATAAGGAATATCGATATCTAAAAAATCTTCTATAGTTTGTCTAGACATATTAATACCATATATACCTGCGTGTGTTAATTTATCTTTAGTTCCAGTTGTTCCATGTAATTGTACATACATATCTCTTTGAATACTTGTAAGTAATATTTTATGAGTATTAGGATTAACTGTAACAACAATATTAACATCACTTCTAGAAACTCTATTTATACTGCCATAAGTATCAATACCACTAATTAAAACATTAAAAGAACCATTATCAGTTACCTCTTCACTCTTTTTTTCACTACCCTCTTTTTTATCTTCCTGTTTTGAAAGTTTAATAGATAGTTTTGCAATAACTTTCGTATTATCTTTAAAAGACTTAACATTTTCATCTAATAAAACTTTATTATTTGAATTTATAAGTAAACTATCAACATTACCATCTAATAAATCTTTTACAATTGTATTAACATTAGTATATTTTTTATCTTTAACCTTAATACTGTCTTTTACTTCATTTAATACTTTTTTATAATTGTTTGATTGATTTTCAAAAATAGCCATTTTTTTATTATTCAAATCTTTAAGTTTATTATATTCACTATCTTTTTTCACAACAACATAATATAATTGTTCTTCATTAACTTCTTCAAGTGAACTAAAAAAACTTTCAGTAACAGAAGTATAATATATACCCACGCAAGATATAATCAAATTTATAGCTAACAATATATAACCAAATATTAAGGCAATCTTTCCCTTTGAAAGCAAAATCCATGAAATAACATTAATTATTACAATAATTCCAATTATAATAATCAAATACAACGTTGGAATAATATTTAATTTTATCAAATAATATACAAATACAATATTAATTAACAACATTAAAATTTCAATTATATTATTTATTATTTTTTTCATGATTTTACCACCTTTAATTTTTTTAACAACTTAATAAACAAATGCAAAAAATATTTTACTTCTTCACTTTTTCTAAATAAAATAAAATATATTAAATTAGGTACGATTAAACAAATTACAAAATCATATACCAAATTCCAAATATTAATAAATGTAAATAAATTAGAAATAATGTAAGTAATAATTCCAACAATTACAGATATTAAAACATACTTCAAAAAATCCTTATAATATAATAAATAACTTTTTTTAAAAAAATTTTTATAAACAAATGTAGGATAACTATATAAATGTAACACCAAACTGCTACAAATTGTTCCCATAAAAACACCCATTAACCCAAATAGTCTTAAAAATATTAATGACATAATAAGGTTAGTTAAAGCTTCAATCAAAGGAACAAAACGGTCCTCATAATAGATACCACCAGCTTCTTTAAAACATGTTATACTATATTTAAATAATGTTAAGAATAAATTTATTGATAAAACAATTAATACAGATTTTGATAACAAATATTCTTTACCTATCCATATTGAAACAAATGAATCCATACATACCAAAAAACCAATTGCTGTAAAACTTGATATCCAAAAATTAATAAATCTTATTTTCTTATATACAGAATAATTTTTTTCATAATCTTCATTAGTCAACAAATTACCAACACTAGCAGTTATACTAGTAAAATTTTGCATTACAAAATTACTCAGCGTTGTAATAATCAAATTATAATTACTATATAATCCTACAACTTTAACTCCTAAAAAAGTAGATATTACAATATTGTCAGTTCCTAATACAACAAACGAACCCACTTTATGACATATTAATGCTTTTATTTTTTTAAAAATGTCTTTTCTAGTACTTTCATCTAAATCTGAAACCTTTTTGTCTAGTAAAAAACTATATTTATGATTTGCTATTATAGTAAGAACTATATTTTCTAATAATCTCATAATAATCTTTATTATCAAATATAAATAATAATTTCTTGTTAAAATCAATAATGCCAATTGTAACACATTCATGATAATCAAATATGTAATATGAACAATATTAATTATATAATTTTCCTGATTAGCATATAAAAACGATCTTTTATATGTCAATAAATATGAAAAAACAACATCAATTAAAAATAGAAAATAAATAATATAAATATTTTCTGATATATTAACTTTTCCAACTATGCTATTTAAAAAAGGTAATATACATATTCCTAAAAATAAAACAATGCAAGCTATACACCTATAACTTATTTTATAAAATTTCATTAAAGACTTTATTTTCTCAGTATCATGTTGAGCTAATGGCTTATATAAGTTATATATTATAGCAGCTCCTATTCCCAAATCAGCTATACTAAGCATAGAAACAATATTGCTAAATAAACCATTTATTCCTAAATACTCAGTATTCATAACATCTAAAAATATCTTTTGTGCTAATAAACCTATTACAACAGTAACTACATTCATTATCATCGCAACAATTACATTACGTATAGATTTTTTGGTTCTCATTACATCACCTCATTACACAACACTAATTTGATGAAAGAATTTTTTCTGCGAACTTTCTTAATTTTAAAAAGCAATATATAATAAAACAATTTTTTGTAGACAATATTTTAACAAATAACTTATAATATTTTCTTTGAAAAGAACAATTTTTTATTGCAATATCTGCCTTATCCTCATTAATGTATTTTTTTATTAACTGAATACACTTTTTCATAGGATATAAGTCAGTTAATTCTTTAAAATAATAATGATAACTATATATATATTGATTATATGCAAATGAAATATTTTGATTTTTATATACTTCTTGACAAAAATTCTTCTCTATCTCATTTAAATTCAACATTATTTCCATCCGATCATCTCTAAATTTTCTATTTAAAGAATTATCATTATCCAATCTTACATTATAAAGACACTCAGAAATAGTAGCAACAGTTTTTGATTTTTTTAAATATTCTAAATTAAAAGTCAAATCTTCCCCTAACGACTTTTTCGAGTCAAAGGTATAATCAATTAATTTTCTTTTAAACATTTTATTACATGGTGAAGCAAAAATTGGATGAAGAAATATATAATTATTTATATCAGATTTAATATCAACAACACTCTCTTGTAGATGAGGGGTTCTTAGTAATTTTCCATTCTTCCATATATTCATTCCACATAATACCAAATCACAATTTTCTTCACACATTTTTTTTAACATTTTTTCACAACAATCATCATTCAAATAATCATCACTATCTAGAAACTGAATATAATTTCCTGTTGCAATCTTTAACCCATTATTTCTTGCTACACTAGCACCAGAATTTTTTTGTGAAACATATATAACATTTGAATACTTAGCGTATTTTTTACAAATCTGTTCGCTATTGTCGATAGAACCATCATTTACCAATATTAATTCAACATTTTTATATGTTTGATTTAAAACACTTTTTATACAGTCATCCAACCATTTTTCGGCATTATAAATAGGGACAATTATAGATATCTTTTTGCATTTATCTTCTCTCTTCATTATAAACTTCTCCTATTTTTTTGATATATTTTATTGAATCAGATTTTGCCAAAGCAAGTTTTTTATTAACATCTAAATAATCAATTTTTTCGACTTTATGATAACTCTTAGATTTTATTTCTCGTGATTTTAAACCAACAATATCTATCAAACTAATAATTCGGGAATTATTATTTATTTTTCGTGAATCTAATTCATAAAAAAACTCTTTTTGCAAATTCAAAGAAAAACAAACACCATGAAAAGAACTTGAAATAACATACTCAGCATACTTTAAATAATTTAAAAACTCCAAAGGCGAAGCATCAGTGATATTGTTCATTCCTTTGTAATGATTATACGAATTATGTATACAAATAATTTTCATTCCTGTCTTTTTAGACAAATCTCTCGCAAAATCTAACATATTAGGTGTATCAGCAATTTTATAAACTAAAATATAAGCATCTTTAACAATTCTTTCATTAATCATAGACTCCCATAAATCAACGGATGGTAATAATGTAGGATCTAATACTTGTGTAACCTTCATTTTAGGAATATATTTCTTTATTATTGCTATTCCTTCTTTTTCTCTAACAGAAACAGCTTTATACTTTTTTAGAAATTCTTTTAAATTTTTTGCAACAAATTCAGTACAATCTTTTGAACCAAAACTAGCAGCATATGAAGTCTTTACATTTTTATCGTTAACAAAGTCAAGAAAATATGTGGTATCATCATTATTTAAATTTGAGTTCCATACCTGATCGCTTCCAGTTACAAATACATTATACAACTTATTAGAACTTTTAATCGTTGTCTTTGTATACACATTATCACTCAAATGTAAAAATTGTTCCCTAAAGTGTTTAAATTTTTCAAAAGAAACTTTTTTATGTTTATGCGTCAAAAACCATTTTATTAAATCTTTCAAATTTCTCTGGTCAGTTAATCTCTTTACATTATATATATCATCAAAATACTCTGAATGATAATCGAGAACTTCACATCTGCATTTTAACACTTTCTCTATAGTTTCCTGTAATGCATAACATTGCAACACAGCTCCCATATTAAGAGATGTATGATAAGTTAATATTGCAACCTTCATTTTCTCTTTTTCTTTCATCTTTTTTCTCTCCTTTACTTTCTTTACTTAATGACATTGATAAAAAATATGTCATCAAAAATATATGTCCATAAAGTGGATTGCCAGTAAATCCATAAAACAAAAATAATAATTGTATAAGAAGTGAAATATCTTTGTACATACTCTTCACCTTTAAACTTCTTATAACATTCAATAAACTAATAATAATTGCAAAAATAAATATTACACAACCAAATATACCAATTTCACACAATGTTTGAATATAAATATTATGGGTATATTGTCCAATAATTAAATGAATAGTATCGATTCCATATCCAAAAAATGGGTGCGATAAGAATAACATAAATGTTTTTTTCCATAATAAATTTCTGCCATTTGTTAAATCACCATAAGCACTTAAATTATCATTTTTATTTAATATTGAATCCATAACACCTAACTTATTAAGAAATAATGCCAGCAATAAAATTATAATAGAAATAAAAATCAATTTAAACATTTTTTTATATATAGGACCACTCTGTCTAAAAATATAATACATTGGTATCAATATTATTACGAACAATAAAAAACTACGTTTAGAAGTTAAAAACAATGCAATGACTCCCAAAAACATTAATAATAATTTTCTGACTTTCTTATCTTCATATGATATTTTGATAAAAGATAACATGATAAATATAGAAATATAAAAAGCATTTACGCCAGTTTGACCTGTAATACCAGCATAACCGCCATAGTTTGTAAGTTCTTGATTAGCAAGTAAATTATCTCCTGACAAAATAAAACTATTAATCACTTCAATCACATGTGGAAAAAGAAACTGCATAACAGTAGCTATTACATGTATCATTGAAGCATAATACATTAAATTTAAAACTGGTCTTTTCCAATCATCAAAAGAATCTAATAACAATTTATTAACATAAGCAAGGAATAACATTAAAATGAAACGAAACGAAGCAAACATATCAATCGAAAAAAAACTAGTAACCACAATATATGCCAAGAAAAGAAACCAGACTTTAGAATCAGGATAAACTTTTATTCTAGTCCATTTTATAAAAATTATTAATATGCCAATTTCAAAAATTTGTAAATAAAATAAATTACTTATAGCATAACCAAAGAAAATAGAAATAACATTTATTATAGATATCAAATACAGAATACATTTTTCTCTCAACGCCACAAACATCACACCTTATATATTGAAATATATTTATTAAATTTTTCACAATATTTTTTTCTAGAAAAAACTCTAGAATTTAATAAAGCTTCATTTTTCATATTATTAAATTCCTTACTATTTAACGCCCTAACTTTTTTTATAGCACTCTCTAAATTTCTTTCTAAATTATTCTTATCAATAATTATTCCCGACTTTTCATTTACAATTTCTGGTAATGCACCATCATTTGTGACAATTACAGGCATTCCAGATGCTAGAAACTCCACTGCACTTAATCCAAACGCTTCGTTACATTTAGAAGGAATTATACCAAAATCACCAATTGAATATAATCTTCCAATTTCTGAATGTTTAATATAGCCTGTAAAATGAATTCGATTATTTTTCTTAGCCACTTCTAATACTTTTCTCATATATGAAGAAGCCTTATTAGTTCCGTAATATGGTGATCCAACAATTAATAAAACTTCATTTTTAAGGCTTACTTTATTAAAAGCTTTAATTAACTCTAATATGCCTTTTTCAGAAACTATCCTTCCAGAACAAATAAATACAAAATCGGTTTCGCTTATATTAAACTTTTTCATCAATTTATAATCTTTTTCTACAACTTTAAACTGATTTAAATCAACTCCATTATATAAAACCTCTACTTTATTTGTGGTTTCAACAGAATCGATTCTCTTTTTTATGTAATTACTTATAGCAAAAATCTTATCATATGTTTCTAAAATCTTTTTATTAAATTTTGAAGAGGCATTTAAATAATCATTGTGCAAATGTAATACCAAATATTTAGAAAAAAAATGTTTTAAAATTAAACCATACTGAGGTGTATTTTCAATTATAATAAGATCATACTTTGTGTTTTTCAACAATTTCTTTACCCTACTAATATAAGCGTTTCCTATATATATTGGACTAATCTTATTAATTATAAACCGAATTGCTTTTTCAAACCTATAAACAACACCATTTGTATTAATAAATTTAAAATTACAATTATATTTTTTCGATTCTTCATACGCTTTTAAGCTATATTTACTAATAACAGTACAATCATAACTTTGTTGAATCTTTTTATCCTCAATGAACATATTAATTAGCCCCTCAACAGCACCACCTTCAACAGGAGGTACAGGAAGTTCACCAGAATTAATAATTAGTATTTTCATTTGAATCACCCATAAAACTATATTTTCGTTTTAATTTACGCTTTCTTTTAATATCTAAAACTTTTTCTAAACAATAATATACATAAAATGGAAAAAAGTGATAAATAAACTTTCTAAATTTTAGTCCAGAATCTTTTTTTGGCAATTTCGGTTCTTGATAAAAACCACTCTCTGTCAAATAATAATTATACTTATCCAAATATGGATGAGTGCATCCTTTTTCCCATGGTTTTCCAAAAAACTTAGTAATATAATGAATTATTATCGGATTATTTTTAGAATTATCAATTTCTGATTGTGTGTAATATTTTTTAATATTAAATAATTGTTTTATTTGTTTTGCTGTATGCAAATAGAATTGTGACATAAAATTATATCTAGGACTAATAATCAAAATTTTTTCTTTACAAACACCATTAATGATACCTTGATCATGATGTGGAACTTCACCATGGTATTTCTTTATAAAATTTATAAATTTATTTTCTAAATTATCCATTCTCCAAGCATTTAAATTTATCAGCATTACACCAGAATTTATATAACGGTCATCTTTATCCATTCCAATAATACTTACCATATACTTTGCTGGATTATCTTGAACTCCAGCAACAAAATATTTATCTACATTAATATTATATAATTCTGCTATAGACCCTAATACAATCGTGTCACAATCTAAATACAATGCTTTTTTATCTTTAATAAAATTTTGTATAAAAAGTCTAGCATAACCTGAAATAGGAAAATCGTCATTTTTTTTTACTTTAGCACAAACATCCTCTATATTTAAAATTTTAATTTTTTGACCATGTTTTTTTACCAAAGCTATAAGTTTTGATAAGCTGTGTGCCTCGATTTTATTATTTATAAGGTATATAACAATTTTTTCCCTACTATTATTACGCAATAGTGATTCTATAGAAGCTGCAGCATGCCGTACATAATTTTGATCACATGAGTATATTATATTCATATTTCTTTCATTGCCTCCTGATATAATTTATTAATAATATTATTCCAAGCAATTAAATTTGTATATTCAAATGAATGTTTTTTTGCATTTTTACTTAATTTTTCATACTCTTTTTTATCGTTCAACAAATTTATAATTTTACCTACCATATCATTCACATCATAGCAAATATACCCAGTACCCGGAATAACTATCTCATTCAAGCCATTAACATTAAAACAAATTGCTGGTTTTCCTAACACAAAACCTTCGACAGCAACTAATCCAAAACCTTCATTCTTAGATGTAATAACATTTATTTTAGAACACCTAAAAAATTTATAAGGATTTTCTTGAAAGCCAACCAGTTCTATATTTTTTTCAAGCCTTTCATTTTTAATTTTTGATTTACATTCATCAAACAATGGTCCGTCACCTATCATTATAGCATGAATTTCGGGATAATACTTTTTAACTTGTCCAATCATATCAATAAAAAGTAATGGTCTTTTTTCTTCAGTCAATCTTCCGCAGAACATTATTTGAAATTTTTCCCCATTTGTTTTCTCTTTTGACTTTAAAATTACATTTTTACTATCAACAATATTATTTATGATTTGTATATCATTATTAACAATTTTTTTTAACGACTTTTCTAAACTTGGAGAAACAACAACAATTTTATCAAAATTTTGTGAACAATAAGAGTAAAATAAGCTTCTTAAATTTTTTTTACCAATCCAATTAGGATTTTGATGAATTTCGGAAATAACAAAATTTCCATTAATTTTAAATCTAGAAATCAAACAACTCGCTTTAAAATCATGAGCATGTAAAATAGCAGGATTATATTTTTTTATTACTTTTTTTATTTCCTTAATATTTAATTTTTTTAAAGGAATATACTGTATGTTTTTACTAACAATTATATCTTTTACTAATCCTAAAGGAGAACAATAATATACATTCCAATCATCTTTACAGGTCGCATCAATTATCTTACTGACAACATTTTCAGCACCAGAAAAAATATTACTAGACAAAAAATGTATAATGGTTTTTTTTGAGTTAAATGTATAGATTTCTTCAAGTCTTAAAAATATTTCCTTTAATTTATACGGTTTAATTAAATTTCGATTACATTTCTTATATTTCTTTTTATCATAATTATTTTTAACTATTTTAATTCTATCTCTAAACGTTTCACTATCATCTAATGAAACAATGTATCCATTCTCTCCATTTTTTACAAGATCTCTATTTCCTCTACAATCACTTGCCACTATTGGAAGACCAACATACATAGCTTCCATAATATTAACAGGTAATCCTTCTTGTCTTGATGATGATACAGATAAATCAGATATTTGTAATAATTCAGGTATATCTTTTCTAAAACCTAAAAAATGTATTTGATTTTCTAAGTTTAAATATCTTACTAATTCCTGACATTTTCCATTTAAACTATCTTTACCTGGCAATAATAAATGAATATTTTCGTCTTCTTTTAATAATGTACTTATAGTATTAATAAGCCATATTTGTCTTTTCCTATTAGAAAGTTCAGCTGGATAAATCATTACAAAATCACTATCTTTAAGGTCTAAACTTTCTCTCAGCTCATGTTTATCTTTTTTAGTCAGTTTTACATTAAATTTTTCTTCATCTATTCCAACACCAGGTACATATTCTATGTCC
>ERZ1643249.932-NODE-932-length-30859-cov-15.199844_pt1 | contig 30859 bp, 13 predicted proteins | sample MGYA00579263_ERZ1643249 | MGnify/ENA primary metagenome ERZ1643249 (study PRJEB29033, sample SAMEA4952264) | chicken gut metagenome | biome: Broiler Chicken; feature: Gastrointestinal Tract; material: Caecum | place: Ireland | collected 2018 | study: Broiler...
AGCAAGTTCGGCTTCCGATAATATAGTTTAATACAAAAATTTAAGCACTTTTGTATTATAACTTTAAACTTTTACCTATTTTTATTTGTTATTTTTCATGTCCTGCTCATAAACTTCATTTAATTTTTTTACAAGCAGTTCAACGTCCACTTCATGCACCTCTGCCGCCTCTTCAACTGTCTCTTCTAGTCCTAAATGGCAAAAGATACAATGCATACCAAAGCCTAAGAAAACCTCACCCAAGTTTTCATCTAGACTTAAAACGTCATCTATTATCATGTTTTTAGTTATCTTATTTGTTTTTTCCATGCATTTATTATAACACATTTATTTAAAAAAGTCAAAAATTAATTAAAAATTCTAAAAATTTTATTAAAAATCATTAAAATATTTAATAAAAATACATTTTTTGTATGATTTTGTCGTTTATTCATAAATAAAAATATATTTGTATATCTTATAGCATGGAAAAGGTAAGCAATTTTATTTCAAAAAATTTAATAACTTTAGATAAAGGCGAAAATGCAGGATATATCTTAAATATAGTTTTTGACGATGATTTAAATAGAATTCAAGGTTTTGTGGTGGCAAACGATGATACCGATAGACTTTATTTACTACAAAAAGAGGATGTGAAAGCCATAGGTGCCGATTATATAATGACCTCATCTCTTGACAAGTTGACCTTATTTTTAGAGGAAGAAGAGAATAATCCTATAGGGAAATGTGTCGTTGATACCGCTGGCTTTTCTCTCGGCAGGGTGATAGATGTGCTTGTGCAGGGAAACATTGTCAGACGAATAATTACCAATAAATGTGAGTTTTTTAAGAAAAATATTAGAAAATTAGGTAAAAATTACTTAATTTTTGGTTCAAAAGAGAAAAAACGGACAGTTGCAACAAAAGAAGTGTTTAAAGTTTCGAGTGACAATCTTCCAAATGTCTATATACAAAGTGCAAAACAGAACTCAGGCACGGTGTCAAAACCGTATAGGATACTTGCAAATCAAAATTCGATTATAGGAAGGACTATGCAGAGCGACTTGTTTGGTTATAACAATGAAATTATTGCAAAAAAATATGATATAATCAATCAAAACATAATAAATAGGGCAAAAATGCATAATAAATTAAATTTTTTAGTTTATTATAGCAAATAAAAAATATTTGAAATCATTAAAATCAATCATAATTTTGATATTTTAATGATTTTTTTTTATTTTATTAAGTTATAGTGACTTTTTAAAATAATATTATAATATTTAAAAAATATGTAAAATCTCGCACAATCGTTTGTATTTTTGCTACAATTTGTAGTAAAATAAATTAGCGAGGTAGTTATGGTTAGAATTGTTCCTAGGAGAACCAAAGTTAAACTTGAGTTTGTAAGAGGCTTTACTGCAATAGATTTGCTTTTGGCAACCATTGCAGTTGTGGTGCTTATTGTCCTTATTGCCTCAAACTTTGAGGGGAATATTTGGGTGGCTATCATTTGGGCAATCTTTTCAATATCAATGTTCTTCAAGATTGCAGACAGTGACAGATTTTATGTTACCATAACTCACTTAGTACGTTTCTCAATGCAGAAGAAAAGATATGAGAAGTCGCCAAAGAAAGGCAAACCTAATATAAAGAATATTATCCCATTTGAATCAATTTATCGTGATAGATTTATTTCATATGGCAGTTACTATGCAGGTGTACTTGAAGTAAAGCCAGTTTTGTTTGACCTTCTAAATGAGTATAGCCAAAACAATGTCATTGACATAGGTTTTGGAAATGCACTTCGAAGACTTGACGAAAATCAAGTTTGTGAGATTGTGAAAATCAATAAAGCCATGGTGCTTGACAATTATGCTTATAATGAGAATAGAAAATATGATAGACTTCTTGACCAGTTGTACGAACATCAAATGACACAGGCTGAAGTGGATGCAAGAACACCAATTTTGGAAGAGCGAATTGCTTTCATTGAAGACCGTAACCGTAACAACAAGATTTACAAGGACTATTTCTATTTGGTTGTGCTTGGAAAGGAACTCGAAGCCCTTGAAAATACCATCAATGGTATGGCAGCCTCACTTGCATCGTGTTTGACACCTGTTACAACAAATAGACTAGTAGGTAGCGACCTTGCAGTATTTTTAAGAGCAAACTATAATCGTGAATTTAACGAACGTGACCTTGAGACGATTCCGTTTACTGAATATATCAACTGGGCAACTCCAGATAAAATAAAGTTCTCTTCTGCTAGATATAATATTGATGGCAATTATTATAGAACATATGCCATAACTGAATATCCATTGCAAGTAGGCAATGCATGGGGAGCATCATTCTTTTTACTTGATAGAACCAAAGTTGTCATGAAATTTCAAAAGGCTCCAAGGTTTGACTCAGAAAAGAAGATAGATAAAGCCATAATGGATATGGAAACTAGACTTTATAAGACAGGGCGAAGTAGTACTCGTATAGAAATTTCGACACACCTTCAAACACTTCGAAACCTTTTGGCAGAACTTAAGAACAACAACCAACAATTGTATGACGTAAATACATTTATCACCTGCGAAGAGTCGGCAAGAAAAGACGTAAAGGCGGTACTAAAGCAAGAGGGCTTTAGATATAGCGAAATGTTTGCAAGACAGATTGATGCTTTCATAAGTTCGGGTATTTCAATGCGTGATAATATTAAGGAACTTCAAAGAGGTATTCCGACTTATACTTTGGCGGGTGTTTTCCCATTTGTATCAAGTGAACTTCAAGATGAAAATGGTTTCTATCTGGGAGACAATGAGTATCCAGTGTTTATAGACTTCTTCAGACGTGACCCTCAAAGAGTTAACTCAAATATGATGATTATTGGAAAGTCTGGCTCTGGGAAATCGTTTGCGACCAAGACACTACTTGCAAACTTTGCCGCAGATAACACAAAAATATTCATCTGTGACCCAGAAAAAGAGTACTCAAAATTGACAGACAGTTTAAAGGGAAAACTTATTGACGTTGGCTCGTCTTTGCAGGGTATAATCAATCCTTTCCACGTGATAAGGGCTCTTGATAAAGATGAGGACGATATAAAACCTCAAAATGAACTTGAGGAGAAAGAGGAAGTTGAAAAACAAGATGATTCTTTCAATCAACACTTGCAATTCCTCGAACAATTCTTTAGAACAATCTTGGAAGGTATTTCATCGGATGCATTTGAGATTATCAACTCACTTATTCTTGATATGTATGCAAAATTTAACATTAATGAAAATACCGACCTTAAATCGTTAAAACCTGAAGATTATCCAACATTTGATGACCTATATGCACTTTTGCAGGAAAGATTAAAGACAGCGACAGAGGAGTTTACTTTAAACAACTTGCGTGTCGCAGAGGCATATATTCGTAAGTTTGCAAAGGGCGGACGTAACTCCAACCTTTGGAATGGTCCAACGTCTATTGAGACCAATGAAAACTTTGTTTGTTTCAACTTCCAATCACTTATTGCTGGAAATAATGATATGCTTACCAATGCACAAATGCTTTTGGTGTTCAAGTATATAGAGAACGAAATTATCAACAACAAAGACTATAACAAACTTCACAACACCAATCGAAAGATTATAGTTGTAGTCGATGAGGCACATACGTTTATTAACCCTAAATATCCTATTGCTCTTAACTTCATGACAGCAATGGCTAAAAGAATACGTAAGTACGGCGGTATGCAAATTGTTATTACACAAAATATCAATGACTTCGTGGGCTCGGAGGAGATTAAGAGACAATCAACTGCGGTTATTAATGCCTGCCAATATTCACTTATATTCTCTCTATCGCCAAATGACGTAAACGACCTTATTGAACTTTACAAAAACTCAGGTGGTATCAATAAAGAGGAGCGAAACCGTATTGTTTCAGCCTCTGTCGGACAAGCATTCGTTATTACTGCACCAACTGCAAGAACAATGGTTCAAATCCATCCACTTGACTACGTAGAATCTATCTTTAAGGATAAGAACGAATAATAGAAAAAACTAATGTAAAAAGGAAGGTAAAAGGAAGGTAATATGACAAAATCAAAAAAATTAAGTATGTTTATATTTAGTTTGCTCCTTGTCGTAGCAAGCCTTCTTTTTGTCGCTTGTACAACAAGTGATTATAAAAACGTGACCATCACAGCATCACACGAGTCGGTCGAACTCTTCATTAGTGATAGCGATGAGGAAAACTCTCAACTTGTGACCTTTACCATCAACAATCCGCCAAGCGGAATGGAGACAGGGCTTGTATTATTGCCTTCAGATGACGGGGTATACACCGCAAGTTTGGTAAGCACTGCTGGCTATTCTAGCACCTACTCCTTGACAGGTATAAGTGGTGGGGTGTCAACCTTAACCGTTAGGACAAGAGAGGGAAATGTTAGCCACACTATAAATGTTGTGGTTAGACAGTACCCAAGTGATTTGACTGCGGGCGACAATTCACTTTACCTATCTCTTTCTTCACTTTTAGTACCATCGTCAGCAGATTTCAATTTTTCTGATAACTCCACCGAAAGAGATTTGACATATTATTTCTATGGAATAGCAAATGAGCCTATATCACTTGCCGACATAGAACAAGGCTCACTTACATTTGTCTCTGCTCGTTTAATAGAACGAAATGGCAATCAGTACATAATATTTGAAGATGGACAAGGACAATTATATACTCTTGGCGAAGGGCAGGATGTGGCTGGCTCAACCAATATTAAGTACTCATTTATAGATGTTGAAATGGTTGATGGCGAGTACGATTTTGTGACAAACTCTGCATCAACAGTGACTGCTGGCGAAAAATTTACCTTTTTAGCAGTAAACGAAATCCAAAATGGCGAGTCGCTTTACTGTCAAAAAGATTTTTATGTAATCACTGATATAAATGCTCAAAGTATAACTCATGACTATGGTTACAAGATTGATGGGTATGACTATACAATAGGTTCGGACTACTTATACAAACTCGAAAATAGTGTAGAGAGCGAAATTACATTGATTCCAAGTTATAAGAGTGTAATTGAAGACGGATTTTTTGTAGGAAATCAGGTGGACTACATTACAGCCTATCTTGAAGTTAGCATCGCTGGTGAGGGCGACCTATTGAAAGTAAGGGCATCTTCACGTGATAGAAATATTATAAATTCAATCGGACTTGGAAAACTTACAGACAATGGTATTACAACTTATTACTACCAAATTGATTGTGCTACAAACATAGGACAAAGCACGATATTTGATCTAAATTTCTACTATGATGGCTTTGAAAACAGTGAGGATAGCAACGTAAACTTTACCTATTCAATACCTGTCAATATTAGAATTATACCTACCAATATTTTGGTAAATGATATTGACCTTTCTTCATCTGAACAAGTGTTCACTTTCTATGACAGTTATGCTGGAGATTCTTTTGGTTGGCAACAATTTATTTTTAGCCTAAATCCAGAAGATGCCGAATATGACAATGTTGTGATTGACCTTACAAACACCGACCTTCGTTTGAGATACAACAACAACTATTATCAAGACCAAGTGGTTGTGATAGATGACATTTCAGAGCCTATATATTTAAAGGGTGCGAGCGGAGCAGAGGTGACAGACGAGGTTCAATCTCTTCCAATCCAACTTAACTTTAATGTGCTTGAAGAGAATAGTATTACGGCATATTTACTGTACGAAATTGTCAAGGGTGCAACAGTGCTTGATTTCTCTACCGATGAGTACCGAGATAGAATATATCTTGATATCAATGGTGGTGAAGTCGCTTTTACCGACCTTTATGCCAATGCACATTTTGAAGATATAGAGGTTGAAAGGCAGTCAGGCTTTGATGTTGCTAGATTTATAATAGGAGAGGAGTTGTATACCCAGCAAGGAGGCTACTACTACCTAAACCTTTCTATCAGACCTATTGCTGTAGGTAGTGGTGTCTATTCGGTTATACTTGACAATGGAAAGCAAATTTCGGTAACTATCACAGTGGAAGAGTCGCTTTCTAGTGTGTCTATTTCTTCACAAAACGTCCAAAACTCTATTAGATATACTGAAGAAGTCGTGGATGATGGTCGTTCATCTACCATGCTTTATGTATACAACAGTTTAGACGACACATACTTTGACGTTGAAGTTGTGGCAAACGGCGATGACAACTCAAATGCCATAAACAACATTCAATTTAGTTTTACCTCTCAACTTATCAGAATTGGTGAGGTTACAAATAACAACAAGAATTTCAATGTCCACCTGCAAGGAAATGGCTCGGCTACATTGCAACTTGCAGTCAGCGGGTATAGTATAAACAATTTTAGACGAGAAAATATTGCACTATTATATTATATAGATATAATAAGTTTTAATTATATAAATAATCTTAATGTATATAAGACTCATGACGGACGAGGAGATTATACAAGTGAAACTAACACCGATGGTGTAAATGCAGCATATGCTGACGTTTATTCTGGTACAAACAATTCAAGGGCAAGGTCTGTGGTGTTCAATGTCGATATTGGAAACACCGATGCTTTTCTGTTTGCAGACCCAAGTTCTATAGAACTAGGTGACATACAATTTTTGCAGACAAACTTTAATCAAGACTATATTTACTGGGAGACCGACTGGAGTTATGGTATAACCAAGGATGGTACCCCTGTGGATATTATGTACTACGATGATGGTGGAAGCAATATCTACTCGCTGACAGGAGTGGGAACTTTCGACACTTCAACTATGACCTTTACAGCACTATCAAGCCTTGAAAACCCTAGAGATTTTAGGCTTATTGCCCATGTTAGACAATATGGACGGGTGTATTCATATACTGTCAATGTGCGTATATCAATATATGAGCAGGTCAGCCGTATAACTCTTCAAGAAACAGATGTGACAAGCCTTGAGTTTACTTCCACAGAAAGGACTCAATCTGTCATTGCATATCCGACCAATTCGACAGCAACTAATGGCGAGATTGTTGCATTCTTCGAAGCAGGCGAATATGGCAGTATCACGGTGTCAAACGAGGACGGCACAACTTCTACATATTATATGCTTGATGAAAATTCAATTGATTATGTGGTCAGCGGAGACCGTTATCAAATAATTTTGACCGTCAATGAAGATTACGCAAGGTATGCTCTTGACTATCAAGGGAGAATGGAAGGCTCTTTGGTGATAGTTGCAAGCGATTGGCTTGATGAAAATGGCAATATTTTAAGTACATATGAGAATTTAGTGATAAGACTTCCGCTATATTTTGCTAATGGTACTGAGCAAAATAGATTTACTCTTAAAAACGTAGACGATATTCTTGGCATGAACCTTTCGGCACATTATCAAATAAGCACATCAATAGACGTCTCATCTATCAGCGATATGTTTCCATTAGGCTCACTCATAGGTTCGATTGTCGGAACAGGAGAGTATGCTGAGATTACAGGTATCAATATTACAAACAGCCAAATAGGGCAAAATCAAGGTTCGCAGTGCTATTACTATGGAATGTTTAGCACAATCAGTCAAGGAGCATATATAGAATATGTATCCTTCTCTGGTGAAATCAACGTTGGCAGTCAAGAAGAATTTGCTCCACTTAATAGTTATATAGGCTTAGTCGCTGGACAAAATGATGGAGAACTTACAAACATTGGTGTGACTCTTGAAGGCTCACAGGTATACATTACAAGTGGTTTTGTAGGTGGTATTGTTGGCTATAACAATGGCACAATCTTGCAAGACTACACCTTATTTGAGGACAATTCTTCTTTGACAAGAACAGTAAGTTCAAGTCAACTTAGTGCTTCGGGGCGATATTCTTATGCAGGTATGAATCCAAATATTTTGGTTTACATGAATGGTGCAATGACCGTAAATCACCTATCATATGTCAGAGCAGGTGGTGTGAGCGGTTACAATAATGGCACTATCAGAAAGATTGACTCGCAAGTTTTGACCTTTGTTGGATACTCAAACTATATGGCATATTCTTTGATTGATGCAAATCCTATTTCATCAATGAACTTGACTCCTACAAGTTACGTTGGCGGACTTGTCGGAGAGACTTCTGTAAACAGTACGATTGACAGCGGATATAACCTATATGATGGTGTTGTGACTTTCACAAAATACAGAAACTACGTAGGCTCATCGACTGAAAATAGAGACAATGATTACACTGTTGGACAGGGTATTGTCGTTGGTGGACAAGTCAGTGGATATGATTACGTGGGCGGTGTAGTTGGCTATATTGAGTTGGTCGGAAATGGCGGAATGGCTGTTGACAACTTCACTGGTATCACCTCAAGAGTGTACGTTCGAGGATATCTTGCCTCTTTATCTCCAACTGCTCAAGTCGCAATCATTGCAAATATTGCAAATGTCTCAGTCCTTAACACTGCATTTGCTATTCAGGCGGTTGACAGTGGAAATTCTGGCATTAATGCCTCAATGATGATTGTCTACAACTCAACAAATATTTCAGGTTATTATTACAGCGAAGACCATATCGCAAACTCCAACAAACTTGCATTTGGTAGACTTGTCGGAAATAATGTCGACATTATGAGCGGGGTAGAGGGCGAAGATGCTCTTGCCTCAGTTGAGCAAAAGTCCTATACAAATGTTTATACATATGCAATCTCTCGTTCTAAAATTGAGATGGATGAACAGGAATGGACTAGCGGTGATGGCAAGGAGATAACAACTTTTAATAGGACAAGTTACTACGGTGACTTTATAGTTGTCGGGGATGACGGTGATACTCTTCATGGTCAAGCCTTTTTCACTGAGGGAAGCGAAGAATTTTTATCAATAAATGCCAAATTTAACAATAAGTTTGTTGCCGAAAACAGCGGAGACTATCAAGGTAGAGAAAACATATATTATATGTTCTACTTCCAAGTAGGAGAGAGTTTCGGCGAGAGTAATCAAGGCTATCAAGATTTACTCGACACATATTTAAATGTTGTAGAGTTTAACAGCATCATATATCCTATAACAACGAACGGCGAAATGATATTCACCTCAAACAACAGGGATATTCTCACAATTGACCAAAACGGAAGAATAAATGTAAAAGGTACAGGTCTTGTAAGAGTTACAGCAAGCAGTGTACTAAATACCAACAATGCACTTGAATTTTATATCTATGTTGTAAATTATTTCAACCCAGACGAGCCTATATTTTCACAGAGCGAAAGTGAGAATTATCAAAAGAATTCAATTATATATCCAAATACTTCCGCAAATTCTTCACCAATCAATGATGTCACTATAAATATGAGGGGCAACAATAGTACAACATTCTACGTAAGACCATTCTATTCGCTTTCGCTTGCAGTGCAGGATAATAGTGGAGAAGAGCGACAATTTATCTCAGATGCCAGCGGTTTGGTGACTTTCAATAATGTTGTATTCTATTTAGCACAAAACACCACAGTTACTGCAGAGATAACAAATGTGATTCGTTATGACGGCGAAGAGCAGATTGACGTCACAGATGAAAACGAACTTTCTATAGATATTTCAGGGCAAAATATCATAATAAGACGTAATGGTGAGAATACAAAAGAGGCTGATTACAAATTGACTATCGTGCCAAAACTCGTCCTTTACGTAAATGAAACTGATGGATACAACCAAATTTCAGTAAAATATTCCTCATCTGTAAACAAGACTTTGGATAATGTCACTATCAATTATAGAAAGGGTGCAATAAGTATCAACAACACCAAATTTAATGATGCGACTTTAATATCAAGCAAAAAAATAGAGGATATAATAGTCATCAACTCGACTGCAGAGGAGTTGCAACCATATTATTATATAGTTGGACCTGACAATCAACTATTGCAGGGAAGTGGGGAACTTGCATTGCTATTTAACTATAACTACCAGTTGACAGGAGAAAATGAGTTGTTTGACGTCTCATTTGAGCCAAACCTAGATAATATAGACAACCTTTCAGGGCAGAGATTTAATTTAACTATTTCTGTCAACAAATATAGCGATATGTATACAAATAGATACAATGAAAATATCTATGGCGATTACACAGTTTACATATATGCACAATCAAACACATCTTTATTTACCGTTTTGACTATTCATTTTGAGCAAACTAACATTCTATCTGTTTCTGTTGACAACTATACAAACCTTGCTGAAACTACTGGAACAGCGGGCTTGTCAACAACTTCAGAGAATGCGGTGCCAGGAGTTACAGGACTTCTTGCAATAACTGTTTCACCAGATGATAGCGATTTTGATTATATTTTGATAGAAAATGCACAGTCAAATTATGATTCTGGCAATGCGACTGCAACCTTTGGGCTTGTAGCAAGAAATCTTACAACAAGCGGTGAGGATAATGATATTTTTGACGACTCAACAATAGTCGGTTCATCGACTGATAGTGGTGTCAGATTTAACCTTGATGATATAATCAATGTTTACAATAGGACAGTTGATGGTGAAAGACAGTACTATAACTATAATGGTGTTATCTATATCAAATATGACCTAGGCTCATATAATGTTGTTGATGGCAGTACCACAAGTTTTGTCATTTCACTTGTGAAAGATGGTCAAAGATTTGAGGTTACCAAACAATTGACGGTGGAGTTACAAAATTTTGTTGCAGTAGAAATTGCAGATAAAGAGCCAACAGCACCTTTGAACTCGGGCGGATATTATGCACAATATAATGTTGCTAGAGGGCTAAGATACCGTCTTAACATCAACTCGTATGGCTATACTACCTCTAGTATTTCGGTGCCAACTGTTGATAATGTTGAACTTGCTACAATTGTTGAAGAAAACGGGGTGTATTATCTCGAAATCACCTCCAATGCTATTGATTATTCTAATGGTAACAACAGTTTTGATATATCAATTTCCGCATCTCAAATGGAAGGAGAGGTGCAGAGAAGGTCATATAGCACAACACATATTGTAATAAGTGAATATGTTGTAAATTATGACCCAACTTCAAATGTAAATGAAGATATTGTCACTGGCATGGGTAACGGCGAAATCAATATTCAAGTAGGAACCCAGTACACGTTGGCTGTAGATATATTTGATTATATAGAATATGACCCATCTATAAACTCTGTTGTTAGCAATCTTAATCTGCTTATGGACGACCTGGCTAGACAAGGCAGTTGGGTTGCTCATACAAACCTCTTAACCGATACACAACCAGACTATGGTATTGCAGACGACAGCGGGCTTCCATATACTATAGGATATGACTCTATAGGCAATGCAAGAGAGGTGTCAAACTACTACTTCACATCAAATGGTCTTAACATTTTGCCAAGGCGAACTCATGTTCCTCAAGACAGATACTACTACTTTACTTACAATTCGTTTATTGAGTATAATCAGTTAAATGGTACATACTATGTTACAAATCAAGGGTCACTTTCAATCAGTACTGAGTTTGTGCTGAATGTATATTCGTCAAGCAGTGAAGAAAGTCCAATACCTATCTATGACTATGACGATTTAATGAGTATGCAAAGTGGTGGCTATTATATCTTGCTTAATGATATAACTCTTCCTAATACTGCAAACAGTGAGACAGGTGAGCCAGCATTCTCGCCAATCACTACAAATATTGCATCATTTGATGGCAATGGGCATACTATAAATTTTGCTGGAACATATGATATGGGTTCAAACACAAGCATAGGTATATTTACCTCACTTTCAGAAGGGGCAATTATTCGAAACTTAAATGTCAACTTCACCTCTGCAAGTGATGGCTCTGATGTCAATGTTGAACCTAACGATGACTATGGATGGTATGGACTAAGGACAGTTAAGTTTGTAACCAGTGCTGATACATTTAATTTTGGTGCAATTGTCGCCGAGAATAATGGTATTATCACCAACTGCAATGTAACAACTGACGAGGTAAACGGCAGTGAATATTATGTAGTTGTTAAGGCTGACAATGCATTGAATGGCACAAGTTATATGGCAGGTATTACTGCAATAAACTCAGGGTATATCACAAACTGTTCGGTGTCAGTCAATATGAAATCACCTTATAGTATGGGTGGTATTGCTGGTCAAAATTCAAACAAAATATCAGCGACCTATTTCAAAGGTGGCAAACTTATAAACAACTCTCAACAGAACCAGCACGTTGCAGGCTTTGTCGTAAGAAATCTTGATAATGGTCAAATTATCACAAGTTATGTGGCAGGGCAACCATCAAGAACATCTATATATAGTAAAGATACAAACAGTTACATTTTATCATCAATTTCAGCAGCAGGTTTTGCATACCAAAATACTGGTACTATAAGCGATTGCTATACTGATATTCTTCTTTCTCAAACAACTTCAGATATGGCAGGCTTTGTTTACCAGAATGGTGGTGTTGTGCGAAATTGTTTCTCTCTTTCGGTATTACGTAATAATGTGACTGCTTCTGCGGGCTTTGCAAGATATGACTCGTATGATAATGCTCAAGGAACATTTGAAAATTGCTACTATTTCTATAACAACAATACCGAGAGTGTAACAAGTGGTGATTATACAAATGAAGAAGGCTTTATCTATGGCGAAGGGAATATTAACACTTCAGTTATCCCAATTACCTATAGTGGCATTGAAAGATTGAATGCGGGTGGCTTTGCAAATCTTGAGAATTTTAGTTCTTATTCTTATCAAGATACTATGAGCATAAATGGTGTTTGGTTCTTCAGTTCTGGCAATACTTCGACAACATTTGTTGATTATATTCCAACAACTGAAAAGATAGAAATATCAGTTGACGATGAGGAGCAATCACAAAATGTCCAAACAAATACCGTATATACCACTCAACTTTCAGAATTTGGATTTGGCAGACTTGAACTTGTCAGTCCAAATGTTGATACGTTGTCAATAAGAAACTTCAGTTATTCTGAAACAGACAATTCGACTGGGGATGTTATATATCACTATGTGGATGATTCAACTGCTCCGAATAGAGGCTCCCTTCACAATCCAAGACTTCTTTATACTGCTGAAAATATGGAAAGTGAAATAGGTGAGCAGACTTCACTTTCAGGACTTAATACAACATATTATAGGATAATTTGTGATATTAATTATTCAAACTACGATGCACTTTCCAATATTTATCAAACAACATATGCAGGTGTGCTTGAAGGTAATGGTATGGAAATATCTCGTATAAGCCTTGTATCAATGGATAGTTTGACAAATGCTGGTTTATTTGCACAGATAGGGTATTCTTCAAGTCGGTCAGGAGCGATTAAAAACTTGACAATAACTCCAGAGCAAGTCGCATTTACAAACACAAATAGTGTTGGTACACTTGCTGGAACACTTCGCTATGGATATCTTTATGATATAACCATAGATAACGGCGAAAACTCGGGCGGTGTGTCAAGTGACTTGGTCGTTGTTGGTAGAAATTTTGTTGGAGGAGTTGTAGGAAGAGCGGTTGGATATTACGAAATGAAAAACATTACAAGCAACGTCAACACTTCATCTACATATGCCTCATCATCACCAGTATCTATTTACAACGAAAACTCGAATAATATGACTGATTACTCATATTCTGGTAGCATTGCTGGCTTCTTAGGAACTGGATATGCATACAATATTAATGCTGACCAAGTTGGCTCAGTTGTCGGCAGTAGAGCAGGGTTTGCCTTTGGTGGAATCGGCAATGGTGCAAATGTTGAATATCTGTATGTAAATGTTATGGCTGGTAGCCGAATAAGAGCCTACCATTATGGCGGATATGCTATTGGTGAAATTGTCGGAAGTCTCGACCACGTACAAGTATATGGTGAGGGCGGTATTGAATCGACATTCTCAGTAGTACCAAGGTCTGCGAATGCTGTCGGTGGTATCGCAGGTGTACTCTCGGGCGGAAGCATCACCAATGCTGTTATGGAGCAAAGTTTTAGAGCAACTGCCATAAGTGCGACAAACACCGTTATAAATAGTGTAGGTGGAATTGTTGGTCTAGTGGCAAATGCAGGAAGTGTGGTATCACAAATCAAAAATAGTATTGTTGATGTACAACTTATTGAAGGCTCATCTATTGTAGGCGGTGCCGTTGGACAAATGTCAAATGCACTAAACATTGATGGCATGGCAGTCAAAGCAGAAACTGTCTCTGTTACAGGCGAAAAAGCAGACCCATATATTGGTGGTGTTGTTGGTTATGTGACAAGCGAAAACAATACAATGTTAAATATGATTAACAGTTATTCGACTTGTGATATCACAATCAACACAAACACCTCTGGTATTGCATCAACCGCATCGGCAGGTGGACTTGTTGGGTATGCATCGCGAACACCAATGCTCGCATATTGCTATACAACTTCTAGTGTAAATGCAGAGATTCAAGACCTAAGGTCGCTTGATAGTGTCGCTGACTTCGCTGACGTCTATGTTGCAAGCGGGGAAACGAGCGAGACAAACATAAATTATGCAAACTTCAACTATTCAATAATTGATAACATAAATGGCAATAGATATAACAATGTCTACTATTTAGGACATGACAGTGTAACTGATAGTGGAAATATGGAAGAGGCTTATGCATTGAGTCGAAATTATAATATTTCATTCAGGACAAAGGTTCGTAGTTCAACAATAGGTCTTACTATAAATAATTACGGCACCTCTTCATTAAGTTATGCATTATCGTCAAGTTCATCGACACAAGAAAGTATTTACTATAATTTGTTTAACTCAACCTATCTTACTCCATCTGGGTCAATGAATGACAGCACATCTCCAGCAAAGCTTGTCTATGATAGTGTAAATAACTCCTACGTTTTAGACGGCCTTGTGTCACTTGGATATACCACTGGAAGCACATATGTGAATACAAGTGATATTACAAATTATATAACAACTGAGACGACTGTAAATGGAACATCAATCGTAGGACAGCCAAGCACTTCGACTCGTCAAATATTGTATATTTCAGAGGATGACCAAACTAAATACACGTACTATAGTGCGGGTGGTTCAAATGGTGTGTTTGTATCTGAAAGCAATGCTCTAAGTGGAAGAGTAAACTCTACTGATAGCGGAAATCTTGAAACCCTTTCGGGCAATATTACAATCAAGACGACTACAATTTTACCAAGTTATCAAGGTCTAACAATGCAATTGAGCCTAAATGGTAATTCATATTCATATGTGCAATATAATGGTATTTATATGTTCACAAACAACAGTGGAAATTTGCTTGACCTAGTTGATAATAGCGGAAGTGTAGCAACAATGACAATTTCACTCAACCTTGATGGCAATGATAGATTGCTCAAAGAGACACTGTTCACTGATGGTGAAAATCATTATATGCACACATATGTCTATGATGAGGATGATGTACAAGAGCCATTTAAAGAGGCATATGTAAACATTGTGACAGGGCAAGTACATTATGCTGAAGATTTCACAGCAACTACTTCGCTTGTATGGAACACCTCGGAAGAAAGCCTTAGTACTTTAATGTTCGAAGATGACTTAGACTGGTTAAAATAAGTCTAGGTCATCTAGGACATAAATTTTAAAAAAAATTTTATCAAACTTTATTTTTAAATAGATAAGATTGTATCTATTTCGCAGTTTTTTGATAAAAAAAGTATAAAATAACAAAAAAATGTTAAAAAACTATTGACATTCTTTTGTTAATTGTATTATAATTATACAGAATATTGACTGTGGATAGATATAATTTAACTTTTTAACTTAATAGGCGGGGACTATTATAGCATTTTTATGCTGTAAGGGTCCTTTTTTGTGTTAAAAGTTGACAAACAGTTAAGACAATATAAGGAGAAGCAGATGTCTGTAAACGTAAAGAAAATCAAACAAGGCAAATCAGAAAGATATTTCTTTGGCAAGTGTGAAGAACTTATTAAAGTTCCACCACTTCTTGAAATTCAAAAGAAGTCTTATAAAGACTTTTTGGAGAAAGGCATCAAACGTGTACTTGATGAATTTTTCCCACTCACTGACTACTCGGGCAAAGCAAAATTGTATATAACAGAAATTTTGCCATTTGCAAAGCCTAAGTATGATATTAAGGAATGTAAACGTCGCGGTGCAACATATTCGTCTCCACTCAAAGTGAAGGCTCGTTTTGTTGTTGAAGAAACAGGACAGGCAGTTGAACAAGAAGTTTTCATGGGTGACGTTCCTATGATGACAGAGCAAGGCTCTTTTATATACAATGGTATTGAAAGAGTTGTTATCAACCAAATCGTCAGAGCACCTAGTGTATACCTATCTCGTGAAAAGGATAACAATGCAACTTTAAGAGCACAAGTTATTCCTGTCCATGGTGCATGGATTGAGATTGAACAGGGTGCAAGCGAAAACTTAAAGATAGTTCTTGAGCGAAAGAATAAGATAAGTCTTGGTGTATTTTTGAAATGTTTTGGTTTTACCAATGAAGAGATACTCAAATGTTTTGGAAATAATCGTTACATTAAACTCGTTCTTGATAAAGAACCACAGACAACTCAAGAAGAAGCACTCCTTGAATTTTCTAGAAAGACAAGACCAACTGACGTGCCATCTGTTGAAAGCACAAGAAGTTTCTTGAATGTGTCATTCTTTACAGATGCATACTACAATCTTTCAAAAGTTGGTAGATATAAATTCAATAAAAAACTTGGGCTTAAATCAAGACTTCCTGGCAATATCAATGCCGAAGATATCATTGTAGACGGAGAACTTTTAGTTAGAGCGGGCGAAGAGTTCACTGAGGAAAGTGCAAAACGTGTACAAAATGCAGGTGTCAATGAGGTTTGGGTACAAGTAAACGGAAAGAAACACTTTATGAGAGGCAATAACCGTGTTACTCTCTCTGAAGTTTTCCCTTGCAATCAAGAGGAACTTGGAATATTTGAAGATGTTTATTATCCTGTTCTTATGCAAATCTTGTCTGAGAACAAGACAAAAGAGAAGAGAATTGAAGCAATCAAGAATAGTGTTAAAGACCTTATTATTACAACACTTACTATGGATGATATTTTGGCAACTATTTCTTGTTATCTTGACGTTCTTGAAGGCATTGCAGGTATTGATAAGATTGAACACCTCTCTAACAAGAGAGTGGCAACTGTTGGCGAACTTACTTGCAACGACTTTAGAAAGGGTGTGACAAAACTTGCAACAAACATTAAAGAAACCTTACAAGGAAGAGAGTTTGAAGAGGTTACACCATCACAAATCATGAACCCTAAGGCAGTCAACAAAGCCCTTAGAGACTTCTTCTCTCAATCACAACTTTCTCAAATTATGGACCAAAAGAACCCACTTTCTGGCATCACACAAAAACGTCGTGTGTCTGCTATTGGACCTGGAGGTATCAGAAAGGAAAGAGCCGATCCAGAAATCCGTGATATTCACTTTACACACTATGGAAGAATTTGTCCAGTTGAAACACCAGAAGGTCAATCAATCGGTCTTATAAACACTCTTGCTACCTATGTTAAGGTTAATGACTATGGCTTCCTTGAAACACCTTATAGAGTAGTGGACAAAACTCGTGGTGTGGTAACTAAAGATATAGTTTACAAGATGGCTGACGTTGAAAATTATAGTTACATTGCACAGGCTATCGAACCTCTCGATGAGGAAGGACACTTTGTAAATAAACGTGTCATGTGTAGACATGGCTCGGTAAACGAGGAAGTTCCTGCAAGCAAAGTTGACTATATGGATGTATCTCCAAGACAAATGATATCAGTTGCTACAAGTTTGATTCCATTTGTAAACGGCGATGAAGCAAACCGTGCACTTATGGGTGCAAACATGCAACGTCAGGCAGTTCCAGTTCTTAGACCTGAGGCACCAATTGTCGGAACAGGTATGGAGTACATTGCTGCTCGTGACAGCGGATGTGTAATCCTTGCAAAGAGAGCAGGAACAGTCAAATATGTTTCAGCAGATGAAATTAGAGTCCTTACTGATAAGGGCGATGAAGATATCTATACTCTTACAAAATTTGCAAAAGCAAACGATGACATATGTTTCAACCAACGTCCATGTGTGACTAAGGGCGAAAGGGTTGAAGAGGGTGATGTCCTTACTGATGGCTACTCATCTGACCATGGTGAACTCGCCGTTGGTAAAAATGTTCTTATCGGTTACATGAACTGGGAAGGACAAAACTTTGAGGATGCTATCCTTATCAATGAAAGACTTGTAAAAGATGACGTTTACACTTCAATCACATTATATGACCAAGAGATTAAATGCCGTACAACCAAACTTGGCGATGAGGTTATCACTCGTGATATTCCAAACCTTGGCGAAGATGCACTTAAGGACCTTGATGAAAATGGTATCATAAGAATAGGTGCCGAAGTACATCCAAATGATATCCTAGTTGGAAAGGTAACACCAAAAGGTGAGACCGACCTCACTCCAGAGGAAAGATTGCTCCGTGCTATCTTTGGTGACAAGGCTAGAGACGTAAGAGATACCTCTCTTCGTGTTCAACATGGTAAGGGCGGTGTAGTCGTTGACGTTCAAGTTTTCTCAAAGAAGAATAAAGACGACCTTGAGCCAGGTGTAACAATGATGGTTAGGGTTACAGTTGCACAAAAACGTAAGATATCTGTCGGCGATAAGATGGCAGGACGTCACGGTAACAAAGGTGTCGTTTCAATTGTCCTTCCAGAAGCAGATATGCCGTTTATGGCTAATGGTACACCACTAGATATAGTGTTAAGCCCACTTGGTATTCCATCTCGTATGAATATTGGTCAGGTTATGGAGGTCCACCTTGGACTTGTCGCTAAGGCTCTTGGCTGGAAAGTCGCTACACCTGCATTTGATGGTGCGACACTTGCTGATATCAAAGAACTTTTAATTGATAACAACTTTAGAGAAGATGGCAAAGTCCAACTCTACGATGGACGTACAGGCGAACCATTTGACAACCTTACAACTATCGGTGTTAAATATATGTTAAAACTTGAACATATGGTTGACTCTAAAATCCATGCTCGTTCAATCGGACCATATGCACTTATCACTCAACAACCACTTGGTGGTAAATCACTCTTTGGTGGTCAAAGATTTGGTGAAATGGAAGTTTGGGCACTTGAAGCATATGGTGCAAGCCATATCTTGCAAGAAATGCTTACAGTTAAGTCAGACGACCTTAACGGTCGACTTAAAACCTATGAGTCGATTATTAAAGGACTTCCAATTGCAGAGCCAGGAATACCTGAATCATTCAAAGTTCTTGTGAAAGAATTGCAAGCACTTGGTCTTGACATTAAAATACTCACTGAGGGGGATAAAGAAATCTCACTTAGCGAACTTAGTCAAGACGAACAGGATGCTCCAAACACAACTTTGGCTCAAGACACCGAGAAAGACCTCGTCGAAGGCATTTACGACTTTGATGCACAGCCAGAGGAGACAACAACACAAGAGGAGCAAGATGACAAAGACCTTCAAGATGTCTTTGAGGAAAGCACAAAACATGATGCTCTTGACAATCTTGACATATTTGATGATTTTGGCGATTTTGACGAGTAGGATTGATACTATATATTGATAAAACTATAATAAACAAGTGAGAATGTTAAAAAATTATAATAGGGGAATGTTATGTTTGAATTAAACAATTTTGATTCTATTAGAATAGGTATTGCTTCACCAGAGAAGATAAGAGAATGGTCACATGGTGAGGTTACCAAACCAGAAACTATAAACTATCGTACACAAAAACCAGAACGCGATGGTCTTTTCTGCGAAAAGATTTTCGGACCACGTAAGGACTGGGAATGTCAATGCGGAAGATATAAGAGAATACGTTATAAGGGTGTAGTGTGCGACAAGTGTGGTGTTGAGGTCACAAGAGCCAAGGTTAGACGTGAACGTATGGGACACATTGAACTCGCCTCTCCTTGTACTCACATTTGGTATTTTAGAAATATTCCATCAAAGATTGGTACACTTCTTGAAATGACTCCAAAACTTTTGGAGCAGGTTGTGTATTATGTTTGTTATGTCGTTCTTGACCCTAAGAAGACTGACCTTGCCTACAAGCAAGTTATAACAGATAAAGAATATATGGATGCTTGCGAGAAATATGGTGCTGATGCCTTTGAAGTTGGTATGGGTGCTGAGGCAATCAAGAGACTTCTTGGCGAAGTTGACCTTGAAAAAGAGTCAAAATCATTGAAAGAATCCCTTAACATATTAAAAGGTCAACGTAAAATCAAAGCCATGAAGAAACTTGACGTTGTTGAGTCTTTCTTAACAAGCGGAAACAATCCAACTTGGATGGTACTTGACGTCATACCAGTACTTCCACCAGACCTTCGTCCTATGGTCCCACTTGATGGTGGACGTTATGCCACAAGTGACCTTAATGACCTTTATAGAAGAGTTATAAACAGAAATAATCGTCTTAAAAAACTTATAGAACTTGGAGCACCAGAAGTTATTGTCAGAAACGAAAAACGTATGCTTCAAGAGGCGGTTGATAACTTAATTGACAATGGTAAACGTGGCAAAGCCGTTCAATCTTCAAAACAAAGAGACCTCAAATCACTTACCGCTATGCTCGGTGGTAAACAAGGTCGCTTTAGATTAAACTTGCTTGGAAAACGTGTAGACTACTCAGGTCGTTCAGTTATTGTCGTTGGTCCAGAACTTAAAATGTACCAATGCGGACTTCCAAAAGAGATGGCACTCGAACTTTTTAAGCCATTTATAATGAATAGACTTGTTGACCTTAACAAATCACATAACATAAAGTCAGCAAAACGTATGATTGAAAAGGAAAAGCCAGTTGTTTGGGATATACTTGCCGAGGTTATTAAAGACCACCCGGTATTCTTAAACCGTGCTCCAACACTTCACAGACTTTCCGTTCAAGCATTTGAGCCTGTACTAGTAGAAGGAAGAGCAATCAAACTTCATCCTGCTTGTTGCGAAGCCTTCAATGCCGACTTCGATGGTGACCAAATGTCTGTTCACGTTCCTCTCTCAATCGATGCAAGAACTGAAGCAAGAACACTTATGCTTGCCTCAAACAATATTTTAAAACTTTCAAATGGTGAGCCTATTGTTACACCATCACAAGATATTGTCCTTGGATGTGCATATATGACTATGATTAAGCCAGGTGCAAAGGGTGAAGGGAATATCTATGCATCTAAAGAAGAGGCAATCATTGCATATCAAACACAAAACCTTCATATTCAAGCAAAAATCAAGGTTAGACTTACAAAGGATATTGATGGCAAACATTATTCAAAAATTGTAGAGACTACTGTCGGCAGAATTTTGTTTAACGAGCAAATTCCACAAGACCTTGGCTTTGTAGACAGAAGCAAGGAAGAGAATATTTGCGAACTTGAATTTAACAGAGATGTAATCAAGAAAGACCTTCGTTCAATACTTGCAAGAGCATATGATAAATATGGCACAACTGCCTGTGCAAAACTTGTCGATAAGATTAAGGAAACAGGTTACAAATATTCAACTCTTGGCGCTCTCACTGTAAATGCTTTCGATATAGAAGAACCAAAAGAAAAGGCTGAAATTTTACATGAGGCAGACCAAAAGGCTCTTGAAAATGAAAAACTTTTCAAACGTGGACTTATCACTTATGATGAAAAGGTAAAAGATAACATCGAACTTTGGGAAGAGACCAAAGCAAAAGTCGGAAAAGCACTCTTTGATGAAATGGATGACCTTAATCCATTCAAAGTTATGTGTAACTCTGGTGCCCGTGGTTCTAAAGACCAACTCAATGCTCTTTGTGGTATGTCAGGTATTAAGACAACCGCATCAGGTGAAAAGATTGACGTTCCAATCAAGTCATCATTCGTTCATGGATTAACACCAATTGAATATTTCTTGACTGCACGTGGTATTAGAAAAGGTCTTACCGATACCGCTCTTAAGACAGCGGACTCAGGTTATCTTACTCGTCGTCTTGTAGATATTGCTCAAGATGTTGTAATTACAACAGAAGACTGCTTTGCAGATTTAGGCGAGAAGGTTAAAGGTGTATTTGTGACCGACCTTGTTGTAGATGGTGTTGTTCAAGAAACACTTGCAGAACGTATCTACGGAAGAGTTGTGGTTGATGATGTCGTTGACCCTAAGACCGGCGAAATAATTGTTCCAGCAAATACTATGGTTACAAAGGAGCAGTCCGAAGCAGTTGAAAAAGCAGGGATTAAGAAAGTGCAAATCCGTTCACTCTTCACCTGCCGTTGTAAACATGGTGTTTGTGCTAAGTGTTATGGAAGAGACCTTTCAAACAAAGAAATGGTTACAATAGGTGAGGCAGTAGGTATTGTCGCTGCTCAGTCAATCGGCGAACCTGGTACACAACTCACCATGAGAACCTTCCACTCTGGTGGTGTTGCTTCCGCTCTTGATATTACACAAGGTCTCCCTCGTGTTGAAGAAATCTTTGAAGCAAGACGACCAAAAGGTGAGGCACTTCTTAGTGAAGTTGCTGGGAAACTTAGAATTACGGACGATGCAAAATATTATTACTTTACAATCTCAACCCGTGATGGTGAAGTGGAATACGAAGCAAAGAAACCTGTAGTTTTACTTGCTAAGAACGGCGAAACAGTTGAACCAGGCACTCAACTTACTGCAGGAGCCATCAATCCTAGTGACCTTCTAAGAATGAAAGGTGCAAAAGGACTTCAAGAGTATTTGCTCAATCAGGTCATTTCTACCTATCGTGGTCAAGACGTTAAAGTTAATGATAAACACGTTGAAATTATCATTCGCCAAATGCTTAAGAAAGTTAAAGTTGAAAATGCAGGAGACACTAATCTTCTTCCAGGAGAAATTGTTGACGTTTACAGAGTTGACGAAGAAAACGATAGAATATTACAAGAAGGCGGAGTACCTGCAACTGTAAAGAGAATACTTTTGGGTATAACAAAAGCATCACTTTCAACAGAAAGTTTCTTATCAGCCGCATCATTCCAAGAGACTTCGAGAACTCTTACCGATGCTGCAGTTAAGGGCAAAGTTGACAACTTGCTTGGTCTAAAAGAAAACGTAATTATTGGTAAACTCATTCCAGCAGGTACTGGTATAAAACTTTACCGCACAGTTATGCCTGTTCTTGTAAAAGAAGAAAAGGATACACCAGCAAACCATGAAATGGTAGATGATATTGCTGAATAATAAAAAATAGACTTGAATTATATTGAAAAATCAATATTGATACAAGTCTTTTTTTTATATAATTTATCTTGAATTATAATACTTTTTATGATTTTTTTAATAAATCTTTCATAAAATATAAAAAACGTTTAACAATCACTATATTTATTTGTTAGTCTAAATTAAATAAGAGGGGAATTATGGGATTTATTAAAAGAATATTTGGGGCAAAAGCACAATATTATTCACTGACTGGACTGGAGCCTGCAAAGAAGGATGTCAATAAAGACTTGGCATTCAATCATTAATCTTATCAATAGTAGGAGCAGTTTTTGTCATAGTTTTTGTGGTGCTTGGCTCACTATGTTTACAAAATATGCTTGGCACACAACTCGGTGATGGCGAGACAAGTTTTCCTATTTTGTCATTAATTGGTACCATTGCATTTTATGGTCTTGCATTTATATTCTTGACATCATGCCTGCTTAGTAGCATAAATTTTGCCGTTTACCAAAGAAAACTCAACAAAATGAAGATTGGCGATGCCATTGATAGTAAGTTTAGTCCTTTTGGCAGTGTCTATCATTGCATCAATAGTAATCATCGTTGTTATGATTTAAGTGTAGCAACAAAAATGATTTAAGAATAATGATAAAATTGATTTTAGTATAACAATAAAATTGTTATTAGTGTTTTTATATAACAAAATAAGACAGTTAATTTTTATAACTGCCTTATTTTAATATAATCAGTCCGTAGATTATGCCTTTAAAACTAGTAATACCAATGTAGGTGTTCGACTGATTTTTCTGTGGTAGCCTCAAGGGGAACCATACCCCAAAAATCTTGCGATTTTCGGGGACCCCGCGAACCCAAGGGTTCGATTCCCTACTATCTTTTTTTTGTTTTTATGTTATCTAATTTTGAATTTATATTAATTAAACATGGTAGCCTCAAGGGGAATCGAACCCCTGATTCAGCCGTGAGAGGGCTGCGTCTTAACCGCTTGACCATGAGGCCATAATTTGACTATATTATTGTAGCAAATTTTTCTTTCTTTTGCAAGTGTTTTTTTATTTTTATTTTAAAAATATTGTTTTGTTTTTTAGAAATTTTAGGTTATAATACTATATAGGTAAATTAAATCCTTATTTAAATATACTTTACAGGAGTTTTAAGGAGTTTTTATGTTTGGCAAAAAAATCAAAGTTGGTATAGCATTTGGCGGTGGTGGAACACGAGGCTTTTCTCATCTCGGTGCCATTAAAGCCTTTGAAGAGTTCGGTTTAAAATTTGATTTTGTAGCAGGCACAAGTGCGGGGTCACTTGCTGGTGCATTTTATGCGGCAGGTTATACCTATAATCAAATGTACGAGATTGTAAAAAACATAAGAGAAAAGGATATAAGACGTAATATCATACCTTTTACTCCATCCAAAATTGATGGTGTAGGAGATATAATCAAGGAGCAACTTGGCGATATAAATATAGAAGATTTAAAGATTCCTTTTGCGGCAGTGGCGGTGGATATTAAGTCCACAAAGGAAATTTGTCTTGCAAAAGGTGATCTAGCCAAAGCGGTTATGGGCAGTTGTGCCGTTCCAGGGGTATTTACACCAGTAATTTATGATGATATGATTTTATGTGATGGAGGATTGCAGAACACTATTCCAGCGGACGTGCCAAGATATTTTGGGTGCGACTATGTGATATCTGTTGACGTAAACAAGTCTCGAACATACGGGACAGAAAGCACAAAAGTTTTGGATGTGCTGAGTTGTTCAATCAGGATACTCATGAAAAGTAATGCTGTGCGAGGTTATGTAAATTCTGATGTTATCATTGCACCTGAGACAAAACGTTTTAAATCTACCAAGACTGACGGCATGGATGATATGATAGAAGAGGGGTATAAAGCCGCTATTGACGTTATGCCACAAATAAAAGAAATATTTGCAAAGAAGAGGAAACATAAATTAAAAGTTTTTCCTAGTGATATAACAATTATAAAATGAAAAAGGATAAGTATTATTGGAAATTTAAGATAAAAAAGACAAAAGAGAAATATCAAGAGTATAGACGGTATATTTTCAGTACAAGCACATTTTTTAGATGCAGTTTAACCGTACTAATTTTATCAGTATTTTTTGTCTTATTTTTTACGTGTGGAGGTATGCTGTATTTTTATGATGTGGTAATTGTCGATGCATTTAAAGGAGTGGACTTTCAAATTCATGCAATAAGTGTAGGACAGGGGGATAGCACTTTAATTAAATTCCCCAACAATCAGACTATGCTTATAGATGCAGGCGAACGTGACCAAGGCGAGCACGTCACAAACTATGTAAAAGCCTTTTTAAGACAAGAGGGATTAGACTGCCTTGACTTCTTGGTGTTGACTCATCCCGATTCTGACCACATAGGTGGTGCAATTAATGTTTTAGAGAATATAAACGTTAAAAATGTATTTAGACCCAAGGTCTATACTGAAGAGGAAGCGAGTAAATTGGATGGAGAAAATATCAGCATATCAACGACTGCCACATACCATGAACTTGTCGACTTAATAAGCGAGAAACAATGCGATGTTATATTCACGGACAACACAATAAATATGAATTTAGGGGGAGTGAGAGTTGAATTTTTGTCTCCAAGTGAAGATTATTATTCTGATACCAATGAGTATAGTGCAGTCATTATGTTTACCTATCAAACAAAGAAATTTTTGTTTATGGGAGATGCCAACAGCGAAATAGAACATACCTTGATTGAAAATTATGGAGATTATTTAAATGCGGATGTGCTTAAAGTTGCCCATCACGGCTCAAACACCTCAAGTTCTGCTGAGTTTTTAAATGTAGTGAAACCAAAGTATGCTCTTTTGTATGTGGCTGGCAACAAAGATTTGCCGTCAGTTGATGTACTTAATAGACTGCATGAAATAGGAAGTGATTTGCTTCAGACTTCTTTGCTAGGCGATTATGCAATGACAATTGCAAATGATGATATTTTGATTTCGCAGGCACCAACTCCTACCATAGATATAGCCCTTTTGATTTCAATCTCGACCTTATTAGTCATCGCTACATGGGGGATAAACAATCCTTTCAGTCAAAAGTATAATCCAAGACGTGTTCCACCAAAAATTCTTGAAGATTAAATGAAAAAATATTAACAATTGTTATTTTTAATTGTAATAAAAAATCTTTTATGTTATCATATCTATATGGAAGGATTTAAAAATATAATCAATTTTGTGATAATCTCACTAGATGACAAGTTTAGCAAAAACGTTGCGACCATCCTTGCTGATAATCTTGATATGTATGTTGTCAACACAAAGGATATGATAGCATACGAACTTATCAATCCTAAAGAGATAAAACGAAAGTGCGGTTATGAATATCTTAAATCACGAGAAAGGGGTGTGGTAAAAAATATGAGCAACTTTGAAAATACAGTCATTTCGACCTCTTTTGATATTTTTAAAGAATATTATGAATTTTTTGATAAATCTATAATAATTTATCTAAAACTTCCAGTAGAGAAGACAAGAACCTCTCCAAACAAAATTTCTTATGAGTCAAGGGACGAATTTTTGTCATCCAAGGCTGATATTAAACTTTATTTTGAAAGAAAATCAAAGATAAATGCATGTAAACAAATAATCGAAAAATTAGGAGAATTATTATGAATATAACAGAAAAGACACTAAATTATGTAAAGTCAATTACTGCTCAAATTATATCAAATGCAGGGAGTGGGCACACAGGGGCTTCTCTTGGTGTAAGTTCTATAATGCTGGCATTATTCAAAGACCACTATAATTTTGATGTTTCAGATACAGATTTCTTAAATAGAGATAGGTTTGTCTTGTCTGCAGGGCATGCCTGTCCTGTTTATTACACACTTCTGTCCATGTTTGGCTTTGATGTCACTCTTCAAGATTTAAAAGATATGAGAAAACTTGGCAGTCGCACACCAGGTCACCCTGAGTATGGCATTACTGATGGTGTTGAAGTCTCAACTGGTCCACTAGGACAAGGTGTGGCAAATGCTGTAGGGCTTGCAATCGCAGAGACTATTATGGCAGAACGTTTTAATAGTGTGGGCTTTCCAATAATCAACAACTATACCTACTGCCTTGCAGGTGATGGTGACCTAATGGAAGGTGTGGCCATGGAGGCTTGCTCCTTGGCAGGCACACTATGTTTAAATAAATTGATTTTGCTTTATGACTCAAATGACGTAACTATGGATGGCTCTGTAAATATTTCAAACCGAGAAAATATAGCCAAAAAGTTCAAGGCTATGGGCTGGAATGTTATAAAGTGCAAAAACGGCAATAACTTCTATGCCTGCTCTAGGGCAATTGGTAAGGCTAAAAAATCAAATAAGCCTACACTTGTAATATTTAAGACTACAATAGGTATTGGGACAGATAAAGAAGGGACATCGTCTGTCCATGGTGTCGCCCTAAGTCAAGACGAACTAAAAGTATTCAACAAAAAACTTGGAATAACTGAAAATTTTTATATTCCAAATGACGTACGTGATTATTGTATGGCAAGTTCAAGAAGAGGGAAACTTAACCACGAGACTTGGAATCAAGAACTTGCTGTATATGCGACCTCAAATCCTGAACTTTATAGACAGTTCATCAACTTTTTTGATAAGAAAAAGATTGATATGGAGAAAATTGTTCGTTTAGCATACAAGTGTGAGGACATGAGCGGTCGTGATATGAACCAAGTAATCCTAAACGAATTTGCGGTAAAATTAAATCAAATTGTCGGTGGAACTGCTGACGTTATGCATTCTTCTCGAGCATATATAGAAAATGGTGGGAATTATAATGCAGTCAACAGACGTGGCAGAAATATACACTTCGGTGTTAGAGAACATGCAATGTCAGCAATAATTAGTGGTATAAGTCTATATGATGATTTTCTACCATTTTGCTCGACATTCCTAGCATTTTCGAATTATATGTTACCATCAATTAGACTTGCAAGCAGTATGAAACTTAACTGTATGTACTTTTTCACACATGATAGTATTTATGTTGGCAAGGATGGTATATCGCATCAACCAATCGAACAACTATCTCAACTTCGTTCTATCATCGGTCTTAAAGTCGTGAGACCATGTGATGCCAATGAACTAATTGCAGGTTATCAATATGCCTTGTCAGAATTAGGCCCCGTTGCATTTATATTGTCAAGACAAAGTATGCCATCAGTTGAAGGCAAGTTTTCCGAGGCATTGCAGGGCGGTTATATCATAAAAAATGCACAAAAAGAGGCAGACATTGTGATATATGCCACTGGGTATGAAGTAGGACTTGCATTAGACGTAGCCGAAGAGTTATCAAAGCACTATGATGTATCAGTTGTCTCTATGCCATGCATTGAAGTCTTTGAAGGGCAGTCAAGTGCTTATAAAAACAAAGTGCTACAGAAAAATGCCAAATTGAAAGTTGCTATTGAGGCATCAAATGATAATATTTGGTATAAATATGTTGGTGACAATGGTATGGTTTTTGGTGTAAATGATTATCAAGGAAGCGGAGATGGGCAGGAAGTTTATAAAAAGGCAGGTTTTACCGCCAAAGAAATAGTAAGACAAATTACAAAAAGACTTTCTAAAGATGAGGCTTAAAAATTAATATATGTACATTTTAACACCCAAGGAAATTCAAACATAAAAAGACAAATTTTGACAAAAATAAACATTATAATTAAAGCATTAAAAAGCACCTAAATGTATAATATATAAAGAGGTGCTTTTATGATTTCTAAGAAAAGTATAGTTTTAAATGGTGTTGAGAACAAGTCGCAGAGGGCAGTTTTAACCATAGAATGCGATGGCGATATGGCAAATGGACGTGTTAGATTATACAATTTTGGCATTGAACCTAGGGGAATAATAAGTTTAGGTATAAATGATGGTAAAAGTGTAACAAAGGCGGGACTTACACATTCTTCTGGGATGCTTTTTACTTTCAAAAGTGAACTAAAATCTATTCCTGAAAAATTTTCTTGTGCCATAGTAAATTTTGTAAACGGCAAGCCAAAGCCTTTGCTTTATGGCTGTAGTGATGGTTATCAAGATAAAGAAGTGGTTTTTGAGCAGGTGATTGATTCTTTGAAAGATAGTAAAAATATGGAAGAAGTCGAGAAAGTCCTTGATAAATATGATATTGACTATGAGGATAGTGATAAGGCAGAAATTGAGGAAGAAATCAGCAAAGCGATGAATGTTGACACCTGTGCAAAGGACTGTGACAACTGCGAATATAAAAAATTTTATCTTTCACATACTAGAAAGATGGACACTGTGTCGGAAGATAAGGAAGAGCCTCACTCATCTAAATTTTACGATGAGATGAAAATGCAGATAGATTCACTTTTTGAAAGTAATCCCAGCGAAGACTATTTAATGGACCTTTTGCCAAATTCCAAATGGGTCAAGGTAAATATTGATGACAACGGCGACTATTATGTTTTAGGGTTAATCTATGACGAAGACAACTTAAAGTATATTTGTTATGGGGTACCTGGTGTATATCAAAAAACTCCACCACGCGAACTCTCAGGCTATCCTGTATGGTTTCCCCTTGACGAAAATAAGCCAGAGGGGTTTGGTTATTGGCTTTCTTATCAAGATGCAGACACTGGCGAAAGTGTAAAGGCGGTTGTTATTTAAATATTTTTTAAATTTAATTTTTAAATAATAAAAAGGCATAAATTTATTTATATTTAATAAAAATTAAATTTTTTAAGATAATTAAAAGCAATATTTTTAGCATAATTAAAAGGATTAAAAATGCGATTTTTTCTTATAACTCTCTTTTCTATTTTAGTTTTGATTTTAATATTTTTTACAATTTATTTATTGATAGGTTATTTTTCTTTTAGATTTGCATTGTCAAGAAATGGTAAATTAAAGAGGGGAATAGAACTTAAAAGCAAAAATGCTCTTGACAGGCAACAAGAAATAAAAGATTATTTTTCGAAAGATTTTGAAAAGATTAGCATAGTCAGCAACGATGACTTAAAACTTTTTGGATACTATAAGGATAATAAAAAAGATAAATTGGTTATCTTAGTGCATGGCTATGGCGGAGACCATTATGATATGTACAGTTATGCATGTATATTTGAAGAGAGAGGGTATGATATCTTATCAATAGACCAAAGGGCACACGGCGAGAGCGAAGGCGATTATTTTTCCATGGGACTTTATGAACATTACGACTTGCTTGCATGGATAGACAAAATGTTGCCACTTAAAAACAATTATAAGATTGCCCTTTTTGGTGTTTCAATGGGTGCGAGTACGGTTTGTATGACAGTTGGAGAGACCTTGCCAAACAATGTTGTGTGTGCCATAGAAGATTGTGGCTATGACAATGCAAACAGACAGATGAAATACGTCTATTCTAAGACTAGACTTGCAAAGTTATTTTATAAAATTTTCTATAAATATACCAAAAATACAAAGGGCATAGACCTTAAAAGTGTGGATATGGTGGAGAAGTTGAAAAAATGTAAAATTCCAATGCTATTTATCCATGGCGAAAAAGACGATTTTGTTCCAACTGCAATGGTCTATAATTTATATAATTGTCTTCCTGATAGTAGACGGTCAAT
>ERZ1643249.933-NODE-933-length-30841-cov-4.760768_pt1 | contig 30841 bp, 23 predicted proteins | sample MGYA00579263_ERZ1643249 | MGnify/ENA primary metagenome ERZ1643249 (study PRJEB29033, sample SAMEA4952264) | chicken gut metagenome | biome: Broiler Chicken; feature: Gastrointestinal Tract; material: Caecum | place: Ireland | collected 2018 | study: Broiler...
AGCGAATCCCCCAGGCCGGAGGTGACGTACTGGTCGGGGATGGCCCCGGCCGCGGCGGCTGTGGCGTTGGGGATGAGGATGCCGGGGATGGCCTCGTCTGGCACGAGCTTGGTGATATAGCCCGAGCCGGTGTCCACATAGGCAGGTTCGTCCGCGTCCTCATCCACCGAAATCTCCGGCGTGCCGCCCGTGCCGCCGCTCTCGCCGCCGCCCTCCCCTTCCTGCGCCGTGCCCAGGGGGACACGGGCGGAGGTCTCGGCGGCGTTGTCGTTCCAGGGGCTTTCCTTATATAACAGGTTGGTGGTGGCAAAGGCCAGCGTGCCCCAAAGGGCGGCGGGGGTCTTGCCCCACAAATTTTCCATCCCCCGGTAGACGCACCAGCCCTCCACCTCGCTGCCGCCCGAGTGGTAGCCCAGGGCGCCGGACTTTCCGTTGATGTCAGTACCCGAGTGCAGCCCGACGCTGCACACCGCCGTCTGGCTGTTCCAGTCTGCAACTTCCACGAGGTACAACAGAAGGATGGTCGCCCAGGTACAAAGGCCACTGGGCACCCACCCGCCGCCGCGCGCGGCGTTGGGCCAGGATGCGGGCAGGGTGATTGACGTGGACTTGGCGGCGGGCGCGCCGCTCGAACGGCCGGTTTCATCCAGGAAATAGGCGCTGACGTAAGCCTTTTCTTCGCCCTGGGCGTTGCCGGGCACGGGGCGGTGCAGGGGGGAAATTCCGGCGCCCTCGAAGGGTTCGTTGGAGATCTGGAGGGCGAGTTCGGTCTCGCTGTCGGTCACTTTGTAATAGAAGCGGGGAATCTCGACCATCACATCCCCCACGTCGGGGGTCATGGAGAAGCCAGGCTCGCCCTCGTAGGCCGTAACGGCGCCGTTTACGACCACGCACCGCCGGATGTCTTTGTAGACGGGCTGGGTGTCGAACCCCGAGCTGCCGGGGGCAATGCCCGAAGCGGTGATGCGCTGGGGCGTGAAGGTGAGGTCCACCGCGTCATCCGTGCGAGCAAGAGCGGAGGAGGCGGAGGACTTCGTCCACTTGACGCCCAGGATGATCTGCTTTTCGGCGGGGATGAGCTCCCGCGCGCCGTTCAAAAGATAACCAGGCATTACTGTTCCTCCTCTGCCGCTCTGCACACAAGGTAGAGTAGGTTGATCGCTGTGTCGTGCTGCTTGCTGCTTTTCAACGTAAAGCTCCCCTCCGCCGTGGTCATGCCGGCCAGTATACTTCCGCACTCAGCCTCCGAATTCTCGTCCGCAGCCATAGCGATCACCATGTCTCCCGCTGAAACATCGGCGTCGGTCACGGTGTATTCGTACCAGAAGCTGCCGTCCGTTGCCGCGCCGGCCGTCCAGGCGTTTGCGGGAATAGCCGCTTCCTTGCAGCCCGCGCCTTCGCCCTGCGGGCCTTTGATACTGACGGGCGGGGGGTTCTCGAGCTCGCCGTCGTTCGACCAGCTGAGCACGCCGTCAGCACTGACCGATGGCGTAAACGTCGCGCCCGTCGCGCCTGCCACGCCGGTGGCCCCGCGCGGAATGATAAAATCGAACACCGCCGCCGCACTGGTTCCGCTGTTGGCGACGGCTGCCTGCGTGCCGGGTTCGCCGGTAACCACGCTGCCCACTGCCACGGTAGCAGCCGCGCCGGTGGCGCCATCTGCCCCCGCCGGCCCCTTGAGATTCACAGGGTCGGGGTTCGCAAGGTTCTTGTCGTTGGTCCAGCTGAGCGTGCCGTCAGAAGTGACGCTGGGCGTAAAGGTCGCGCCGGAAGCGCCGTCTGCGCCGGGCGCGCCAGTCTCGCCCGCGGGGCCGGTCTCGCCTTGTGGGCCTTTGATGTTTACGGGGTCGGGGTTCTCGAGCCCGCCGTCATTTGTCCAGCTGAGCACGCCTTCGGCGGAGAGCGATGGTGTAAAGGTCGCACCCGTTGCGCCCGTAGCGCCCTTTTCGCCTTGTGGCCCGGTTGCGCCGGTATCGCCCTTTGCACCCTGCGGACCAGTCGCGCCGGTGTCGCCTTTGGGGCCTTGCAGCACGCCGAGGTCCAACCAACCCTGCGCGTCGTCGTACATATAAATATGGTAGGGAGCAGCCGTGCCAACTTGGTACATATCGCCTTGGCTGGGATCCGCAACAGCTGTTTGCAGCGCTTCCAGGCTGTCGTAGGTACCCAGGATCTCCAGCCCGTGGCCGGGCTCGCCCTGCTCGCCCTTGTCGCCGCGCGGGATGGTAAAGTTCAGGACGGCCGCGCCGGAAGTGCCGGCGTTGGTCACACTGGCAGTGCTGCCGGGCTCGCCGGTGGCGACGCTGCCGATGGTGATGGTGGCCGCCGCACCTTGCGGGCCAGTCTCACCCGTGTCGCCCTTGGGGCCCTGGGGGCCGGTCTCGCCCGTGTCGCCCTTAATGCCTTGGGGGCCGGTCTCACCGGTATCGCCCTTATCTCCCTTTTCGCCCTTGTCGCCGCGGGGGAGGGTGAAGTTGAACACCGCAGCGTGCGCATCGCCGCTGTTGGTAACTACAACATTGGTGCCCGGCAGGCCGGTAGAGACCGTGCCGATGGCCACGGTGGCGGCGTTGCCCGTGTCGCCCTTTGCGCCCTGCGGGCCGGTTGCACCGGTCGCGCCTTGCGGGAGGGTAAAATTGAGGACGGCCGCCCCAGAGGTACCGGCATTGGTCACGGCTGCCTGCGTACCGGGTTCACCTGTGGTGACGCTGCCGATGGCGATGGTGGCCGCCGGCCCCTGCGGGCCAGTCGGCCCCGTCGCACCGGTGTCGCCTTTAGGGCCCTGGTCGCCGGTCTCACCCTTATCGCCTTTGTCACCCTTGTCGCCCTTGTCGCCTTTTTCGCCCTGCTCGCCCTTGGGCAAGGTGAAGGCGAAGAACACGCCGTCCGCGGGGTCGTAATCGACGGTGACGCCGGCGTTTGCCCCGCTCTGTGCGGTAGCCGTGGGGTTTGTCCACGCAGCCGTGAGCTGCGTGACCTGTGTGAGCGCCGTCTGCAAGGCGGAAAACTCGTCGGTGGATTCGACGGTTTCGTCGGCATAGACCGGGCTCTGTACATAAATTTCGAACTGTGGGCTGTACAGCACTGCGCCCGAAGGTTCGGTGACGGTGACCTGGGCGTTGGAGCGGCCCAGCGCGGCCAGCGTGTTGCCCGAAAGCACCGTGCTGACTGTGCCGTCGCCCAGCACGGCGCAGTCGGACAACACGAAGGTACCGTCGGCCTTGGCCACGCGCAGCACGGCTGTGGCCGACTCCGAAAGCTCGACCGGCGCGTCCTGGCTGCGCAGGCGCACCACCAGTTCGCGGGAACTTGCGTCGCCCAAAATGGCGTAAAGGATGCCCTGGCTGCCGGGCGTCGAAACGTCCAGGTCCAAGGTGTATTGAATCATACTCTCTCTCCCTCCTTTCTCTTTTCGTTAAGCATACAAAAACGCGGGAGATTTTTCTCCCGCGCTCTGCTATGGGCTCACCCCAGCCATACCATGGCTTCCTGCTCGTCGATGTAGGACTGGAACAAATCGTCCACATACTGGTAGGCAGAGACTTTGCGGTCCACGCCGAAGAAAGCGTCGAAGTCCGAAAGCTTCCGTGCCAGCGCGTCGAGCCCCGCCATATCTCCGTCGGCGGCCAACTCCGCTACACAGTCCTCTACATAGCCGTCGACCCATTCGACCACCTTGCCGAAATCGTCGTAGTATTGCTCAAAACTGTGGTCCTTGTCGCTCTTCCACAGCTCCAGCCTCGTCAAGTCCGCCCAGGCGTCTTCGATGGCAACGAAGTTTTCCCCTTCGAAGTATCCTGTGATACGCTGCTTGGCCTTGCCGGTCAGGCTGGTTTTCATTCCGGTCGCTTCGCGCCCCACGTTGTACTGCTGCTCGATCAGTACCTGCGCCTGCTCCACGTCGCGCTCGGCCAGCGCCGCGTCGGTCCGTACCGCCAGCTCGTCCCGCACCCACTCTTGGAAGTCGTCGACCTTAAACCCCACGTCCAGCTCCTGCAGCGGGCCGGAAATCCGCCTGGCCGCCTCAAGCTCTCCCGAAAGATAAAGCTCAACGTATTCTTCGCGGAACTCGCCCGTCAGCTTGTTTTTCATCGCCTGCTCGGGGTCTTCGGCCTCGCTGCGCTCCAGCAGGTAGTTGTAGATTTCCGTCGCGCCCGTCAGGTTGTTGTTGCGGATGGCCGCGAACATATCATCCGCCTCGTACAGCGCCGCCGGTTTAGATTCCGTCTCAGTCTCTTCGCCGGCAAGAAGCTCTACCGCTTCCTCCTGCTTGTCTTTCATCCGGTTGAGCGCGCGGGTGATCACATCCCGGGAAAAGCCCATATTCTCGAACTTTTCGATCTGCTTTTTCAGTTCAACGACATCTCCCCGCCGGCGTGCAGTCACCGCGGCATGAAGCGCCGGGTCGTCAGTCTCCGCAAGGCGTTTTCCGAGCTCCATGTTCACCGTGTCCTGATCCTTCGCGCTCAAAATCGGCGTGCCCGCCAGCAGCGTCGCGGTCAGGCTCTCCACCGCCGCTTTGTCGCCTTCCATGTAGGCCGCAAACAGCGCGTCGTAGGTGTCGCCGGCGCTCGCCGTCAGCTCCTTGCGGTCAAGCGCCCGCCCATCTGGGTCGATCACCCTCCACGCGGGCTCGCCAATGTCCCTCATGGCCGCGTACAGCGGTATGCCGCTCAAATAGCTGAACGCCTCCGCCGCGTCGCGGAAGATCCCGTACGGGCTCTTTTTGCTCTCGCCGTTGAGCGCCTTGATGATCTCCGATGTAACGTCCACCAGGCCCTCCACGCCCTTGGTATCCAGCCTGCTCGCCTCCCAGCCGGTCGCCGCGTAGTCGATCACGTCCGAAAGCACTGGTATCATGCTGGTCGGCAGCCAGCTCGTCCAATCGCCCATCAGGTTGTTGAGGTAACGGTCAAGCCCGCCCATTTCCTCGTCCTCGTCGTCGCCGCTGCCGCGTAGGAAGGTCTGCACCAACGCGCTCGCCGCCGAAGCAAAAACGTTGGAAAGGAACCACACCGTCGCCGCCCGTGCAAAGCGCCGCTTGGAACGCTCTTTGCCGGTTCGCACGTCGTCCCACTTTCGAACGAACATGGAGTAGCTTTTTAGCGGCTCCGAGCGGAAGGGGAGGAGCGTGTTGTATACCTGGTTATCAAGAAAAGGCGCCCTGTGGAAGGGAGAATCCACGACCTGCGTTTCGTCGATCACTCGGCTGAACAGTTTCCCCGCCTCTCGGTAGATCTCCTCCTGTGTCAAATTTGCGCTCTTGTTGCCGGCCTTTATCTGCATCACGCAGGCGTGAAAAATCGCGCCCCATGTAAAATCGTCTGCCGCGCCCGCAGGGGCCGTCGCCGCGTTCTGGATTTTTTCGCGCACGCTTGCGTCGCCCATCACGACGCTGCGCAGGCTCGGCCCAAGCCCGGCGTCCAAGAACCCCCGGCTCTTCCATTTCGCAATGGGCGCGTACTGCTGCGCCAGGTTCCGGTATTTACGCAGTGTCGGGATCGCCGTTGCAATCGCCGCAGAGACATATTTGCCGTCGAGGATGGACGCCGCGCGAACGATGGCCGTCGGCTGCTGGACGATAACGCTCAGGTTCGCCGCCACGCTTGCCACGCGAGCGTTTCGCATCAGGCCGCTGCCCCTCTCCCGCTGGTCCATGCCGTTCAGGCGTTTGATCAGCCGGGAAAGGTATTGCCAGCCCTGCGGGCCAAACGCCCGGTCCATGCTCTGCCGCACCGATCTCCTACCCGCATCGTCCGCCGCCTTGTAGTTAAACACCCGCATGGCGTCCGCCAATGGCACCAAGTAAGCGTGGTAGGCGCTCATCTTGTCAACATGGTTCAGGAAATCCGTAAAGATATCGGGCACCGTCACGGGGTTGTTGGCGTTGGGCTGCGTCTGCTTGGTCATGCCGAGGTTTGCAATGGCATAATACCCGGCGTTGAGGTTCCCGCCCTCATCGATTTCGTTTCCCGACGAGCTCAAAAAGTTACTGTCCGAGCTGATCGAAGAATAAAATTCCTCGTTGAAAATTCGGTACCCAAAGCGCTTTAAAGACGCCTCGTTTCCCCAATCCGCCATGGTCGTGGACTGGAAGCGCTGCAGCTCGTCCGCCAGTTGCTTTTGCCTATCCGTCAGCGCGTCCGTAATGGTTTTCAGGCTCTCCTCGTTCAGCCGCACCGGGCGGGTCATGCGCCGGCCCTTATTGTCTGAACGCGTCGTGCGGAAACCGCCCTCATACAGGTGCGGCAGGGCCTGCGCGCGTTTGCTGAGCGTGTAGAGCTTCATGATTTCGCCGGTCGTAAGCTCCACCTTCTGCCCGCCGATGTCGAAGGCATGGAGCTCTTCCGCCTCCCTGCGAATATCTTTCTTCGCGTCTTTTTTGTAGGCGGCAAAAATATCCTCCACAAAGGTTTTCGCCTGGTCAATGTCATCGATCCTGACGTCAAAGCCGTTTCTGAGCTCCTGCACCACCGATTCCACCGCGCTGCCCATCACGTGGCCGGCCGTATTGGCGTCGATCAGGTTCCATTTGAGGAAGCGCTGCAAGGAAGCTCTCGTACCCTTGTTATATACTCGAGCCTCCTTCCGGCGATCCATCTCGGCGATCGCCTGTTCCCCAAGCTCGGCCGCGTTTTGCCTCAGCTCGTTCTGGAACAGCTCGTTGGCCGTCGTGATCTGGTGCTTCACCGTCGCCACGATTTTGTCCAGGATCTCAAGTTCCGCCGCGCTCATCAGCCACACTCTCGCCGTGCCTTTCCCTCGCCGCAGCAATTCTTCGATGTTCGGCAGCAAGTTGGGGTCGGCGTCGGCAAACAGGTTTCCATCCGCGCCGTTCGCGCGAATGGCCGCGCTCAGGTTCACAAGCTTTTCTCTCCACGCCTCAGATCGCTTGGAAGGCCCCTGCCCGGACGTAAAGTCCAGGGTCTGCAAAAACTCGATGGTCGCGTTACGCAGCGCCTCCGGCACATGCTTGTCCTTGGTCGGGCGCATCACCCAGTTGTACAGCTCGTTTGCCGTGCGCTGGATGTTCTTGCGGTAGCGTTCTACCCGCTGCCGCTCCTCCATGCGTTCCCGCTGGTTCCGGATTGCCAGTCTTGCCTCTTCGCGCACCTTCCGGCGCTCCAGGCTCATGGCGATATTTTCCGAAGAAAGCTGCCTATATTCCTCGCGCAGCTTCTTCATCTCACTCGCAATGGCTTCCCGGCGCTGCTTCGCTTTCTGCCGCATGCCTTCCAGCTTGTCCCGTATCTCTTTTGCCTCAGCCGTTTCTCCCTTGCCTTCGTCCTTCAGTTTGTCCAGTTGATCAACCAAAGGTTTCCGGTTATCTCTGTATTCTTTCTCAAAACTCCTCTCTTCGTTTTTCAATTCGGTGTAACGTTCTGAAAGCGCCTGGCGTTTCTCCCTGCCCGCCGCCCGGGCCGCCTGCCGTTCCGCTCTGTGCGCCTCTTCCGCCTGGTCGGCAAGCTCCTGCTGCAGTGCCCGGATGCGCTGCTTGGCAGCGTCCAGCTTCGCCCGCTGTTTGTCCGCAAAGGTCTCTCGGGGCGTCATGTCCAGCACGGCCGCTGTCACGTCCAGCACGATGGCATTCCGGGCCTCGTCATCCGTCATGCCGCCGAGGTTGGCGAGCGGCCGGTTGTAGATGTACTGCGCCACCTCGTGCAATCTGGCCGGCTGGTCGCCCTCGGGGGTCTCGGGGCTGAAAAATCCAGGGAACAGGTCACATAATTCGCCCCACATGCTGTCGATGGTGTTTCCGCTGTTCTGCGAAAGCTTGACCTTGCCCATCAGGCTGTTGCGGTAGCTCTGCAAAGAACCATACTTCGAGCGGATCTCGCCCAGCTGTCCCTCGTTGAAGGAGATCGTCGTGCCGCGCAGGTAGGCGCGCAGCTCGGCGGCGTCCTCGTACACTTGGGTATCGCGGTGGGTGTTGCCTTGAAGGATGGATTCGGCGATCTGCGCAACGCCGGCGTTCAGCGCCGCTCCCACATCGGCGTCGTCCATACCGCTCGCGGTCATCTCGACCAGGCTCTCCCAGGCCGCAGCGAGGTCTTCAGTAAGCTGCGCAGCGTCATACCCGCTCTCCCACTGTTTTTTGAGCGCGTTGGCCTTCTTTCGTGCCGCCGTCCGGTCGGCCTCTTTGCCGTGTGTCAGCCGCAGTTCACCGCGCAAGTGCTTGACCGTGGACGAGAGCGCCGCGACCGTGCGGGTGTAACTCTGTAAGTCCTGCGTCTGGGCGCGCACCTGTTCATTCAGCTGCTGCACCTGCTCGTTCAGCACGTCGGGGTCAGTCTCGATCATCTCCACAAGGTTCTGCGGGTCGCGGAGGGAGAAGCGATATCGCTGTACATCCGACACTTCAGGCAAAATGCCCTCTTCAAAATAACGACGGATATCATTCGTTATCCGCACCGGCCCCGTACCCGAAGGATATTCCACGCTGTGAACCGTGTTCCCCTGTGCGTCGTCGAAATCAACGATCACTTCCCCGTCATATCTTCGGCAAAACGCCTGCAGTTTTTCTCGCTGCGCTTTTGTAGGAAGCGTCTGAAGATTGATCCCGCCGCTCTCAGGACTAATGCGGATGTTTCCCTCGGCCATAAACGCAACCATAGCATCCGAACCCTCTAAGCCTTCATTTTCATAAATCTCCTCAATTTCCCGATGATCCATCGAGCGCTGTCCTCTTGGCCCGCCGTCTCTTTTCCCGGAAAAATCGAGCTGTCTGCCTTCCGGAGTCAAATACCCCGTTTCTGCCCAGGAAGTTGTCGTGCCCAGTTGGCTGATTGCCCTCGAAGTCGCATCATTTCCTGCATTTTCGCGTATACTGTTCTTGACAGTGTTATTATCTTGCTGTACACTGCCATTAGAAGTAGCATTCTTCCGGGAGTTTTTCCCATTGGGCCCTTGAGCCCCCTTTCCGGGATTGGATTTTAATCCAGTCCGTCCGGTCGGGAATGCTGCTTCTTCTATTTTGCCAACGTTGTAAATTGTGTTAATCTGCCCATTGATCCCAACGGACAACGTTAATCTATAATATCCGGTGCTGTCCTTAAAATAAGCCGTCCTATAATTGAACCCATCTCGCGCAAAGGCGTGTTTTTTTGTATCCGGAACGATTTTATTCCCACGAGTCGAAACCTGCGCCAATTCATCTATATGGCTTTCTGCGCGTAGTTTTACAGCATATTCTGCATCAGTCATCAGGCGCACTTTGCCATTCGATTCTCTAACATTGTTTCGAAATGCTGCCTTGCCTGCTGTATCGCGCGTAATCGTCAAAGCATCGCCATCCGCAGCATATACTGTAACGTCTCTTCCTTGACGAATCTGCCGGTTGATATACCTCGTTATTTCTTTTGACCACCGCGCCGGATCATCCCCGAAAATCCCTTCTCTATCAGCCTGCACATACTTCTTCCCGTTAACGTCAACAATGGAATGCCGAGTGCCGCTGTTTTCCTGTCTATCGCTTGTCTCCGATCTTCTCCTCTCCTGTGCCCTCTCACGCGTATCTCCCAGCACCTCAAAGAACCGGTCGGCGATCTCGCCGATCTGCTCCTCCATCCGCGCCAGCTCCTGCGCTGCGGCGAACTTCCTCTGGCTCCTGGTCAGGCCGTCGAGCAGGCCCCGGAGCTTGTTCGCCAGGTTTCGGAAGAAGTCGGCGATCCTCCGCGCGAGCCCGCTGTCAGCCCTTGCAATGTGCTCCACCGTCTCCTGCTGCGCAAACACCGCGGGGATGGCGTTGGCCACCACCTCTTCGCGGGCGGCTGCCTGCGCCTCTTCCTCCCCCATGCGGGTTCTCTCCGCCGCCGTAAAGCGCGCAAGTTCGGCCTCAATAAGAGCGTCCACGTCCGTGCCGCTCCCGCGCAGAGCTTCGAGCACGGTGTCTTCCAGGATCCGGTAGCCGCCGTCGTTAAATCCCTTAATGTAATGTGTCAGTTCGTGGGCGCCCACGGCGAGGTAAGCGCCGGCCGAAACATCCGCTGCAACGCGGATCTCGCCCGTTGCCGGGTCAAAGACCCCGTCCGCACCCGTTGTCCTGCCGTTAGCGGGGATACTATCCACAACAGTGATCTTGACGCCGTACTCCTTGCCCAGGTCATCCAGCAGCCTCAGCTGCGTCCTGGCGAGCGAATACGCTTCCCGCAGGTTTTCGGCCGAGTAATTTCCCTCGCTGCGCAGCCTTTGTTCCACGGCATTTCGTATCGCGTTGCGGCTGGTGCGGTAGTTCAAGCCCACCCGCGTATCGCGGTAACCCTCCGTCCACGCCTGTTCCCGCTCTTCAGCGGTCAGCAGCGTCTGCGCCGCCATGCCGCTCGTCGCCTGTTCATAATCAAGGCCGGTCCTTGCCGCATCCCGGACGCCCTGCAGGGCGCTTTCCCGCGCCGCCGCCTGCGGGGTCTCAACAGGCCGCGCTTCGCCCGCCCCCACCGTTTCGGCAGGGACTTGCGCGGCCTGGGTCTGGGTTTCCTGCACCGCCTGCTGTGCGGGCGTCTGAGCCGCCGCCTGCGCGGTCTGCGCTTCCCGGGCGGCTCGTTCTTCTGCCATTGTCCGCGCCACGGCCTGGGCCGAAATTTCGGCTTCCTGGGCCGCTTCTTGCTGTGCCATCTGCTCGGCCGCCACCTCTTCCGCCACGGCCCGCAGGGGGTCCTGCGCCGCAGTTTCGGGCTGTGCAGCGGCTTCGGCCCGTGCCACTTGCGCGGCCTCCCGCGCCTCGCCCACCGTCATGGTGTCAGGCTCGCTTTCCGCCTCGGTCTGGCCGTCCCCCTGCTCGCGCGCGAGGTTCGCTTCGAGATAGTCCGCCACCCGCTGGAAGTCCTCGCTCATGCGCTCCTGCTGGAAAGTCGAAGGCAGCGTAGGCGCATTGAGCACAGCGGCGTTCAGCCCACCCAGCATGGCAGAGTACAGCGCGTCAGAAAGCAGCTCGCTGCCGTCGTACTCCGTCCCGAAGAACACGGCGTTGAGCCCAGCGTCGATATACTCTTGTAAAAACTCCTCTGCGCCCTCTCCCGCAGCCGAAGAAAGATACTTGGACAGCGTGCTCATCGCCGCGCGCGCCGTCGGGTTCCGGATGAGCTTCCGGACGCCGCTCTGTACCGCGCCGGAGATCCGCCCCGTCAGGTTGGTCGCCGCGCCCAGCCGCTCAATGCCGCCAAATAACGCGTTGGTGGCGCTCTCGGTCATGCCCGAGAGGATGGCGTACCCCACCGCCGCCGTCTCGTCCTCGCCCGAATTTACGGCTTCCTGGTAGGCGTTGCCTGCCGTTGACACACCGAGCACCACATTGCCCGCCGTCCCGCCGAAGGCATAGGCCGGCACCATGTAGCCCGTCGTGTTTAGAAGATCGTTTGCAATCTGGCCAATGGCCGAATCATATTCCCGCAGGCCCTGCGAAGTCGCCAGGGAGGACTGCGGCAGCAGATCATTGCCCGTCACAGCGCGCGCGGCGTTCCGGATGCCGCCCAGGCTGCTCTCAAGCCCGGAGAGCGTGGAAAGTCCAAGGTTCCGCGGGTCCCAGTCGCTCCACTCGTTGCGCTCGGCCGCCAGCTGCTCGCCGATCTGGTAATTGAGCTGCGGGCGGATGAGGTCAAGGTAGCGTTCCGCGGTCTCGGGTTCGCCGCGTCCCACATAGTAGTCGTACACAGCTTTCTGCCGGTCGTCCATCAGGTTGAAGATCTCTGTGTCGGAAGCGATGGCGTTTCCGGCTTGTGCGCCGCGCGAGCTCGCTTCATAGCGCCTGTTAAACGCATCAGTATAATCTTGGAGTTCATCCCGTTCCCCAAGCCCTTCAATGTATTCGTCAGAGACTCCGGTCGTCAGGCGTATGCGCGTATTGTCGGGATTCGTCCTCCCGCGGAAGGCTGTCTGCACGTAGAGGGGGTCGTTGGCGGCGTCGCTCTCTAATCTTTCTATTTCCGCAGCGCGCTCTACGAGCGTGCGGTTATACTGCGTCCCTGTCAATTCGGTAAGCCTGCGCGCCGCTTCCGCGTAGGCATCGTCCTCTGCGCGGTACTGCGCCTGAAGCTCAGCAATGCGCGCGTCAAGGTCAGGATTATTGTAATTATCCCTCCCAACCATCTGAATCTCGTCGGCACGTTGTAAAGCCAGACGGTCGATTTCATCCCTTATGCTCCGTCGTTCTTCCTCGCTATAGGAAGGCGCACTTCCGAGCGCCGAATCCACGAGGTCGTTCACAGTCGTTCCCCGGTCTTCAATCTCAATATTCCGCACCGCCTGGCGCACTGTCTTTTCCGCCGCCTCTGGCATGCTGTTCTGCGAGTCCTCCTGCGCCAACCGCAGTCTCCGGTTATTCTGCAGAAGCCGGTTTGCCGCAATTTCCCGCGCCTCTCCAAACAGATCTTCGGCCGTGTCCATCGCAGAAGCACCCAAAGAAAGCGAAGCAGGAAGACGATCCTGTCTTGTTGCCTCTCTGCTCTGCAACACGTCTTTTGCCGCCGCTCTTCGCGCTTTTACATCCTGTTTGATCTCCTCATAGCTTCTTTTCTTCGCACCAGAAGTGAAAGAACTCGAAGAGGAAGAACCAGACGAAGAACTGCGGGGCGAGCTTACGCCTTCTTCTGCCGCACGCCGCTCCTTAACTCTTTTCTTGATCTCCTCATACGTCGCCATGCGTTCTCCCCCCTCAGCTCATGCTTCTGGAATCAAGATAGTAGTCCAGCAGCATTTCTACTTGTTGTTCGGTCAGATCTCCGCGATTAAACCAATCGGTCAGCCTACCGTCAAGGTATTCGCTGTAATCACTTTCATCCATATACCTGTTTCGCCGCAGCCATTCATCCTGCGTAAGCACGCTTGCGCGGAAAAGATTAACGTTGTTCGCAGCTGCCAAAATATCTCTCGCAGGTTCAAAAACGTTTTCCTCCCACCAACTGGGTTTTCCTGTTTCATTTCCGCTTGTTGTATCCCCTACCGCCGGGCTGCTGCCATCAGCCTCCGCACCACCAGGCTGCCGGTCATACTCCGCCATTGCCTCGTTGTACTCAGCGCTCCCCTCTTCCATTCCGAGGGTGTTGGTCAGATACAAGCCGTAGCTCTCTTTGTCCGGGTAGTGCTGGATCCTCGATATTGCCCGCTCAAGCAAGCTTTCACCCGAACTCGACCCGCTTCCACTGCTCCCCCGCCCGGACGACCCACCAGAGCTGCCACCGGAACCGCCGGAACCGCCAGAGCCGCCCGCGGCCGCCTGGGCAAGCGCGCGGTCCAGCGCGTCCTGCTCCACCATGTAATCAAACTCCGTCTGCCAGTTCGCCTGGTCCTGCTCGGCGAGCAGCCGGTCGAACCAGTAGTCGCGGTCGGTCGTAAACCATTGGTTCTGGTCCTGAAAGTGGCCGTAGTCGGTGTCCCGCTCGTCCTGGTAGCGGTTCAGGTAGTAGTTGAGCATGTTGTTGTAATCCGCCACGTCGTCCCGGTAGCGGCTGTAATCGCTCTCGTCCAGGCCCTGCAGCAGGCTGAGGTTGGTGACCATGTCGTCGCCCGCGTCCCGGTAACGGGCGTAAGCCGCATCCTGCAGCTCGGGGATGATGGCGTTCAGGTCGTGCAGGTAGCTCTGGTAGGCCTGTTGCCCGACGTTCTGGGCGTAGGTGTTGCCGTATCCGCCGGTCAGGGCGGCGGCATTGGCCATGGTGTCCCGCATGGCCATTTGCCCGAGCTCCTGGTAGCGGTCGGCGTAGTGCTGGTAGACCGGGTCTGTCGCGAAGTCGTATGAAAAGTCCGGTCGGTTGAGGATATTGTTGAGCACGCTGTCGATCTGCGCGGCGTAGTTCGACTGGTAGTCCCCCGGCTGGTTAGCCTCCCACGCCGTCAAACGGTTGAGGGCGTCTGTCACGGCGGCCGACTGCGTATACGTCGGCCGCGTGTTGTAGTCCGCGAGGAAGTCCGCTACGCTCCGCGAGGGCGTCGTACCCGTTACGGCCTGCTGCGTGTCCGGGTCAGGGAGCAGGGTGACTTCTTCGTCCACCGAAAGGGCCGGAGAGGTCAGCGCACCCCAGGTGTTGGGGCCGGCAATGCCGTCCACCGCCAGGTTGTTGCGGTTCTGGTAGTCCCGCACGGCGGCCTCGGTGTTGCGGCCGAAGATGCCGTCGGTATCCAGGTTGTAGCCGTTTTGGTTCAAGAGTTCCTGCAGGGTTTTGACGTCGTCATTCTTCGATCCCCGCTTGACCTGGCTGTAGCTAGCCAATTATCCCACCTCCAATGCCGCCAGGCGCGCCTCGAGCGCCTCCAGTTTCGTTTCCAGTGTTTTGATTTTTTCACCCTGTCTCTGCACCACCTTCATGAGCGGGGCCAAAAACTCGTCGTACCGCAGGCCATAGAAAGGCCCGCCCGTGTGCTGTACGCCCGGGCCGGGAGGCTCGCCCGAACCATCATCATAGATCAGCCCGGCAAAGTCAGCCCCGGTCAAGCCGACGGCCGCCATGGCCTCCTCCACGTCCTGGGCGATGAGCCCGAAGTGGGTGCGGCCGCTCGTGCCCTCGTTCATCTTGAAGGACACGGGCTTCAGCGCCGCCAGGAAGGCCTCGCACAGCTCGCCGTCGAGCCCGGCGATGCTGTTCTTCCGGTTGCGGTCAGAGGTCTGGATGACGCCGTTCACCGCATAAAAGGCAGACCACAGGTAGTTGGGCGAGCCGCAGGTGTAGGTCATGGAATACATGGGCCGGAACTGGCCCTGGCACTCGATGACGTTGTTGCCGAAACGGAACTGCGAGTTCATGACGTAGCTGTTGCCGTAGCCGATGGTGGAGTAGCTGCCGCTGAGGGTGATGGTGGAGCCGTTGAGGGTGACGGTGGCCACGCCGTTTTGCAGCAGAGTGCAGTTGTAGCCATCGAACATCCAGCCGTTGTTCTGGCTGCCGAGGATGCCCGAAAAGTAGCCCGACGCGCCCATGATGGTGCCGCCTACCACGGTGCTGCCCGAGACGGTCGCACCCGAGACCGTGCCGCCCGAAATAGCCGCGCCCGTAATACTGCCGCCCGAGATGGCAGAACCGGAGATCGCGCCCGTCAAGCCATTGAGCACGACCGAGTAATTCGAGCTCTGCAGGCCGTTCTGGGTGATCAGCCAGTTGCCGATCTGCCCGCCGTTTTGGGCGTGCATATAGCCGTTTTCGTCGATGGAGAAGGCGCCGTTGATGCTGACGTAGCCATTCAGGTTGATTTTATTCGCCATGATCTGCACCAGCTCGGCCGACTGGTTGATGGCGGAAATGATCTGGTCCTTACGGACGGTCTGGGAAAAGCCCTCGGCCGTCTGTTTCCTGACGCTCACCACGCCGGCTTCGGCGTCCTCCACGCGCTGGGTAAGGGCGGCAACGTCACTGGTCATGTCCAGCGTTTCTTTGAATTCTTCCGAGAAGTTCGATTCGTCCAGGTTCATGAGGACGTATCGCAGCTGCTCGTTTAAGGAGTAGAGGTATTCGAGGATCTTCCGGCGCTCGCCCGCGTCGTCCAGTGAACTCTCGTCGATGTTGGGCAGCGACATCCAACTTAAATCCATTACCAGTCACCTCCCTGCTCCATGGTTTTTGTGATCGAATAGAGCTTAAACATCCCGCGTCCGAACAGCCGCAGCCGCATGGTATCGCACCGCCGGGGCAGAACGGGCACGGAAAAAGACGTCTTCTTGGTCATGTTCAGCCGCTTGACCTCGTGGAACTCCGTCTCGTCTCCGTACTTTACCTCTATGCCGAAGAGCGAATCGTCCCCGATCTCCACCCGCAGCTGGAGCTTCGAAACGTACTTCGCGTCGGGGGAAGTCAGCCCGATGTCCCCGGTCTCGGCGAACCACTCCTGCGGGCCTTCCATCGTGGGCGTTCCGGAGGCGTAACGGTCGGTGCGGCCGGTCACCGAATACAGGCCGTTGTCCCGCCCGTCGATGAAGTACAGGTCGCCATTGCAGGCGGCCATCCAGGTGGCCCGGGTCTCGTCCTCGCGGTGCCACAGCCCGCGGGCCGTGTCGTACACGAAAAGGCCGGCAGTCCCCTCTTCGTCCTTTAGGCAGATGTAGTACTTCGCGCCCAGTTTCCCGGCCGCCGTGCAGGTCATTGATTCTGTGCCCAGCGCCGCGGAAACGCTCTGCGGCAGGGCAGAGTTGTAGCTGCACACGTCGGCGGGCGACTTGTAAAAGAGCGTTTCGTTGACGATGACGATGCTCTTCTCCCCGCCCGTCTGCACCCCGCGGCAGTTGGTGTTGGTCAGCTGGAACTTGGCAGGTTGGGAGCCGTACATCTTGTGGATGACGTTTTCCTTGAAGAAGAGGACATAGCCCAGGTGCGTCACCGCGCCGGTGAAGTTCCCGCCTGAACCAACGGAAACCGTATAGCTGTCGTCGGCGATCCCCAAGTAGCGGTTCCAGTTCGTAGGGTCGCCCAGGGCGCAGGCGTAAATCTCGTGGTTTTCTGAGCTGCATCCCCACACGCGGTTCTCGTTTTCGGTCAAAAAGTCCATGTCCGGCACGGTGCGGCTGACCGTCACCGCCGCGCTTTGCGTGTGCTGCGCGGCGAGGATCCCCGTCACGATCACGTAGTCCTCCCCCGCGCCGTAGAGCACGAAAGAGCCGTTGAGGGAATCATCCGTCATGCCAGAGATGGTCACGGCGTCGAGCTCCTTAAACTCCTCCCCAATACCGTCCGCTTCGATCTTCACGTACACCGTCGGCACGGCCGTCCACACGCCGGTGAGCTCGGAGTAGGTGCGAAGCACGTTCGGGTCGGTGCTGGTGTCCAGCCACTTGGCGCCGTTTGCGGGGTCATCCGGCGGCGAGCTGCTGACCACCAGGCCGGTATAGGGTTCGCCCAGGCGGCTACACATAGTGGCCGTGACTGTGCCGGTGGTGGTGGCCGCCGCTTCCAGGTGCGAAAACTCTCCCGTGTGGGTGTTGTAGCGCGCCTTGTCCGGCCAGATGAGGATATCCGCCCCGAGGTTGACGAAGGTCTTGGGGGAATCAGCCACCGTTCCTACCTGTTCGCCGTCGTAGTAGAGCGCCGTGCCGTCCACCCAGCAGAGCTTCTCGTGGGCCCACAGGCCGTTGGGCTTGGTGAGGGTCCTGAGCTTTGCCCTGCGCGGGCGGACGGAGAGCAGCGGGTAGGCATCGCTGGTGAGGTTCTGCATGCCGGCGAAGGCGCCATCTGCCGCCACTGGCCGGCGGTCCAGCCCGCCGAAAGCGCCGGTCATCTCCCGTGAGGTCTGCTGGATCGAAAGAGAGGGCAGGAACATCCTCGTATCCCTCCCCTCAAGTCCGCACCGCTGCGCGATGCAGCGGCATCCTGGTCCGATTGACGTAGTCCGCATACGTCGAAAGCGCGGTGTTATACATCACCATGGAGTTGTTATACCTCGCCAGCTCGCCGTTGAGAAAATCGATCTGCGCCGCCAGGTAGTACCCGTACAGCTCGCTGTAAGGCTCGGGCACCAACAGCGGCGTATCGGGCTGCTTGATGTCGTAGAACCCGGGCGGGCCCTGCGGCACCGTCTCGCCCGTCTCCTCGTCCACCGTGTGCAGCCCCTCGTGCCACAGGTAGAGCTCGTTGTAGATCGAGAGGTCGAGATTGTTGAGCTGCCGCACGAGCAGCTCGTCGGTATAAGGGTTGGGCTTGAGCTCACGGATCTGTGCTATGGCTTCGCCCACAGTCATGCCGGTCACCTCCCTGGTTTGTGTGATTGGCGCCGGCGCCAGGGTCATGCCCCCGGCTGCCGGCATGGTGGGCGGGGGTCTCCCGCCCGTGGTGTTTGCATCAGAACCCGCTGTTCTGGCCGAGCTGCTCGATCAGCACGGCCGTTTTCTCGTCCTGCTCCTCCGAATTGCGGAGGACCTCCGCAATAAAGTACGGCACCTCCACGGTCGTGCCCCGCGGCACGAAATACCTGTGGTTGTTGACCGATACAAAGACGCCCTTGCCGTCTTTTCTCCCGCGGTAGAGCTTGACCTTCACCATTCGGCGCGGGTCGTTTTCCACCGCAGTGGGGGCCGGGGCCGCGGGCGCAGCTTTTGCCGCGGCGGGGGCCGGGGCCGTGGGGCCCGCAGCCATGGGTTCGCCCTTCAACTCTTCGTTCTTAGTTCCTGCCATAGTGCCTCCTTAGTTGCTCTTGGCCGTGGGGTTGGTTTTGCAGGCGTGTTCCACCCGCACCATGTACTCCTCCACCAGCCGCTCGGCGGTCTTTAAGGCTTTCCACACATCTGTTGCTTGTTGACCTGGCTATTGCCAGGCGCCGGCTCATTTCTGCGCCGGTCCCCGGTTTCACGCTCGATTATTGCCGGGGGTCAGACTATCGCATCGCGCCATGTGGCGCGCCCCTTCACTTAGTCGTTCACGCTGGCTTTACCCTTGCGCCTTGTTGCCCATCGCTGGGGGTTCAAGTCCATCAGAAGGGGTTTTACACGGGCTGGATGTACGTTCAGGCCGCTGCGGCCAGTGTGTAACCCGTGGTCGCGCGCTGGTTCAGCGGGTCCGCCGTGCCGGCCGAGCCCAGCTGCTTCACAATGTGCTGCAGCCCGCCGCCCGTCACAGAAGTCACGCCGTAGGCGTTCGCGGCAATGAACATGGTGCAGTACACCGAAACGCCGTCCTTGCCGGCATCGGTGGAAAGCACCGTTGCGCCCTGGGTCAACGTCGCCGAGGCCGAGAGCGTCACGGTCTTGGTTTCAGCCGCATAGCTCGCAATGGTGTATTCCGTGCCGCCGATGTTCAGCTTGTTCCCAGCCTTCGAGAGGTACTCCACCCCCGCCTTGTCGGGGTCAGAACCCAGCACGAAGGTTGCCTGGCTGGTCGTGCCGGCCGACACGGTGTTTCGCACCGCCGTGCCGAAGATCTTCGCCTCGGTGGACTGCACGAACCTGACGCCGCCCAGCATGCCGATCTCGCCCTTGTAGATGTTCTCGGGGTTGGCGTACTTCTGGGTTTCCAGCCAGCCGTCCGAGAGCATGATGTCCGTCGCCACGTTGGGGTGCACGATGGCCACAAAGGCATCGTCGATGGGCACGGCGTTCATTTCCCTGAGCTTGGCCGCCGCCTTGAACACCAGGTCCTTGGTCAGCAGGCAGTCCGCCTCCACTCCGGCGCGGGTCAGCACCTCTGTGCCGTCCTCCTTCGGGGCGTACATCACGTTCGTGCCGGCAGTGATCACCTCGCGGGTGACGGTGTCGAGCGTGCGGCCGGCCTGGCTGCCCAGGAGCTTGGTGGCCTGCTCGAGGTTGCGGTCGATGGCCGTGAGGTCCAACACGTCCGAAATGGTGATGTAGTCGCCGTACTGCGCCACCGTCGCCTCGATGGTCGTCACGTCGAGCTTGTTGCCGTCGGGGGTGACGCCTTCGGTGAGGGTGGTCATGGCCTTGTCCAAGGGGCTGTACTTTCGGAACTCGATGGTCTTGCCGCCGTGCTGAGGAATGGGGTACTTGTCGCCGAACTGGTCGTGCACCAGGTTGGGTTCGGCGTAGTCGATCAGGCGGTCCTCGTAGTAGACCTTCATCTCCGGCGAAAGGTCGTTGCCCGGGGTGTTCAAAAGCGTGGTTTGGGGGTTCAGATCGCCGTCAAACAGGCGCAAATCAAGCTTCACAGGGTCAATCATGGTTGCTCCTTTCCGGGGGTCACAGCTCTATGCGTTCCCCCCTCATCACGCGCCGCGAAATCTCGTCGCGGTCCTTCTTGGTAAACTGTCTCGGGTCCTTTTTGACGATCACAGCGCTGGCCTGGCCTCCGCCGCCGTTTTCCCGCGGCCGAGCCCCGCGCGCGCGGATGTTTTCGACGGTACGTTGCTCGGTCACGCGCGCCGCGTACTGCATCGCGCCGCCGATCAGTTCGTCCTTATGGATGACCTCGTAAGCGGTCTTGACGTCCACGCCGCTGCGCAGCAGGGCCACAAATCGGTCTTTGGTGCCATCTGCGTTGAGCTCCGCCTGTAGGTCAAACCCGGGGTAAAAGCGCTTGGCGTCCTCTGCCTGCTGCATCCAGGTGGAGTACACCTTCTCGGCGTTGGTCCGGCGTTCCCGCTCGGCCGCGGCGCGCTTAAACTCGGCGTTCTCGCGCTCCAGCCGCTTGATCTCCTTGAGCTGCTCCACGCTGACGCCCCTACGAAGCGCCTCGTCCTCGTAGTAGGCGTTATCCGCCTCAATGGCCTTCTGAAGCCCCGCCAGGTCGTCGGCCTTCACGCCATACTTGCCAGCCAACAGTTCGAGGACAGGCCTTGCCGCCTTGAGGTCGGCCGAGTCCTTCTCCAAGGCTTTTTGGCCCTTGAACCGCTCGTTGATGATCCGCTGCACGCGCTCGTCGAAGAGGTCCTTGTCCTCCCCCTTGATGCGCGCCTCGAAGGCCTTTCGCCGGTCCTCCTGCGTGCTCGCGGTCGTGGCCGCCTCGGGCTCGCGCGCGGGGATCTCTGCCTCGGCCTGCTTGCCGTACACCACGCGCGGCTCGGCTGCCTTTCCGGCCGCCGTCGTGCCGCTTTCCGCAGCTCCCGCCGCGCCGCCGGTAGTACCAGCGCTCCCAGCACCTGCTGCTCCGTCAAAAAGTCTCAAATCCAGCTTACACATGTGTCCTCCTCTGCGGTCTTTCCCGCGCGTCACCTGCCGTCTTTCCGGCGTGTCACCCACCCCACATGTTCTCGCTTCGCTCGAACAGGCGGGGTCCCCGGGCACGTTCTTCCGGGTGGTTCGTGCTTATTCTGCGGTCTTTCCCGCGCGTCTTATCTGCACCGTAGCACAAATTGTTGTGTCTGTCTCCCTAGCACACCGTCACGTTGTCGGGGTACTGCTCCGCAAGCTCCCTGTACCCGTCGCGCATCACGTTTACCAGCAGGTCGATCTCCCCTCTCGCGCCCGGCGCGGGGTACACCGTCAAGTGTACCTCGCCCGGCTCCACGACCTCTCGCAGCAGCGTACATTTATCCCGATCCTCAAGCGCGTGGAAAAGCCGCACGAACACCCAAGCGAGCACGCTGCAGGCCGCACAGACGATGTCCTTCCCGCCGCCGGCGTAATCCGCGTGACCGGTGACACTGATCTCGTACCCGCCCTCCCGGCAAGCGAATGCCGCCCGGGTCATTGCGGCGTAGCCTGGCGGGCGGCCTGCGTCCGGGCCTCCGCTTCCTGGGTCGTCCTGGGCATGGCGGCAGTGACGGCCAAAGCAGATGGCGAGGCCTCGCCGCTATGCTGCTGCGCGGCGCCTTCTGCCTGTAGCCCGGGCAGAATCGTCGTTCCGTTTTGGGCGTCGACGATCATGGCGAGCTTTTGCATCTGCTGCTGCAACTGGATGAGCTGCTGGTACATCGTGCCGTTTTGAGCAATGCGCTCCCGCACCTGTTCAATGCCCTCGAACTGCATCATGTCCAACGCCGCCAGCGCCTGGTCGGCCAGGTCGGGCCGGAAGAACCCCAGTCCGTAGAGCTCCTTGGCGCGCTCGTTCTGCGCCACGGTCGAAAAAGGGCTGGACTTCTGCGCCTTGACCGAGATATCAAAGATGGGCACTCGGTAGCCAGGGTCACCCGTTACCACCGGCATGGGCTTTGCGGCGATCTGCCGGCCGGAGAACTGTACGAACTCCAACTCCCCGCGATGTCCGATCACGCGGAAATAGCGCGTTTCACTGTAGAACTGCCGCATCAGCTCAATGCACAGGATGCACACCTCGCGAAACGCCCGGTAGCTCGCCTTGATCATGTCCCGGCTCAATTTGCTGCCCGCCTCCTGCAAGGCCGCGATGGCCGAGGCCGCCGTCACGCCAGAGGTCGTCGAGCCCTGAGAAAAGTCGCGGTTGCCGCTGGTCTCCTTGAGTTCGTCCACCTTGAGGGTTTTGACATCAACATAAGTGCCGGAAAGCGCCGGCACCTCGATGGGCAGCACGGCGTCCCGCGGAGCGCCCGAGCCGTAGTAGTGCACGACGTCCTTCTGCCAGTCGGCGTATTCCTGTTCGTTGACGCTGCCGTCCCCGCGGATGAAGAACCGCGGCCGTGCGCCCATCACGGCGTGCTTGAGGATAACAGCGTCCAACTTGTCGATGTACAGCTGTGGGTCCTTGCACACGTCCAGGTACCCAAAACCCGCCGGCGTCCCTGCCTCGGGGAAGAGCGGGTCGAACACCACGGGGTAGCGCCCGTGGTCGTAAAAGCCGCGCTCGGCGTAGGCGGGGTCGTTTTCTGAGGCGTAGAGCACAACGTCCGAAACGAACTTGCAGTAGTGCAGCACGTCCTTCCCGCCGGTGTTGCGCTTGTAGTACCAGTCGATCACCGCCGCCTTTTTCGAGGTATCCACCGTGTCGTCGTAGAGGTACTGCGGCACGTCGAAGTCGTTTGAAAGGGTCTTGCCCGCAAGCTGGGGGTAAACTTCGCGCAGCAGATCCTCATCCACAAGCTCGACGTGGAAGAGGTTACGAGAACGCTGCACGTCCGTTACCCCCGGTTCCCAGTAGAGGTTGAGGAGGTCGAGCGCGCGGACGTCGATATCACCAGTGCCGCCTTTCTGCGTGTCCCACACCACGCCATACACGCCCGTGCCCGCCTTCAGCTTGTACCACCACAGGTCGGAGTACACCCGCTCGAAGTCGTTCTGCTCCAGCACCACAGGCAATACGCTCGATAGCACCTTGGCGTCCTGCTGGTCGTCCCGTTCGCGTGGCAGCACGGCCGGCTCGGGGTAGTTGTCCATGGCGTCGGCGTGCTTGTTCGCGATGGAGTTGAAGAGCCAGGCCGAAGCCGGTTCGGGGTCGTTGTTCACCGGCGCTTCACTTCCGTCCTGCAGCCGCCGTGTTCCCTTGGAGCGAATCTGCTCCCAGTGCCGCAGCTTGTACCACTGCTCGTTGTCGATGATCCTGGCGTCCAAATTGGCTTTGCCGCGCTTGTACTCGTCCAGCACAGCCCGGGCTGCGCTCACCTCGGCCCGGCCGATCGGCCCCACCGTGCCGGGCCGCGCACCGTCCACAGCCGTCCGCAGCCGTCCGCCGCTGTCCGGCACGCGGTCCAGGGTGCTCGGGTCTCGCATCTCAGGCATAGTTCTTCCTCCCTCCGTCACAAGGTGTAAAATTCATACTGGCTCTCCGTCCGATCATCCGCGAGATCGAGCGGGTCAAAGCCCCGCGCCCGCCGCTCGTGGTGTTTTCTCGGCGCGATCGGCCGCTCCATCAGCACGTAGCGGCACTCGTCGTAGGCGTGGTCCTCGCCGTCGGTGTCGATGTCCTCCACCCGCTTATCGTCGTAGACCAGGTTCGGCAGCGTCCGGATAAAGTGTTTGCAGGTCTCAAACACCTGGAACATCGGGCTGCCGCCCTCGTCAAACGCCAGGCGGTAGTGCAGCTGCATCTTGCCCGCCAGGCGGGTGTTGTCGCCCTTGGTGAAGCACACGAAGTTCGGCGCCTTTTCCATCATGGCGGCAATGGACTCCCCGCGCGATTCGTCGAAGATCGCCGGGTCGGCCACGCCGTAAATGGCACAGCCCTTCAGGTTCTCGTCCTCGCTCTCGATCCGGCGGATCTCCGCCGCGATCTCCACCGGGTCCATCTTCGCCCCCACGTTGGGCGCGCCGCTCGTGCCGTAGTACTCGGCGATGCGGTACACCCGCCCGTCGTAATCGACGGCGTACCACCCCACCGAGAACGGCCGCGAGTACCCGAAGTCGAAGCCCCGGTAGCGTGTCCAGCTCTGCGGCACCCGGAAGGGCGCAATCACGTGGGTGAACCGCCGGTCCTCGTAGTGCTGCGGGTCGTTACGCCACTCGGTGAACACCTGGCCGTCGAAAGAATCCCAACTGCCGTAGAGCAGCGCCTGCTTTTCAGCCTCGGGCATCATGGCCAGGTTCGCCAGGTACATGGGGTCGTTCTCGAGCAGCGCCTGGTTATCGAACACCGTCGCCGGCACGAAGATGCGGCTGCGCTTGAGCTGCTGTGCACCATCCGGAGTGACGATCTCGTATTGCCCCACAATGGGCGTCATGGGCGGCGCGGGAGTGATGAACCGCTCCTTCACCCAGCCGTGCCCCACGCCGCCGGGGTTGGTGGTGGAGCGGATGTACACCCGCGTACCCGGCCCGCCGGGGCGGTTGCGGCTCATGAGGTAGCTGTACTCCTCCCAGGTGAAGTGGGTCAGCTCGTCGAAGGCCACAAAGTCGTAGCGCTTGCCCTGGTAGTTCGTGCGGTCCCGCGTGTGCTGTAAACTGCCGAAATAGATCTTCGCGCCCGACGGGAAGGTCCAGCAGTGTGCCGTCGCGTTGTATCGCGCTCGCGGGTGCGAAGGTCCGTAAAGCTCCCGGCTGCGGTCGATCAATTCCGACAGCTGCGGGAAGGTTTTACGCAGGATGATCGCCCGGTAGTGCGGAATGTGCACCTGCCGCAGGGCCTCCGTCAACAGCGCGTCGCTCTTCCCGCCACCCGCCGCGCCGCCGTACAGCGCTTCGTACTCCGGGCGGGACTGGAACGCCGCCTGCCGCGGCTGCGGCCGCCATATCACCCGGCGTGGCTTACTCTGCGCCATCTGTCTCAACCTCCACGGGCGAGAGCAGCAGCACGCCGGTCTCGTCCTCGTCGGCATCTTTGCCTATTGCGGCTTTCTGCCGCTCGAGTTCCAGGCGCTCAAGAGCAAGTTCGCGCGCCTCGCGTTCGGTCAGCGTCGGCAAGTCGTATAGATCTCGCAGCACGGCGGTAAGGTCGCGCATGGCAACGGTCAAATCTCGCACCGCCTTGGTATCCAGCTTGCGGAACACACGCTCCTCCGTGCGCGTCATCTCTCCGTCTCGCACGCTTACCAGGTGGCGGTGGAACTGCTCGGCGTCGTCAAACGCCCCAGCGATCACGCCGCTCATGCTATCGGCAGCAGACCGCATTTGCAGCAATCTCTTAGCGCCGTCCGACGCCTCTTTCCGCTGGACGTTACGCACCATTCGGGCCACAACGGCATCCTTGTGCTTCTGGCGTTCCCGCACCCAACCCTCTCTCTTTCCTCGGGCGAAGACCGTCCGGCAGGAGATCCCGTACTTATCCGCCAGCGCACGGTAGCTGATCTTGGTGGTCACATACTCCGTCTTGATGCTCTCCCAGTCAGGTATTTCCGGCATCTCCTCACCTCCTTTTGCTGTGACCGTAGCACAATTTTCCGCGGCTGTCTCCCGCGTTATCGCCTGTGGCTCAAATACGCCTCAACACACGCTTTCGCCGCCTCCCAGCCGTAGCACACCTGCGTGCTGTACCCGGCCTCCGCCAGGTGGTCAAGCCAGGCACGCTGGTGCTCCGTCGGCTTGTTGCGCCCCACCTTGAGCTCGATGTACAGCCCATGGTACCCGCCGCGCGGCACGGGCAGGCACAGATCCGGCACCCCGGCCTTGACACCCGCGGCCTTCAGCCGGGCTGCGACAGCCTTTGAGCGAAGCCCGCCGTTGGGGATGTGGTGCAGCCACCGCAGTTCCGGCCACCGGCCTTCCGCCAGCCGCGCCCACCGGAACAGCGCTTCCTGCTCAAGCTCTTCCCGCGCCTGCAACACTGCACCTCCCCTCAACCGTCTGCGCCTGGCCACACCTCTCGGGCGCATTGGCGCAGTAATATGCCGATGCGCAGCCGCGCTCGTGCTCGCAGTACCGGCAGCACAGCCGCTTTCCCTCGCACGTAGCCGTGCGCTTACCGTCAAGTGTGCAAATCACCAGTTTCACCGTCATCCTCCTTCCCCTTCCCGGCACGGTATTTTGCTTCCAGCGCCGCTGCGTTGGGGCAGCGCTTCGCGTAGCCCCACGTGCAGCACGTGTTCCGCTGGAACGCGATTTTCTGCGCCTGTTCGCCGAAATGCAGCGACATCTCCACCCCGTCAACTACCCACTCGCAGACCACAAAACGCTCATTCTCCCGCAGGTAATAGGGGCACACCACCAAAGCCGAGCACCTCCAGTTGGTCATGATAATCCAAGCCTTTCGCGCAGCCGCTCGATCTTCCGGCGCCGGAACGCCTCGGTACCGCCGAAAATCAAGGTCAGCTGATCGAGCATGATCCCAACATCGGCGATCTCTTCGCGCACAGCATCTGCCGACCCGCCCCGCTCCTGGTAGTGCAGCAGCTCCACGCTGAGCTCAGCGAGCTCTTCCACCGCCTTGGTGATCTGCGCCTCACGGCCGTATACCGCGATGGCATATGCCAGCGTCTCTCTGTCCCTCACTGCGCACCTCCTCCCGGCCGCAGCCAGCGCGGCAGCCGCCCCTCCTCGATGTCCGTCTGGAATTCATAGTCCGTGAGCTCGTCTACTGTCTTCACCCCTTCCCGCGCCCACTGGTCCAGCAGCGTCTTGACATACGGCACCACGCTCCTGGCGCCGTGCTGCGCCGCTCGCCGCACCGCCTCACCAGCCACCTCGACCGTGCCCGAGATCACAGCCGCCCGCACGATGCTCTCCACCTCGGCGGGCAGCGCCTCCCGGCCGAAGGCGTCCAGGTAGGCCAGCCGGACCGCGCTCTGTGCGCTGTCGAGCCGGCCGTCAAACCGTTCGTCCTCCAGCACCGATTTTTCGTCCTCGCGCAAGTCTTCCTCGCGCGCGGGCGCCTGCGTACGTGTGCGCGCGCCCGCCTGCGCGCCCGCGCGGTAGTCATCATCATCGTCAATATATTGGTTTAGGTACGGTTTAGGTAGCCGCGTTACATCGGTGTTACGTAACGTACTTGTAACGCTCGTGTAACGCGTTACATCTGCGTTACAATCGTCCTCTGTAACGCTCGTGTAACGCGTTACAGTTTCGTTACATTCATCGCCTTCGTGACGGCCTTCCTCTTCGTCATCAGCATTGTGTTCTACATCATGTAACACTTTTTCCCTGTTCCGTTTTACCCGTTCTCTCGTCTGCGCCCGCTTCTTCTCGCGCTTGGCCATCAGCATCGAAACATGCTCTTCCCAATCGTGGATTCGGTAGCCGTCCTCCGTTTTCTCAATCAGCCGGGCGTCAAGCAGCGCGGCGATCAGCCCCGCAGGCTTCCCCTTAAACCGCATAATCTCGGCGATTGTATCTTCTTCCTCCTCCAGCAGCCTTCCATCTTCACGGTTGTTCAGCGCCCACACCCACAGGCGGATGAGCTTCCCCGTAAAGGCGTCCTTATCAATCTTCAAAGACGCCGAAGCCCGGATCACCTTCGGGTGATCCGGGAGCGTGTCGTGCAGTTCTATCCAGGCCATGTCTTTCCTCCGTTGTTATCTGTTCTCTACTTGTCACTCCCTCATGGGGGTGTGGACTGAAACAGAAGGGAAAAACTACTCCTCCATCCTCATCTGTCCCCTGAGCTGGCCGCGCTCGTCAAGCGCCGGCGCAACCTCCGCGGCAGCCTCCACCGCCGCCTCGGGCGCGGCATTTTCAATCAGCACGCCGTCTTCGTCCACCTCGTATTCAGCGGCAATGTAGATGTCATCGCCATCGATATTCGCCTCCAGCGTCGCCTCGTCCACGGCGGCGGCCCGCACAAATTCGCTGGCTACGGGCGCGTATTTCAGCACGCGCTTCAGCACCGTCTTCTTGGCCATCTCTTCATAAGCCGTCTGCCACGGGCTGTTGCCCTTCGCGGCCGCCTTGGAGTACTTACGCATGTGCTCGTCCACGTCGGCCTTGCTCATGACCTCGAAGCCATACCCGCCGCACTTGGTCTTAAAAACGCCATACACCGCAATCATCCCGCCGCGCCCGACAAGCGCCGGCTTGTGCACCAGCGTCGGCTCCAGACCCAGCGAGTACTCAAACTCGTCTCCCTCGCACACCACATGCGCCTGCACCGTGCTGACCTCGCCAGACCGGTACGCCAGGTCAAGCAGCCCTTTGTAGCCCAGATTGAATTGGCATTCTGTCACGCCCTTTTTGCGGTTATCATACGGGATCAAATACGCCTGTCCCAGCGGCGTGTTGGGCTCCAGGCCCAGCTGCGCCGCCTGCATCATCGCCCCCAAAAAGCTGTCACGCGTGCACAACGCCAGCTTAGGCGTGGTGGAAAGCGCCGTCAAAACCATCCGCATAAACCGCTCCGGCGTAATCACGCTGGGCAGTGCCTTCGCCAGCTGGGGCAGCATCACCTGCACCCAGTCCTTCAGGGTCACCGGGGCCTTCCTCTGTTCTACATCCTTGGCCGCGGCCTTGATGATGCCGCCGCCCACGTTGCTCGCTGCTCTCATTTCTTCTCCTTCCTGATGCTGAATGTGCGTGTCTCTGTGCTCTTGCCATATTGTTCATAGATGTCCGGACGGTCAAGCTTCAGCCGCTTTGCGTCAAGACTGATCCGTGTGCTGCTCCGCCAGCTCACTCTGTAGCCGTCCAAAATGCCCTTCTCCGCCGTTCCCATGGCAGACTTGAGCGTTTGCTCATACCGCTCGATCTCCTCTTCCAGGGCCTTTTTCTGGGTCTTGAGAGCAACGATCATGTCCGCCGTGCCCTCAAGGCCGTGGAGATTGGCCACGGCCGCGTCCGAATGTGGGTAGAGGATGGTCAGTGCCTCACCGTCAGCGCTTGTCCCCGCCGGCGCCGGTGGGATGCCAGGCTCGACGTAGCTGCGCCAGAACCGCTCCTCCGCCTCCTCAAGCGCTGCGATGTCCTCGTCGTTCCTGTCGATGCCGAAGACGTGGAAGGCTACCCCCAGCACCAGCACCGCCAGGTACCACCTGGACATGCCAGTCACCGCCATGTAGTGCTGGCACTGCACGTAGTAGTGCCGTGGGATCTCGCCCTCCTCGTAGCCGGCGCCATTCCAGGCTGAAGTGGTTTTGCACTCCAGCCCGGCGTCCTCGCCTACCACCAGCCGGTCGACGTTCGCCAGCATCCAGGGCCTGTTTTCGTGCCGCAGGATGTAGTTGCACCGCCGCACGCTCTTGCCGGTCTCCTCGCAAAATCTCCGGGCCACGTATTCTTCCAGGTCGGTGCCCTGCCGCATCGCTTCGGAAACCGGTTTTTCGGGTGACAAGCCGCGCTTATCAAGGTATACTGATAATGGACTTCCCCAAGGGGATAACCCAACGATGGCAGCGGCGTCGCTACCGCCAATGCCCTCACGCCTGAGCCGCAGCCATTCCTCGCGGCTCAGGTTTTTTGTTGCGTACACCGTGCGAGCCTTACTGAGCATCCGTATCCTCCTCCGCGCCATACCCGCCCGGGTAAGCGATCTCCAATATGTGGTCGAGCCACAGGTCCAGGCTCATTTCGTCCGCCATCTGCCGCTGCGTCAGGCCCCGCGCCTTGCGGGCGGCGCGCAGGTTGTCCCTCACAATCCTTACACCTCCAATTCGTCGTCAGCCGCGTCCCACACATCCCGCACCCGCTCCATGGTCTCTGCCCGGCGCTCAATCTCCTTTTGCTTGACGTCCATGCGGTGCAGCTGCTTGGCCGTGCCCAACACGGCACGCACGGCGCGCCGGCCGCCGGTCTCATGCGCGGTGTCGAGCGCGCACCGGATCGCCGCCGCGCAAATGGTCAGCGTCTTCCCGGCTTCGCCGTCCTGCACCACCACGTGGCCATCCACGCAGCCGTCGCCTTCCAGCGAAACGATCAGCCCATTTGCCAAACTAATTTCAACCTTCTCGTTCATTTATTGCCTTCTCCCAATAATTAGATCGCTCCTCTTGCGGGAGCGTGGATTGAAACATTTATTTTGCGCATGATCCAACCCGATTCGTCATCATAGACCAGCTCATAATCGCCTCTAAGCGAACCTTCCGCTTCATCTTTGATCTGCATGACTGACCTGACCTTGTGATCAAACTGGGGAATAATTGCGCTTCGGCTGGTCTGTTCACCATTCAAAACATCTGGAACCATACTTTGTATTAAATCGATTTTAAGTTTCACGGTGATTTCAGCAGTGTAACTGCCCTTGCTTTCCATGTTGTCAAGCGTATTGAAAAGAACACGGTCGAAATCTGCCTTCAAATTTTCAAACGTGTTACCACTTAACGTTAGGTCAAGATCATGCCGGTAATCCATTTTTATCTCCCTGCTCAACATCGTCTACATCTCCTGTCAGCCATTCGGCCATAATGCGTGTTGCGGCATCAGGCAGCAGCCCCACCAGCTCATCCCCCCGGCCCGCCATGATCACCGCCGCACCGACTATAGCGCCGATCCCGAAGGCTGCCATGAGGCTTGCGTCCTCATTGTGCGGCAGACCAAGCAGCCGCCCCTCCTCGTTGACGATCATGACTATGCGGGCTCCGTCTTCCCGTGCCCACCCGTCTGACAGCATGGTGGGCACCGCCTCGATCGGTCCGCCCACCAGATCCTGCAGCTCAGCAAGCGTCAGGCTTCCGGTTTCCGCGCCGCACTCCACCATCCTCCAGTCCCCGCCGGGCTGGATGACGATTACTCTTCTATTCATCTCCGTCTCCTTTTTCGTGCCAAAATTCGATTTGTTCGCTGCGTTCTTCCCGTTTGGCTGTCAGAAGCGTCCCTGGCAGCAGCACTACCATTCGAAACCTGGTGTCTGACCACGCGCGGCATCCCGCGCCGATCCTGCATCCCGGTCCAATGTCCGCTCGACGGCCGATAATGCAGCCATCGCCGAAACAACATCCGGAACCGAAGACGCATCCCTCGCCGAAGCTGCAGTCCGCGCCGAATACACATCCCTCGTCGAAGAAGCACTTCCCCATAAAGTCGCATCTTGGGCCGAAAACACAACCCGGCCCAAAGATGCACCCCTCCGGGAAGCTGCTGCGCTCTGCGATCCTCGTCTCCCGCAGGTAGATGCCGTGCCGCATGTATCGCCTGCCATTTTCGTGCCGCGGCACGGCATCCGCCTCGGCCTGCCCGATCCATCTCATGGCTCTTTCCTCTGGCGCCTCCACCGCCGGGCCATCCACAGCCCCGCAAACAGCCCCGCGCCGAAGCCTGCGGCAAGTAGCCCTATGATCC
>ERZ1643249.935-NODE-935-length-30832-cov-9.765377_pt1 | contig 30832 bp, 17 predicted proteins | sample MGYA00579263_ERZ1643249 | MGnify/ENA primary metagenome ERZ1643249 (study PRJEB29033, sample SAMEA4952264) | chicken gut metagenome | biome: Broiler Chicken; feature: Gastrointestinal Tract; material: Caecum | place: Ireland | collected 2018 | study: Broiler...
GATTTGTTCCAAGAAAATCTCACAAAGTGTTGCACTTAGTTTGACAATTCATTTTTGCCTAGCACACGCCACGGTGCCAACTATCTTTTTATTTTATGCCATTTTGTCCTGTTTTCGCTCCGTTCAACGATGATTTCTCTTTCTGATTTCCTCCAACGGGACTTTTGAAGTTCTGTCCTCACGCAAAAGACCGTTTACTTCCTGCTGCACGTCCGTGAGTTGCGTATAGCAAAATCCGCTCAGTCCCATCTTGTCGACTGCGCAAACGAGCGATGCGAAACGATCGAGAAATTCCTCGTCATTCTTCACGCCTGTCCCGTATCCCCAGCCCGTCGCTTCGTCGCGCACATATGCCGTACCGCCAAACTCACTGATCACGATCGGCTGTCCGCGGTAAACGCATCCATCCGCAAACGGCATGGGCTGATCGTTTTCCGAACTTCCCTCGGTGATCTTACACATAGTCTCATACCGCTTGTAAAGCTTACTGCCATCCTGCTCGTAGTCATGAAGCGTGAGGATATCGCTCTTCGCGTGCTCCCACCCGTCATTGGAAATCACAGGCCGCATACGATCGATGCTCTTCGTAAGATAATACAGCCCGTTTGCAAGATCTCTCTGCTGACTGTTTTTCGAAATATTCCGCACGCCCCAACTTTCGTTAAAAATGACCCATGTAACAAGACTAGGATGGTTGTAGTTCGCACGCACGATAGAAAGCCATTCCCGCGCGATCTCCTCAGAGCAGGCATCGGAAAACCAGTGATTGGACGGAAGTTCGCACCAAACGGTAAAACCTAGGAGATCGGCGTAGTAAAAATACCGTTCATCCTCTATTTTCTGGTGTTTTCTCGCGCCATTGAAGCCCATCTCTTTGGCAAGTGTGATGTCTGACACAAGCGCCTCTTCGTCGGGCGGTGTAAGTCCGCTTTCCTTCCAATAACCCTGGTCCAACACAAGTCTTGCATAGAACGGACGGCCGTTCAGCAAAATTTTATCGCCTTTCACGGAATAATCGCGCAAAGCAAAATAACTTTTGACCTCATCGACGATGCGCCCGCCTTTGCTTACGGTGATCGTTACATCGTAGAGCGCTGGATCGGACGGGGACCAAAGCGCGACCTGGTATGTAAGTTTTTCACTCGGAAGCGCACACGTTACGCTGTTGAACCGATTGGAAGCCGTTGCACAAACCGTATGCAGGAACGTTCCGCCAAAACTGATATCAAACCGCACGCTGACGTCATCTGCCGGCTCACTCACCTCGAAATCAAAACGGATGGTATAATCTGTAAGATCTGGAGTCATTTTTAACGCCGACAAGTGCACGCCATCGACACATTCCAGCCATACGCTCTTCCAGATTCCCGTCGTCTGGACATACCAGCAGCCGTAGCTCTCTTCCATCCAACGCTGTTTGCCGCGCACGCAAGAAGGGTGTCCGTCGTCCTCGCACCGAACGGTCAAAACGCTCTCTCCTTCGCCGAGAAAGCGCGTGATATCCACTGTATAACGGGAATATGCCCCGCAATGCGAGCCGACATATTTTCCGTCGATATAGACGTACGCCTTATGATCCACGCCCTCAAAATGCAACAACGTACGCTTTGAACGAGTTGCACGGATGTTTCGTGAATACCATACCGCATGATGCGCCTGCGCGATCCCGATGCCGCTCATCATCGTTTCATAAGTGTACGGCACACGGATCGTGCGCGGAAGCCTGCCCTTCAGCGCATCTGCCTCCTGCGTTTCATCGTCCAATCCGAATTTCCATTCTCCGTTCAGATCTGTCCACTCGCTGCGGACAAACTGCGGACGGGGATACCCCTTTTGATAGCATGCTGTATGTTTCATTTTTACCCTCGAAAATATTGATTTCAAATCGCCCGATATGCAAAAGCATGGACCGTGATGTCACCGTTTCCGGCATACACCCCGAGATTGCCATACAAAAATGCACAACTGTCCCGTGCCGCCAGCTCTATCGTTTCGTCGATCGTGACGGTGATCGTATCCCCTTCCGCACGAAGTTTCAGCGTATGAACTCCTTCGCTGAAATCGATCGACCCGCCGCGCGCCGTGTCGAGCGTTCCGGTATTTCCATAGTCATACCGATGCAGTGCGACAATGCTTCCGCCAAGCTGTAAATAGTAACCACGCCACGATTCAGCGGGCTGACCGGGATGATAGGAGTAATGCTGCGAGCGGATCATGAAACCGACATTCGTCATCAGATCCATGTCGCAGGAAAACGTGACGGTCGCTTCAAAATTGACGCTGTCCGTATTTTCCCAGAAAATCACGCCTCGTTCTCCGCGTACGGCAAGGGCGCCGTCCGAAAGTTCCGCCGTTCCGTTGACAAGATCGTACTGACCCAATTCCGCACTTTCGTTGCCGCTCGTCTGTGCGCTCTCAAACAAGATCACTTCCGCATGCCCGGATACAACTTCTGCCTTCATGGTCCCGATCCCGGACGGCACGTTCAGCGCTCCCAGATACACTCTGACGGTAGCAGCGCCCTCCGGAACAGATGGGATCGTAGTTTCTGTCGCACTGTCACCGATCGTAATGCGCAAGATTGCCCCGGCACTTGCTGCAGATACTTCCGCCGACAGAGCGTACACCCCGTCCTGCGGTACGTCCACGGCATATTTCACCCAATCGCCCTCTTCCAGCGTTACTGCATTTGCGTCGCCGACCCGGACGATACTCTCCGGCTCGCCGACACGCACGCCGCCCGCCTTCCTTTCCGCGTTACGGATGGAAAACCCGCGGTTTTCCCCTTTAAGGTAATCGACGGCAGGAAATTTCGTGGGGAAATTCTTGAGCGCCTCAAAATCGGATGTCCCGAATACATCGTTGGTATATGCGGTGTATCCGATCCCTTCCTCTTGCGCATATCCCAATGCCCCGGACGCTGCCTCCGCCGCATATTCGATGACGCGCATGCCGTTCCAGTAGACATATCCGACGCCGTCGCCATTTTCTATGCGTACGGTAGCGAGCTTCCCGTCTGCAACAAAGACCTGTTTTTCTCCGAGCAAGCGCTCTGTTCCGCTCTCCGTGCGTACCAGTCGCAACATCCCGTCCGTCACGCGCAGGATATAGCCGTCCTCGCCGGATGCCCCGAAGAACAATTCCTGCCCTTGTGCAGGGATAAAGTTGAATTCTGCCGTAAAAAAGTCCTGCGTTTCTCCGAATACAAAACGCCCCTGTTGCTGTGTGAGCTGCTCGGCGTATCCTCCCTTTCCGGGTGTCGAGGGCACCGCGACAGGCCTGTGCGTTACACCGTTTGCCGTAAGCACGCTCCCGCTCGCGAAATATCTGTCGAGATTATACCGGCGCGCAGGACCGCTCCCAACCAAACTATGATACGCCGTATAGATGGAATCAAGATCGGGACCGTAAAAATTGCTTGCATGCCCGAGCCCGCGATGCTCTGCAGCGGTATCGATCAATGTCACATTGTCGACAGGCTGGATAAAGGACGAAAGATCGCTCAAATTTTCTGCATAGGAATACGCAACGCGGTAGCCGGACGAAATGACGTGATTGCCCGTATAGGTCAGGTAGGAAAACTCTCCGCGGCGGAATATCCCCGGTCCCTCGATCCAATGGTTGAGGTTTGCCGTGCCAAGCTCTTCCGTCCGCCCAAGCGTATCGGGATTGATATCAGAGACATCTGTGATCTCATTATACTTGAGCCCTGCGGGGGTGGAGGTATGGAGCAGATAGAGCTTTCCGTCGTCCGAGACGTAAAAGGAGCCGTCGATCCCCATGCCGATATTGCCGTAATCGATGTTTTCGGGAGAACGTGCAGAAGTGCTGATCAGCTCAAATCCCTCCGTAGGGCTCTCCGAACGATAGATGTAGTGCCCCTGACCCGCGCGGGACTGGCATAAATAAAAATAACCGTTGTAGTAAATGACCTCGGGAGCATAGGCGCCGTGCGATGTCTCCTCCGTCGGTGCTACGGCATATCCCTTGTCCGTCCAATGCACGAGATCGTCCGATTCAAACACTTTGATCCCGCTGCAAGGGTCGGATGTGGAGGGATATAGATAATATTTTCCGTTAAAGCGCATGACGAACGGGTCGCCGATGCCGTACTGTCCGTCCGGTCCCGTGGCAGCGCTTGCGCCCCACTGACCTTCGATCTCAATGGGATTTTCATACCGCTCGACTTCGGGCGGGATATATTCGATTTCTGTCTTTGTTCCCTCGGAGCACGATGATAAAACGATCGATGCCATAAATGCTGTTGCCACTGTCAAAATGCTTTTTTTCATATTGCCTTGCCGCCCCTCTGATGTCAGGATGCGATATCCTGTAAAATAAGGTAGACGCGGGCTGCAGCCATGTCGCAGCCCGCGCTCGCCTTGACAATCAGCTGCTGATCTTCAGATTCCGGAAAATCACGGCCGCACCGTTCGTGTAGAGGCCGACTTTACCGTTTGCAAATGCCCAGTCGTCCGTCACTTCGAACACCTGCTCATCATTCAGCCATACGGTGATGACATTTCCCCTTGCCTGAATTTTGAGCTTGTAGTAGACATCACTCTGGATGGTTTGCGCATCCGAAGCGATCGGCCCGCTGTCATCCGCATAATTCAACCGCTCCAGGACGACCGTGTTGTTGCTCAACGCAAGGTAGTACCCCTGAATACTGGTGTAGGAATCGTGCGGGGAAGAAGCATAATTGCGCGCGTGGAATACGATACCGGCCGTCGAAGAAGAACCGGTCGCCCCTTCCAGAAGGACCTCCACCTCAAGCGTGAAGTCGGTAATGGCATTGTCGCCGAAATATACAAGCTGGCGCGTACCCGCTTTGGCATAGTGGCCGTTGTCCTTGAGCTTCCAGATGGTCTTGTAGTCCGCGCCTGTCTGCGCATAGGACGCGAGCGATTGCTCATAGACGGGTGTCTGTGCAGACGCCTCGATCATACGGAAAGCCGTAAAAGTGACCGAGCCATCCAACGCCTCGATGCGTACGATGCGCGCACCTGCGTCCATTTCAAATTCGCCGACGATCGCTTTGACGTAGCCGTTTTCGGAATCCACCTCCGGAAGGGTGCAGCGCCACACCGTTCCGCCGTCCACGCCGTCGATCTTCACGCCGATCTTCTTGCCCGCGTCCGCCGCGGGATAGACGAGTTCGAGCCCGTACCTGCCCGTCTGTCTGTTGTAGACGAGATAGGAGACATCGTCCCCTTCCTTGCCGAGTGTCAGAGCCTTCCAGCCCGCAAAGCGATAATCGCTATCTTCCGTGATCGTGCTGATGCCGCTTTGCTCGCTCAGATCGTATCCGTCCGTATAGGTGTCGTCATGCAGATATGTGGAGGCGCCGACAAAGGTAGATGACTGCTTGGCTTCGCGCTCATCGCTCATTCCCATCGCGACGTCAGAGAATGCCGTGTAACCGACCTCGGCACCGTCCGCAAGAGACGCATAGCCGATATTTCCCGCGACCGTCTCCAGCTGTGCATTATCGATTTTGGTCATGTTGTCGAACACAACATCCACCACGCCGTCGCGCGCCGCAATGCGTACGGTATGCAGTTTATCGGCAGCATAATTGTTGACAAGCGTGCCCTCTGCAATCTGCGTGCTTGCTCCATCCGCCACCTTCGTGAGCACGATGGACTTTTCCGTCAGATCGAGCGTGACGCTCATGTAGTTCTGCGCATTCGTATAGCCAAACACATACGTCGTGTTCGCCGCTCCGCTCACATTGAATTCCGCCGTGAAATTTGCGGGAGCCTGCACATTGCTCAACAGGAACTCGCCCTGCGTTTCAAACTTGCTCTCGTCCCTCCCGTTTGCATAAAATTCAGGGAGCGCAGGCGTCACGCTGTCGTCGAGCGAGGGCGCGACCGACATCATCGTCCCGTTGAACGTCAGCCGATCGATCCCGAGGCTTCGGTTGGGGCCGCCCGAGGAGTTGAGGTAATGATAGGCAAGGTAATAGGAATCCATATCCGGTCCGAGAACGGTGGACGAATGTCCGACCCCCTTGAGTTCACTCTCCGTCTCCAATGCGATCGGGTTGTTCTGTCCGCGTGTGAAGGCATTGCGGTAACTTTCCGGCAGCTCCTCCGCCGTAGCATAGGCAATGCGATAGCCATCGGAAGCAACATGGTTGCCCGTAAAGGTGAGATAATAGATCCCATCCCGCTTCATGATATACGATCCCTCTGTCCAGCCGCCGATCTGCACCCCGGTGAGAGCAGGCGTCGAAGAAGTATCGATCGTAAGCATGTCTGTCATGCGCGCCATACGGATGCCCTGGTCGCTTGCATAGGAGAAATACATCTGTTCGTCATCGTCGATGAGCACCGAGCCGTCAATGCTGAGGCCGAAGTTCCCCGTCGCCGCCACAAAGGGGCCTTCCGGGCTGGAAGACGTGAGAATGTAGTGTCCGTTCCCACCGGGAGAGGTGTACATATAGAACGTACCGTTGTAGTAGTACACCTCGGGAGCATATGCCGCCAGCGTAACGGGATCCTGCGAGACATACCCCTCTTCAAGGCCGCTTCCCGTCACCGGCGCCCAGTTGACCAGGTCTGCCGACTTATAGGCGCGGACGCCGACTTCGGTATCCAGGGAAGAGACATAGAGATAGTACACTCCGTTATAGCGCATGATGAACGGGTCACCGATTCCGTAGCCGGGCCACTGGTTTTCGATGACAGCATCGTCACCGAGAAGATACTCGTTGTAGGTGCGGTTATCATACGTCGTCAACTGCGCGTTCGGATCGGAATATTGTGCGGAGGGAGGAGGCGTAGTCCCCTGCCCGTCGTCCGTCGACCCGCTGTCACACGCTGCGGCACTGACAAGCATCAACGCCGAGAGCGCGACCATTGAGAGCTTTAAAATCTTTTTCATGATTTTTCCTCCTTATTCCATTGTTTCCGTCGATGCGGTGACTGCCGCATTGGAATTTGCAATCACAATGGAGCCGTCTGCTTGGATGCGGATATACCCTGCCGTGTTGGCGGCGTCGGCAACGACATAGCTTCCGCCATCATAGGTATAGAGGCACCCGCCGTATTCATTGGAACCATTGTCTCCCGTCAGCCAGCCCTCCACAAGCGTGATGCCGAAAACTTCGTCTGCCGAAACGCCGATATCCGTGAACAACACTTTATAAGTCATGCGCGTCACGCCGTTTTCGCGAGAAATGGTAAATGTTCCAAGCTTATGGGCATCATTCGCAGCCCACCATGCGTTGCCGTCTACCCTGCCTGCATCATCGCTGTCCAAGTTCTTATAAACATTTCCGTCGGAGACCAGCTTATACTGGTGATCGACTTGCCATCCGGCAGCGGGTGCACCGGTATCGATATAGATGAGGATGGTCTCCGTTCCCTCCGAACGTGAACTGAAATCCCCGAGGGTGATAAACTCGAACGTGACGCCCGTTTCGTCACGGGTGAGCTTTGCATGGATGCTGTCGTCATTCGGCCCCTTGCCGAAGTGCAGATTGTAAGAAGTCAGATCGAGTTCCTGCAGCGTGACATTCTCCGCATTCCAGAACGGCTTATTGTCCGCTCCGATACGGATATAATCCCATGTGCGCTCGGGCTGTACAAAAGCAAGTCCGTCCACGCCCGTTGCCCCTTCAAACGACCAGCCGTCCCAATCGTTTGCGACCTCTCCGTTCTGTACGCCGCCCTGTCCGAACGTGACGCCGAAGATCTCGTCGCGCTCGATGCCCAGGAAGGTATAAGGTACGTTGAACGTGATCACGGGTGTGGACGTTCCGCCGTTTTCCAGACGGTAGACAAGCGTTGAAGTGCTTGTATTATTCCCCGTATAATTGTTTACGGAGAAAGTCCCGTCTGCTTTCAACGTAAAGCAGTAGTCCGTAGCGTTTCTTCCGTCCATGCCCGAACTCAACCCCGTATCGAGATAGAGCTCCACAAAGCCCGTGAACGGCTTGCTGCCCACAAATCGGAACATGACAGCGCTCTCTCCGCGCGTGACGGAGGGCACGAAAGATGCAAAGCTATCTGCTTTGGTGCCGAAGGCGTCACCCAGTTCCTCATAGTTGAGCGCAAGGTAGATATCCGGCATTGCATACGTCCCGCCGCCCGTATAATCGGAAGCACGGAAGGCCACCGTTGTATTCAGATACCCGGTGAGCGAGACCGTGACCTCGCAGTCGGTCACAGGGAATTGAGCGATTGAGAACGAGCCGTCCGCCCCGGTGGTCGCAGTCAGTTCGCCCGCAGAAATCGTCGCCCCTTCAAGTGCGCCGCTAATGCCGATGACTTTGCCCGTGAGCGTGATAATCTGAATGGCAGACGTTGCCGTAAGCTGTTTGTCGATGGTCAGGCTGTCGCCTGCGGCAAGCTGCGCCGCGGTGCACGTTTCCGAGCCGCTTGCAAAGCCCTCTTTGGCGAATGTCAGCGTGATATCCACGAACGACGTTACAGACGAGAAGTTATATTCACCCTGTTCGTTCGTCGTTGCAACAAGATCCTCGCCGCCCGCATAGGTGAGAGTGACCGTGACGCCCGCCACAGGTGCATCGTCCTGATCGGTCACAGTACCGGAAATTGCCACAACGTGTTCGGAAAGCTGCATCGTTTCGCTCCACGAGGTGCTGCTTCCGACCGTTGCGGAAGTGATCTGCGTCGACTTGGAAATATAGCCTGTCTTGCTGTAATGCACGGTGAGTCCTTCCGATGTGAGCGGAACATTCATCGACCACTGGCCCTGCGCATTCGTCGTCACGTTTTGCTCATTCACGGACACCGTGACGCCCGCCACGGGCGCATCGTCTTCATCAATGACGGTCCCACCGATCGTGAGGATGACATTGTTGTGCGCGGCCTCATACAGATGGTTATCTGCACTGACGCGGATATAGTCGGTCGGGATCTCCGGCGCGACGAACCCTAACCCGTCCGTACCCTTCATGTCATCTCTGCCCCATCCGTCCCATGCCGCCTGGCCGTTGCTCTGGCCGAGCGAGATTCCGAACGGCTCGAGCGCACTGATACCGAGCGTCTCGTAGGGGATCAGAAGATATGCCGTGTAGCCCGCTCCGTCGATGTGCTCGACCTGCCAAACGATGCCGGTCGTTGTAAACGAGCCGCCATGATTGACGACGCTGACCGTCCCGTCTGCCTTGAGCTGATACATCACGTCCGTTGCACCGCGCGCGCCTGCGCTCTCTTTGGTGTCAATGAAGAGTTCGATCCAGCCGTTGAACGTACGATCCCCTTCAAAGCGGAACTCCACGCCGTCCAGCGTACGGGTAATATAGCCGATGTTATTGGCGAGCAGATTGTTCACGCCGAAGGCGCCCGTCTCCGACGCAGGAAGATTGCAGTTGACATCTCCAAGGGATGTGCTGCCGTCCGCAACAAGATCTTCCGACGCGATCGCCGTGGCAGTATCTGCATATCCGCTTGCCGAGACGACGATCTCGATATCTTCATCGCGGACGGGAACGCCTGCAAGGGAGAAAGTGCCGTCGTCATTCGCCGTTGCGGAGAGCGCCATACCGCTCACCGCGATCGTTGCGCCGGCGACTGCCCCGTTAAGAACGTTCTTAACCGTGCCCGTGAGCGTCGTCGTTTGAAGTCCCGCCGTGGAGGTGAGAACGATGTCCTTGGTGACGACCCCGCCGTCCACGGCGCGCAGTTCATCGCGCGTAACGGAGGAGATCCCGGTAAGATACCCGTCCTTTTCTGCCGTGATCGTATAGGAGAGCTCGGGATCGAGATCTTCGAGAAGATAATATCCGCTCGCATTCGTCGTTGCCGTCTTTACAACGTCGCCCGATTGCGCAGTGACCGTTACCCCCTCAACAGGCGCTCCGTCTGTATCCCTGATGTATCCGCCGACATCCGCAGGCGCTTTCTCCTGCTCGTCTCGAGACATCAGATTGCCGTCCTTGACAAGCAAAATATACTGATCGGGAACCTGCGGATTGATCGCCGTCCCGTTATAAGACCAGCCGTACCAGTTCCAGGAAGCCGACTCGCTTCCCGTTGCCGCATCCTCGACGCGGATCTTGTCCACCTGACCGAGCGCAATGCCGATGGTGTCGTCTTTTTCGATCATGATCTGCGCATAAGGGATCATGACTTCAACGGAATACCCCGTATCATTTGCCTCATCGCCATCGTTCAGCGTGCCGTTGAGCGCGACCTCGTAGTCGATCAAGCCGTTCCAGCTGCCCCACTGACCGCCCGCACCCTGCATGATACGCGTCTTGCCGTGAATGCCCAGGTTGATCTGATAATCGTCGCTCTGCGGCGTACGCCCGCCGTCCGTCAGGGTATCAAGGTAAAGCTCAATGCTGTCTCCGCGCGTCACCGCGTCGTCATTTGTCACTCCCTGCGTCAAAAGCACATTGTCCTTCACTTCAAACAGGAAGAACAGCGCGCTCGTGCCGCGGTAAATCTTAACGTTCGAATTTCCGTTCTTCCCGAACGTCGCAAACGCCTCTACCCCCTGCCACTGCTCGTCGTCACCGAGCCCGTCGATCGTCAGTTCCGGATTTTCATAGTTCCCGGGATAATCGAAATTCCCGTCTCCAGGCTGTTTATCGGAAGAATAGTCCTGATAAACATCGGATCCCGTTCCGCCGGTCCCGCTGTCCGGCTGTTCGCCGGGGGTCTGCTGACATGCAGTCACCGTCAGCATGGCCGCAGCGGAGAGGGCAGCCATAAGTGCCAACATTCTCTTTTTCATACATTTTCCTCCTTCTTTTTTCCCAATGATCAGCCCTTTACCCCGCTGATCGCCAAAGATTCGATAAAAAATTTCTGACAAGACAGATAGATCACAAACATCGGGATGCTGGAAAGAACGGCTCCCGCAAGCGCCATGGGAAGATACTGCCTGTTCAGTGCGGGATTCAGGCTTCCGAGCAGCGCCTGTAACGTCATGCGATCCGGTGTGATGAGATAGATGGACGGAGCGAAATAATCGTTCCAGATGCCGATGAACCAAAAGATGACCTGCGCCGCAATCGCCGTCTTGACGAGCGGGAATATGACGCGCACAAAACTGGTGAAATGCCCTGCCCCATCGATGCGCGCCGCCTCCAGGATCGCATTCGGAATCCCCCGCATGTACTGCACAAGGAAAAAAATCATGGATACGTTCCCGAAAAATCCCGGCAAAATGAGCGGCCAAAGCGTGTCAAACATGTTCATGGACTGAAATGCGCGGAACTGCGGGAGCATCAATGCCGCATAGGGGACCATCATCCCGCTCATCAAAAACAAAAGCCAGAAGGTCTTATGCTGCAACTTGAGCTTTGCAAAGCTGAATGCCGCCAGCGCAGAGACGAACGTTCCGACCACAATAACGCTCACTTCCACGATCACCGTATTGAAAAACGCCTTGATGATAGGAAAGTTGGCATTGGTAAAGAGATCGGTATAATTATTCGTGACCCATTCTACCGGCAGAAAGCGAAATTCCGCCGAGTTCGCGTCCAAAGGCGTTTTGAACGAGCCAAGCACCATCCAGACAAAGGGAAACACAATGAGCACCGCGCCCAGAACAAGCAGCGCATAAATCAATACGCGCAAGAGGATACGTCCCGCCTTTTTTACGGGGGAAAGAGTTGTATCGTGATTCACAGACATCATGTTCTCACTCCTCATACACCCACTTGTTCGAGAACTTGAACTGGATGAGCGTCACGATCATAATGAGTACTGCCAGAAGAACGGACGCCGCAGATGCAAGCCCCTGATTGTTGTTGCCCTGGATCCCTTGCTGCCAGATGAAATAGACGATGGTCGTCGCACCCGTATTCCCCGCCGCAAACACCTGGGCATCGGCATACGACTGCAATCCGCCGATCACGCCCGTGATGAGCAGGTAGAATGTCACGGGAGAGATGAGCGGAAGCGTAATGGAAAAGAACTGCCGTACCTTTCCCGCGCCGTCAAGAGAGGACGCCTCATACAGGTCTCTGGGAACATTGAGCATGCCGGCAAGGTACAAGATCATCGCGCCGCCCATCGCATTGAGCGAATTCTTGAAGATGATCGCAACCTTGATGGTCACATCGCCATCCAGCCAGATGACATCCAGTCCCAAAAGCGTATTGAACACACCGTTGCTGCGGAAAATATAGTTCCAGACGATGTTGAGAGCAACCGCACTCGAGACAGCGGGAACATAATAGAGCACCTGGAAAAATTTGGAACCCTTGATCTCGCCAAGGCGGAGCAGCCCTGCCAGGATGAGCCCCAGGATCATGCTGAACGGCACGCTCAAAAGAAGAACGATGGTATTCACGATTGCCTTGCCAAAGAGCGGCGCACGGGTAACATGCGTGAACAGATCGATGTAGTTTGCAAATCCGACGTTTACAGAGATGCCGGAAAGCGAATTGTAGTCCTGGAAACTATAGACGAATGTAAAGACGACGGAGAGCGCAGTAAAAATGAGAAATCCGACGATCGGGGGGAGAATGAACAAAAAGGCGATGAGATGCTCTTTTCGTTCCTGTACGCTCACCTTTTTTTTCTTCGGAACACGGGGTGAGGGAAGTTCCTCGCCCGCCGTCCGCACCAATTCATCAGGATACATATGCCCCTCCCGTCAACCAAGATTGGCTTTCATTTCCGTGAGGGCGCTCTGGAAGCTGGGAGCATAGGCTTTACAAATCTGCTCTGCCGTGCGCTCTCCCGTCCAAAGTCCCTGCTCATCGATATAGGTAAGGAAGTCGTCATACCAACCGGAAGAATAGGTATAGTAGCGCGGGCGCACCTTCCCGCCGATCCTGTCCGTGTCAGAAGTTCCGTTGATGGTATCTACCCATACGGAGCGATCTGCGGGATCCTTGCCCTCCAGAAGTCCCTGCGTGTCGTTCAGATATTCGTCCGTCGCCATAGAGACGAGGTTCGGGACCTGTTGCCCGAGTTCGTAGAACTCTCTCTGTGCCTCCTCGTTCATGCAAAGATATTTCGCAAGACGCATTGCCGCCGCCGTCTGCAGGCTGTTCGCCCGCGCGCTGACGCAATATCCCATCGATCCAACCCATGCCGTACTCATGGCGTCTGGATTTTCTCCGTTATAGGGGACAGGCAGAATATTGTAGGTGAACGGGATATCAAACCCCCAGAACTGCGCACAATCCCACGGGCCCATGAAACTGAAAATGCATTGCTGATTCACAAATCGGGTAAAACCATCCATATCCGATTGCAGCGCGGACGGCACCATGACATGATCGACCAGCGTCAGATCGGCGATAAACTGAAGGGCATCGATGAAATTCTGATCGGTGATACGCTGTTCGCTTGCATCGTCATTGAAGAAATTGGCGTTGTTGGAGTAGACCGCCGTTTCGATCTCATAGTGAGAAATTCCATACACGCTGTCATCCGGCGTTCCGTCATTGTTTGCGTCGTTCACGAGCATTTTAAGGAGCGTGCGGAACTTCTCCCATGTCATCGCCTGCGTGGGAGTGAGGTATTCCGCATAGATCTCATCGGCATCCAACCCCTTCTGCTCAATGCGCGCGTCGAGCAACGACTTATTGTAGACCAGCGTGAAGGGACCGAGATCCTTGGGAAGCCCGTACAGCCCCGCGCCCTCGCTTTGGCCAAGTGTTGCGGTATCCGGGTTATAGTAATATTCATCCACCGCCTGCGGCCAAAGCTGCGAAAGCTCTTCTTCCTCCACATAGGCAGAAATATCCTTTAACGACCCCGCCGAGACCCATTCCAAAAAGTCATAGTCAGGCATATAAAAGAGTTCCGGAAGATTTCTTGCCGATGCGCGCAGCGTCGTCATGTATGTGGCAGAGTTGATGCCGCGATAGATGACAGTGATGTTCTCGTTCCCCTCTTCTGCCATAAATTGATTGACGAGCGTCTGATAGTTCTGCTGTTCGGCAAGGTCGCCCCAGCCCCAAAAATTGATGGTGACCTCTTCCTCGATCGGGTCTTCCGGCGAAATGATCGGCCCTTGGGGATCCGAACCACTGCATCCCGCCAGGCTTGCCCCGGCCAATGCGCCTGCCAACACCACAGCTAACCAACGTTTTTTCATGTTTTTCCTCCCTTTGCGGCAATCCGCTTTTTGTCGGATCTCTCCGACTTTATCTGACATTATTATAAACCAATAGTGCCCCCCGTCAAGTACAAAATTAAAAATTGTAATATTCGTCGTTTTAGTTATATAAATGTTGAAGTAATCAGGTTTTTTATATCCGCATCTTGATATTTCCCCTTGCGTGTGATAAAATATTGTTTGAAAAATCATGCACGAAGGAGATCCTTTCATATGGTCCTAAGAAACTATCATCTGCAAATTTCGGACGAGGAAAAACTGGAACCCATCGTTCAAGCCCTCAATACCTCTGTCCGCCGGAAGATCATGGCGATGCTCTGCACCTCCGCTTACTCTATTGCAGAGATCGCAAAAAAAATCAAACTCCCCATCTCCACGGTTTCTTTTCATATCAACATTTTGCGGAAAGCGGGATTTGTTACGGTCACCGTCAAGAAAAATACACGCGGGAATACCAAGCTCATCTCGCGCCTGATCGACCATTTTGCACTCGACTTCAATGTTCCCGCCCATGAAGCAGAAAGTAAGATATTTTCCATGGCGATCCCCATAGGCAGCTTTTCGGATGCCTGCGTCGAAGCCACCTGCGGGATCGCCGATGTCAACGGCATCATCATCTCCGACGATCTTCCCGGGGTGTTCTTTTCTCCGGAGCGATACAGTGCACAGATCATATGGTTGAGCAAAGGCTATATAGAGTATCGTATTCCGAACTATATGCTGAAAGACAAGATCGTCAATTCGATCAAACTCAGTATGGAGATCTGCAGCGAAGCCCCGAACTATAAAAATGACTGGGAAAGCGATATCACTTTTTGGATCAACGGCGTTGAAGTCGCGACATGGCTCTCGCCCGGAGATTTTGGCGGCAGGCGCGGGCGTCTCAATCCTGCATGGTGGTCCGATTACTCCACACAGTTCGGCGTCATCAAGTCTCTGATGATCACGCAAAAATGTATTTACCTCGACGAAACTCCCGTCAGCACACAAAATATCCAAAAACTGCACATTCAGGAAGGCGACTATTTTACCTTCCGCATCGGCATCAAGCCTGACGCAAAACACCAGGGCGGACTTAATATTTTCGGCGAGCAATTCGGCGACTATGCACAGGGCATCGTATATTCAGCCGACTATAAATAACATGGCATAATAAGCGGCCGACGATACAACACAAACGGGAAAGTCATTTCTGTGACTTTCCCGTTTGTTTCAGATATTGTATAAATCGTTCTGCCATATAGCGGTATCCCTTTGCATTGGGATGTGTTCCATCCGCTTTATAAGAGGCAAACTCACTCGGTGCAATCGCCGGCATATTCTGAAAGCGGTAAAAATCAAGCACACCTATCGAATATTTTTTTCGAAGTTCATAAATTCCCCCCACGAGTTTCGCATATGCGACATTGTCGCACCACGACGTAAAGAAAGTAATGGGCGCCCTATAATGGCTGCGAAGAAACAAAATGATATCTTCCGCACCACCAAGTGCCGTAGATCGATCGATGTTCGCCCTGTCCATCCCCTTATGGACGACGCCGATCGGCACTCCGCGCGCAACGTCGTTTGTGGATAGTTGTATAAAGAAGTGTGCGGTCTCTTCCGGCGGCGGCAATGAACGCAGGCGCCACGGATAGGAACGCTCCTCTATATCGGCAAGCGTCGTCCCGTCTACCGCATTTTTTATGCAGCAGCACCCCATCCGTTCTGAAAGAACTTCCACAAAAGATACCCCGTCAGTAGCGGATCCTCTTGTAACCGACGACCCCAAAAAATAATAAACCGGAATATACATCATCTTCTCCTTACTTCTTTGATACCACGCTCTATATATCATAAGGCCGTTTGGGGAATCGTCAAGTACATGTCGATAATTTGTATATTTTCTCTGTTTTGTTATATCGCCGTATTACTTTTCTTGATATTCCATTTTCATAAAATATATGGTAAAAACCAATCATGGCAATCAATCTGCATGAGCAGAGCAGAACAAAAGATTTGCGCGGTCTCTCGCGACAGCAAGTCTCAATCTGGTATTCTGTTTGCAATAATCCCTCACTTCATTGTTAAATGATTTCTCTGACCGTTTTTTAATATCGCGCAAAAGATGTAAATTTAATAATCTAATATCAATACAATCTCTGCAAAGTTTTTCTATCAAGGAGTACGTCCGAAAAATATTTTTGCATAAAGAGATAATCTGTGTACAGAATAAGCTTGAGCGCAAGAAAACATCTATAAATCCACATCATCCAAGTATTTTTATAAGCCCTGACTGTCCATAAAAATATGTGACAGTGTTTAACGAGTGGCACTCGGCGAACACCTCTAAAAAGATACGCGCCGTGTTGGAAGCGAGTCAAAAAGCGGGCAAATACACTTCGGGCTACTACCCTTATGGCTACCTTGTCGGCAACGACGAAAACCGCACGGCAATTATAGACGAGCCTGCGGCGGAGATCGTGCGGAGAATTTATCAAATGCGAATTAAAGGGCTGTCGCCCTATCAGATTGCAAGACAGTTATCCGACGAAGGCATACCAAACCCCACTCTGTACCGCACTAAAAAGGACGGAGGAAAAACCAACAGACAATGCCCGCCTTGGTGGAGCCATAAAACTGTGAGAGACATTTTATCAGATCCCACCTACAAGGGCTATACCGTGCAGCACAGGCGCTCTACCATTTCCTACAAGAACCACAATACATATTGGCGACCGCAGGAAGAATGGATAGTAAAGCAAAACGCCCACGAACCTATCGTGAGCGAGGAAGTCTGGGAGAAGGCGCAGGAAGTCGCCAGCTCGGTATCGCGGTCACAGAGGACAAAGAGCGGCGTAACCTTTCCGCTGTCCGGCTTTATCTATTGCGCCGACTGCGGGCACAAGATGAAGATAGTTCATTCCAAGAAAAAGCTGAAGGACGGCAGGGAGTACGATTGCGAGTGCTACATCTGCCGTACCTATGCAAATCTCGGCAAGAACTACTGCACCACCCACGCCATTCAGCGAACGGATATTGAAGCTCTCGTGCTTGCGGACATACGCTCCAAGTTCGATTTCGTTCTGGAAGACGAAGATACGGCACGGGAAGAATTTCTGAAAGGTAAGTCCAAGCGCTCCGCCTCATCGCGGGCTACCGATAAAAGGCAACTCAAAACCAAGCACAAGCGCGTGGAAGAATTGGACATACTCATCCGAACCGCATTCGAGGACAAAGTCTTAAAGAAGATGCCCGAAAACTTATGCAACTCACTCTGCGAAAGCTATCAGGCGGAACAACAGACGCTGAAAGCCGAGATAACCGCATTAGAGAAAAAATTGCAGGAAGAGAGCAAGGACGAAGCCGACGTCGAGGAATATATCAGGCGAATAAAGCTGTACGGCAGTTGCCCCGAACTGACGAGGGAAATGTGTCTACAACTGATTGAATTTATTACAATCGACGCAAAGACGGAACGAAACAACCGCTGGCACTCCCCTGCACCGCGAAACATTCATATCTATTACAAACTGATAGATAAAGAACACGCAAAACCTAACGAAAATTAACATTCCTTTTTGAACACGATATAAGGAATGCGGCGTCAACCATGAGCTCGTGATGCTTTGGGACGGTCATTCGGGCGATAAAGATGTAAAGACTTCCGCCGTAGATAGAGGATATACCGACTATTCGCAGGAATATATCTTTGCCGAGGCGGAGAAAGTCAATTACGATCTGTAAAAAAGGCCGTTTCAAAAACGGTCTTAAAACGAAAATTTTACTTCCCAAAAACTTCCCAATTTACTTCCCACTTCCCAATTCAACACATGCAGAGTTGAGAAATATTCTCAAAAAAGCATGAAAAAAGCCTCGTTTTACACCATTTTAGTGTTCAACGAGGCACAACTTGGCTGGGGTAGCTGGATTCGAACCAACGAATGACGGAGTCAGAGGCACCCCGAAACTACCGAATATTGCTTAAAAACCACTAAAAACCCATCAAAAACACTGGATTTTGACTATCTTCCCCACGATCTACCCCACGCAAAAATTGTCGTTCAATCGATTTGAATGACGGACCCGAAAAATTTATACGCAGCAGGGCGCGCCATTAGATATGTGCAACAATACTGACATAAGGTAGTTACCGTACAGGAGTCCGACAAGAAAAAGTTGCCTACTGTTTTAAAGTAGTTGTAGGTTTAGAAATAAAAATAATGATAGAATTCATCAAGAACTGATAATTAAATATATGCAGTGCCCATCGATCATTTCTGACCGATAGGCACTGTTGTTTACTACGGCTCAGCTTCAAGATATTGGTTGTAAGTATAAATGTTGTCAACCCCAACCAAATCAGTTAAAAAGGCTTTGAATGTGGCATCTATAGGTACTGACACAAAGAAAAATAAACGCTTTTTTGCTCTTGAACAACACACATAAAAAAGGTTTCTGTTTCTCTCAAATGATGTCAGTTTCCCATTTGGGATAGATGTATGTCCCGTTATCATTGGAGCATAAGTTTCGAATTGATACTGATTCCATCCTTTACTGATTACAAAGAGAACGTTATCATATTCTTCACCTTTAGCTCCATGCTCAGTTGAAAACATAGCATCAGGATATAGAAAATCTATTGCCGCTGTGAATTGTGAGTAGCTTAATTCCAAGAATGATTGAATTGGAGTATTGGAAGTATACAATGTTTCTGGCGCGTTCTGATAAAGATTACACCACTCTTCTAAATTTGGAGGAACAGGGATCAATTTACTTCGGTTAATTAACTCCAACACATCGATAGCTTTTTGAGTACGAGCCTTATCCAACTGTTCTAATAATTCCTTCCACCTAATTTTTTCGGATTTTTTTGTAATTGGAAAGCGCTTGATTCCAAGTGTTTCAAAAAGCAACTGCATATTTGATTCTTTAAGTGCTTTATAGACTGGTTCAACAGTATTCATAAAGAATGAGAGAAATGGGTCTTCTTTATCCCTTAGTCCGTCAGCCAAAATATCTAAAAGTTGTTCATATCCTTGCTGCGTAGCAAGAACTTTATGTGTTATCATCAATACCTTTAATTTATCTTTTTCGGATGATTCTCGCTTAATCTTTTCTATAACATTATTTAGTCGATTCTTTAATTCATCTGCGGGCAATTCGTCTTTGAAATTGCGCTCCACTCGGCGAGGCCCAATGTAATCATCGCAGGTAATTACAACCACTTCTCCGTTAAAGTTGTCTATTGCGGATGTTTGAGGCAAATCTGGTCGCAAATCATTCAGAAGTTGGACAATCCTTGGCGCAGATCTGAAATTTGAACCTTTCTTTATAATCTCGAGGTTTTCATTTTCAATTACTCCACAAGCTTTGTTAGATTGATATATGGTTTGCCAAGCATCACCAAAAAAACCAAATTGAGGGCCCTTTTTTTTCGCAATAAAGAAACTAACAAAACGGTCAATAATTGGCTTATAGGAATCCTGATACTCGTCAATCAAAATCAAAGGGTACTTATCTGCAAACACCCGCCGGAATTTTGGATTATCTAAAAGGCAACAAAAAAGTTTTAGAACATCGTCATGGTACAGATATTGAATCCCATTTTCCTTGTAACGATGCCCCAGTGTATATGAAACTTCTACGACCTTGAAAATATCCCCTTCGTCAGGTAAAAAGTCAGGATCGCTTGTAACAATATCAATAAGAAAACTTTGGTACTGTTTTATTGCATTCCAGGCAAAGAAATGAATTGTGGAGGGAAAAATAAATGAATCTTTTGATAGCCGTTCGGAAATAACATCTACCGCAGCGTTAGTATATGTGATACTGGCTACCGTTTGTTTCTTTCGACTATACTCTACCCGCTTGTTTTCCTGAAGCCATTCAATGGCTTTAATCAGCGAATATGTCTTGCCTGAGCCAGCACCGGCTTCCACACGAAAGCTGTTTCCGGCTTGGAGTGCTGCAATGATTTGTTCATCTACTTTATCGGCTTCAGCTTTTGCAAGGTCATAATTTGTTTTTTTATTTTCTTTGCACACGAGCTGATCCCTCCTTACTCAAGCACATGCTGATCATTAAGCCACACCAGTCCAGCTTTAATATAGGCAGGAATTGTATAATCCTCGCATTCGTAAATAAGATCGAGAGCAAAATCCGTTTTACTTTTTCCAGTAAATTCAAGATCGCTCTCAGATGGATTATCGCCTAATTCATAATGTACACGGTTGACGTTTCGAATAGCTTCTTCCAATGAATGTCCACACAATCCGTTCTCAGCTGTTTGAAACTCAATGTGGCATTTACATCTGGTTTTAGCTTCGGGAGACATAGAAGTAATCTCAGTCAGCGCAATTTTAGTTCCATCATCTTCTGGAAGTCCTTTAATTTTGCGGATCCACCATTTTAGGGTTTCGTTAGATGTTGTCTCACCGCTGGAAACCGGTACAGACTTGTAATAGACCCTTCCGTTCGCCCCTTCTTGGCCAGACACAGAATCAATATCTGTAAGTATCAGACATGGGATGCCCAAAAACTCAACAAATGGAATAAACTTATAGGCATACGCACCACCGATTTCTATTAAAGCATAATACTGAGCTGGAAGTTGATATTCTTGAGAATCAAAGTCTCCTGCCGTTGCACACTTGTCGATCATATCAGGCAAAAGCAAGCGCTCTGATGCCCCTTCGACGAAAATTGCTTTATCAGCAAAGAACAAATCGCACTTGGTTAATGTAAGATATTTTCTTATGAAGTTGGTATTATCAGGATTTTCTTGAGCAAATGTATTCAGATTTTTATAGATAACGCCATCTTTTGTTTTCTGCGCATACCGTATTTTTTGAAAAGCAATGGTGTTTGCAATATGGGCAGAATGTGAAGTCAAAAAGATTTGAATCCCTACAGAAGTTATTTTCGCAAGAAACGCTTCTAAATATTCTGCAAAGGCATGTTGCAACTGTGGGTGCATATGAGACTCTGGTTCTTCAATGAAAAGCAATGGAATACAAGCAGCGCCATATTTTTCTACCTTTTTGGCAAATGCTGCAAGCAGAAACTCCATTTTAATCAGATTTTTGTACCCCAAACCGTTATAAGTACTTGGAAGTCGTTCTTTACCTGCTCCAGCAGTATAAGAAAGTTGTGTTTGATTCTTTATCTGATCATCAATGCTAAGTTTGGTTGTAACCCCTAACTGCAGCTCTTCTCCGTTAGGATAACCAAAGCCAATAGCGTTGCTTACAAGAGCACTTAGGATGTTATCACTATGCTGTTGAACACTTTTGTTTGCATTTTCAATAATTCCCCGAAGCTCCTTGACTTTTTCAGCAACGGCTGGATCTAAATCTTCTTCACTTGTGTCAAAGAACTCTGAGATGAGCGAAGACAGGGAATTTTCTTGCGTTCCATCTTCGCCCAAACGACGTTCCGCCTCAATAATACAAAACGGAAAAAGTTCAGCCAGATCTTTGTACTTCTTAATCTGCTTTTCTTCTGGATTTTTGGGATTTACGGCATAAATTGTCATTTCAAAAAGCTTATGAAAATTGCCGATAATAGCGTTGTGGACATCATCGACAGGAGCAAAATTCCCATCTATGTAATAGCTTTGCTCTAAGGTTTTCCAAATGCTTTTCGCGTCTCTCTTTAATTTGTATTCAGCACGAATCAGTGCGGTGGTAGTATCTAAATCCACATCAATGATAAATGGAGACAGTATACCTAAGTTATCTTCTGGATCATCCAAAGAATAGTCTACAAGGAACTCTACAGATATTGGCTCCAGCTGTTCACAGAGATTTTCAAAAGTGATTTCTTTTGCCATGAACGAGGCAATATTAGCATATAGCGTTTCCCTTTTTGTCAGTGGGTAATCATTGAAAGAAAATGGAGTTCCATCCAACACTTTGCCAATGCATTCAAAACACGAGGTCTTGGCGGTATTATTGCGTCCAACAATTAAGGTCGTTTTAGGGTCAACCTCCAATTCAGCATCAACAAGCAATCTGTAGTTTTTAATTTTTATCTTTGTTAAATGCATATTCGTATCCTTTCTGGTGGCTCAAGCCAATTGCGCGAGTGCCATCAGGATTACTCTTTTCTCGCAACAATGCTATTATAAACAAAAACGCCCAGGATAATATATTTCTAAAGACTGCAGTAAATCGTAGCCGTTCATAATTGTCACATTTGTAATGCGAGCCTCATCACGTCCTTCAGGGGTGAAATCGGATGTTGTAATTACCCATGATCTACTTGCATTCCTTGTCCGCATATAGCTATGAACACGCTGGATAGGAGTCGAGCCAATATTATTGCCCTGACGATATCTCTTACATTGAATCAATTCATATTCACCCTGGATATTTGTAGCCAAAACATCAACGCCTCTATCACCAGAACGACCAATGACCTCTGCATGTACAAAACCTCTCCGGATAAAGTAGTCGGCGATTAATTTTTCAAAATCACAGGGATCCATTGAACACAAGTGCTCTCGACCATCAGTGGCTTGATTGACATTAATTGCATTACGGGCGAAGAATTTTCCTTGCTCGGGGTCTTCTACAGCATAAACATTTAATAATTCTGGGATTAGTCTGTTTGCGGTGTGCAATTGATTGATAATTTCTCGGCTACCGTTTTCCATAAAGGAAGCAAGGTGAATCACATACTCTTCAAAAGTAAAGCCTTGTCCATCAGCAGTTAATTCTTCTATGACAACAGGCGCAAATTCACGAAGTCTGATTTCGGCATTCATATCGCGGTTCATCAGAGTGTAAGGCGATAGTCCGGTCAGTCGATATTGAGCACCATTCCGTGTTGTGAACCGATCTAAAGTCCTTCGAATTTTATCTTCATATATTGGATGAGCCAATCGCATCAACCCACATCTGCGTAATTGAGATAAAAACTCTTGATTAAATCGATTAATATCGAATGGATTACCTTGGCCTGCCGCAGCATTTGTGGCAGCCAAGAAAACAAGTTCGTCAATATCAGTTTCGCCCTCATACCAGCGACGCTCACTTTCCTGTAATTTCAAGAAGATAAAGCATACATCGTTCTTGAATGTCCAAGCAGCAGAAGCTAATGCTCGCATTGAGGGATCGGAAATTCCTGCGGAAATAGTTAGAAGTGGCTCAAAACCATGACGCCGCCCAAAGTCTTTCAGTTTATTTAGATCACTAACCCAATCCCGTTGTTGCGGCCTAAAATACAACACCATAAATCCATGGTCAACAACAATCCGATTTGCTTCGATAAACAGTCTTTCAATATCGTCAAGAAATTGCTCTTTGCTATGCTTATCCGCCCTCGAGGGAGCATTGCTAATAACTACTTCGTGGCGAAGCCTGTCGTCATCCTCTCGTAGTGAATACCCCATAAGCGGATGGATTCTTTGAGCGTGTTCAAAGTATTGTGCATTATCTCCATATGGAGGGTCTGTCAGCAGAAGAGTGACAGTATTAGGTAATATGGTATGCAAGAATTTACGATAGTCCATAGAACTGACTTCTAAAAGATCTAAATCAATATTCTGTGCAAGGATATAGTTTTTCCGTTCTTCCAGCTTTTCTAAGAATCGATGATATAAATTTGTTTCTTTCAAGCGGTTTTCAGGGCAATGATTGTCCTGGCTTTTACTACGATAGTCAGTATATTTCCCACAATGAGCAACCGATATAAGCGTATCCTCAAAGAAAGCGCGGGTAGCTTCCGGAAGCTCAGCAATAGCATGTTTAAGTGTCATCAATGCAATCTGTTGTCGCTTAGAGAACAGATTTTGATATGTAGTATATTTTGGGGCTGTAAAATTTAACCGCGAGTTCTCAATCAATTCTACATTAGGGAAGTCGCAGGGCATAGTTTCTACTTGGAGACGCACCGCTTCATCAAAATCATCATAATGTTTTTCTGTACAGCCACAACGACATCTATACCGACTGCTTCTGAAAATTACATTCTCTCCATTTGCCCCAAGGCGCTCATGTTGTGTCGGGTGGTAGTATTCAAGTGGTTCGCGATCGAAAAATAAGCCATCAAAAGGCAATTCTGTTCCGCAATTTGGACATCTTGTTTTGTAGATTGTGTTCATTGTAGGTTCTACTCGCTGTGTAAGAAAACGCAAAGCAATGCAATATTCCTCGCTGGATGGTACTCCACGGAACGGAGCAGTAGACATTTTATAAGCATATGGCTCCCACTCATTATAGATCACATGACGGCCAGCATCAAGCGCAGCATATGCAAATGTACCAGAACCACCAAAAGGATCTACTACAACCGCACCTTTATCCGTAAGATTTTCAATTAGCGTTCTTGCAATAGCGCGACTCTTTCTACCAATAAAGGGGAAAATTTGCTCGGATTGATCTCGAGGTTGCCTATTGAGAATTGTGCTTTGCAAGCGAATCATTCGCTGACGGAGTTTTTCCTGTTCTGCGTAGTCTAATAACCAATACATTATTTACACCTCCATAACCCATCTTGGAATATGAAAGAATCACTGATGATGTCAACAAAAGAACTATACTTTGTGGACAGAATTTGCAGATATCCACGCTCAAAAGCTTCCTTAAGCATACCATAGTCGTACAAATCTTGAGAAGTTACCTCCTTGCGTGTTGCAATGATTCTTTCTGCACATTTAATTGCAAGTTCCCTTGCCTCATCTACAGTTCCACTAAATTGAGGAGATTCAATAGTTTCTCTTTTCTGAAAAACAATAATATAATTTCCATCTAATGTGCCTTTGGGGGTCATAATTGCTTTAAATGACTTCCTCGGTGTAGCACTTGGAATTTGCCCACAATATGCTAAACCGTGTTTCTGCATTATCTTGAGAATTTCGCTCCACGCTTTCAAATCAAATGAGTGATAAAACATAATGAAAAATCCGTTTGTTTTCAGAGCAGGAGAAATACGGTTAAGAATTACCTCAAAGATATGATTGAAATCCTCGGCATCTTTGTTTCTGCTTGGGGCATCAGAAACAACTAATTCTGCGTTTAATGACTCATCTGTAAATCCCTGCCATCCCATAACTTTATACCAAAGCTGGTTATACTCAAGATATGGAACCTGATCTGTATAGGGAGGATCAGTCAAAATTAAATCAACCGATTCGTCCGGAAGCAGATCTTTGGAAATGTTCTGGGCCGGTATGTTCTTAATAATAACATTCTTGTCATCAACAAAACTTTTACATTTTTCGTTCAGATACACCAGCCCCTCTGTAAAAGCAGCTGCTTTTTGCTCGATTACCATAATTGCATTTCTTGAAGTAACATCTTTTTGCGGAAGCCAGTATGGCATCTGGCTGGATGCTTTTTTATCCGATAACTTAATCAGATTGATCGCCGATGAAACGAGCAATTCTAAAATATCATAACAATAGTTGCCTTGGTAAGAATGAAGAATACCGATTATTCGGTCGATTGCGATCAAATTCCTATTGCAAAAATAACTATATATTGTCGCATTAGGTTTAATTGCAATTCGGGAGTTTGGAATCAAAGCCTGATCACTAATATTCTGTTTTTCATTATTTGCGTACATTTTGTACTGCTCGATAAAAGCGCTTGATGCAATAGCTTTTTTTCGTCCTGTTAACTTCCCGTTTTTTTGCAGCTTATACCAATACGCAGTCGGAACAAGGTCTGCATCACGCCTATCAAAATGGCATCTCTCTAATATGCGATTCTCATCTTCTTCATTGAACAGGTATAAAGAATTACACGCAGAACGAACTTTCTCGCAAAACGAGGCAATTGTGAGTTTGACCTTATTTAAGTCCCATCTTGAAAGTGATGTTTTGCACAATTTGTATGCAAGAACATTGATATCAGTACCGATTGATTTTCGTCCCAATTTACTTGCTTCAATAATCGTAGTACCAGAACCGAACATAGGGTCATACACGCATCCGTTATCAGGGCAAAACCGTTTGATTATTTCAGAAACAACATTATAAGGTTTACGTGCCATATAGTTGTGCATAAAACCGGCGGGGTTATCAACGATTGGTTTGAGCTCTTTAATTACCGACAATTTTTCGTTCACGCCACGGACAAATTCTTTAGGACGACAAATAAAAATGTATTCATCGACCTTTGATGTAGAGCTTCGGCCTTGCTTTGAATGGCTGAGTTCAATTTTTTCAATCAGAACATCATATTGCTTTTCTGTCAATACTTGCAGATCTGTAATATCCACAATGGAATTATCAGAATAGCTAATCATTAACCATGCCCCAGCTGAGGCACATTTCGTGATAAGTGTCTCAAATGCCCCCAAAGCCTTAGCTTTTTTCCCAAAGTCTGATACTCGCCTATCTTCCCGATATCTACCCACAGATAACTCATGCGTCTGAGGATTAAGAGCCATCGCTGGATAATCATATAGGCACAGCGTATTTAGAACATGATAGTATCTGGAATAATGCTCCTTAAAATAAGGAGGGTCAGCGTATACCAGAGTACTGTTGTTCAAATCGATAGAACGCAAACATTCAGAAAAATCAAGATTATAGCAATCATATTCTGCATGTTCTTGCTTCGAGCACAATCCAGATTTGCGGTACTCTTTGAGCAACACTTTACATTCTTCGATGATGTTGATTTTTCTTTTGGAAAGCAAGTTGTCACATGTTGACTGGCTTTTTACTTTTAAGAACTGGGCAAAATGAGTTGTTGTAGAAGCCGCTGTGCTCATGACAGACATTAAGGCGGTTAGAAGAACATTCTTGGTATATTCATCCTTAACCTGTTCAATGACACTACGCAACGCATCAATTTGACAGCATTGTGCCACTCCAAAATAGGCATTGGCATAGTAAGTCAAAAACAAGCAAGGAAAGTCCGGAATGGATTTACTTCCTGGAATTACACGGGATACTAATTCTGCAATCTCTTTCATTCGATGGTCGTCGCTTTTAGGCTCAAAAACAGATGGGGTTCTTTCACAAAAAGCTTGATACTGCTTGTAATCTCCTCCCTCTGTGAAGAAGCTTTTTTCTAATGATAGGGCAGAAGGAATCTTTGCTTGTAGGAGCATATATTGTTGCTCTACATCTGCAAAGAAAGAGGCTTCATCCTCTGCGGAAAAATTGCACCCATTCAAGATTGCTTGATTGATAATGTAAGCGTAATACTCAATATCATTGCTAATAATGTTCTTATATGTCTTGAGGGCATATCCAACCGAACCTGTCCCAGCGAACAAATCTACCACAGTTTTAATAGAATCATTTTTTATTATTGGATCACATATGTGGGAAATAATGCGTGTTTTGCTCCCCATATATTGAAGTGTTGTAATTTCGTTATATTGATTCATTCCATTTGCCTCGATGTTTTTTTGAGAAATGTGTTTTGTCTGTTTATTACAATGTTATCATTGCTCCAAAGCTAAACCAATCAGTCGATTCGCCTGGTCTGCCATGAATAGCGGGATGTTCAACACATCATCATCCAGTTTTAAATTGTCCAGAGAGAATCGAATACGAAGCTTGACCTTATCCGGGAACAGTTCCTTGAATTTTTTGAGACTTTTACTTGTGGTGTTGGTTTCGGACTTGACCTCCACAGGGAAAACATCATTCTCTCTTTGGATAAGAAAATCAACCTCATAAGGGGGATTTGTCTGTGTCCAGTATCGAGGAGTGACTTCAAACTGTGTAACCAAAGTCTGAAGTACAAAATTTTCAGTCAATGCTCCTTTGAACTCTGTAAACAAGCGATTGCCTTCGCCAAATGCGGTCGGCGATAGCTGTGCCAGGCGGCGAAGCAGGCCCACATCCACAAGATAAATTTTGAAAGCAGCTAGATCATCGTAGGCGGCCACAGGCAAGCCAGGAGCGGAGCTGCGGTAGACCTTATGCACCAAACGGGCATCTACCAGCCATTGCAAAGCATCCTCGTATTCGCGAGCTCTTGCGCCTTCTTTGACAACCTTATAAATAAATTTCTTGTTTTCCCTTGCTAGCTGAGACGGTATAGACTTCCAGATCATTGAGATCTTCGGGAACTCGCTGACATTGGGATGCTTGGCAAAGTCTCGCTCATAAGCACCGATAATTCCGGACAGAGCTTCCTGCATGGCAGAAACATCTCGTGCCTCCGTCCACATCTTTACAGATTCAGGCATGCCACCAGTGACATAGTACATTTTGAGCTTTTCACATAACGGGTTAAAGAAAGCATCAGGGATTGGTTCAAAGACGTTTACATCTTCCAGGTAATTTACCAAATTCCAATCGCCATTCGCCAGTAAAAATTCTGTAAATGTCATGGGGTCGATCTGCATAAAGTTGACTTTTCCCACAGGGAAAGATGAAGGTCTTGCAAGAGCAATACCCAACAAAGAACCGGCACAGGCAATGTGATACTGCGGTGCGTTTTCGCAAAAATACTTCATACAATTGATGACCTTGGGACAGTCCTGCACCTCGTCAAAAACAATAAGCGTCTTCTCTGGTTCAATCTTCTGCCCGCTGGCAAGCATCAAGTTCTGTAAAATTCTATTGATATCCTTAGTAGTTTCAAAAAATTGTTTGTATTCTTCATTTTCATCGAAGTTAAAATAGGCGGTATTTTCATAATAGCGCTTGCCGAACTCTTTCAAAATCCACGTTTTGCCAACCTGCCGAACCCCTTTCAAAATCAAGGGCTTGCGATAGGGCGAATTTTTCCAGTCGAGCAGTTTATTAAGAATAAATCTCTCCATGAAGGCTCTCCTTCACATTATTATTGGTATTTTTGTGCTTCTAAATCACACTTTTATTATATACTATAAACAGAAAAAAGACAACCACTTTTCAAAAATTTCTTATTGATGAATATTTTTTCTTTGCGATATAGTGTTTCTTATATGTTTTTTTGATTGTTTTCTTATATATTCTGCGCAAAAATACAAGCGGAGCCGTTTGGCTCCGCTTGTATTTTTAATAGCTTCCCTCTAACTCCTGCGTTTGGAAAAGAGGATCATTGAAAAAATCGTACAGCGTGATCTCCAGTGCCTGACATATGTCCAGCAATGTGCGCGTACCGGGGTTTTTACTGCGCCCGTAAAAAATACATCGTAACGTTGCGGACGGAAGTCCCGCCATGCTTGCAAGTTTATTTGGCGAAATTTTTCGCTCTTCGCATAGATCGTATATGCGCTTTGTGATCGCTTCTTCTAATTTCATTTGACCGCACCAAAGATATATCTCTTATATTTTAGCAATTACTTATGCAAAATATGAGAGTTATATCTCTGTTTTTGTGCTATAATGGAAAAAAAGGAGCTTTATTATGCGCAAAACTGCTTTTATCGGTCACAGACGGATTCGTCAAAATAATCTTGCAGAGGAATTGAATTTAACCATAGAGAGGCAAATTCAATCGGGATGTACTCATTTTATTGTCGGTTCGCACGGAGAATTTGATCGCCTTGCTTTGTCCGCTTGTCGTACATTACGAAAACAATACCCGGAGCTGGTCATTGAAGTCGTAATAACAAGTTTATGTGCGGTGAATGCCGATAATTTTGAACAAAGATACGATGACATTGCGACTGTTACATATGAAATTGAAGAAGTCCATTACAAGCGTCGCATTACCTTGAGCAATCAAAAAATGATTGATGAATGCGATACGCTTATCTGTTATGTCGATGAGAGCGCCTATCAGAGCGGTGCAAAGACAGCCATGCGATACGCCCAAAAGAAAGGGTTGCGCATCGTTAATCTTTACCGTAAGTAAGCTTTAACCGGACGGAGGCGTTTTTTTCGGTAAGCTTGCCCAATGCGCTTCCAAGATGGCTCTCAATTTTTTCTGCAACCTTTTCTGATCCCGTTCAAGAGAAGCGATCACCTGTTGCATGGCGGTGCGTATTTCTTTTTTTCTTGTTTTGGCGGCGATGCGTTGTGCATAGGAAAGATCCCAGCGAATCCGGTGCAGACTGTATTTTCGGCTTAGGATCTCGTCCAGATAAAAGTCATACGTCATCTTGCGGCGATGAGCAAGTTTTTGGATGGCGCGTTCCATCCCGTGAAAGACGTTCCCCGTGGGCTCGGGCATCACCATTACACGCCGTTCCAGTTCGAGGATCACGCGCAGACAAAGCATTTGCATCCCTTTGGGCTCATCCCTGAATCGCTGATCAAAAAACTCTTTGGCAGGATCGGAGACCTGCGCGAGCAGCTCTTCTTTTGTCTCTTTGCTGCCGATCATCAGAAAGCGAATGCTGTAACGCAAAAGCTCCCGAGGAGAATAATACCACTTGTAAAGCGTTGACAAAAATTTTTTTCCGACCAAAATCTGAAATGTGACCGCCCACAGATCCGCGTCGTTTTTCATAAAGCGGTTCCGAAGAAAACTTTCCCAGCCGATCTCAAACGCAAGTTCTTTTTTCGTCCGTTCGCCGTCATACAATCGAACGACATTCATCCGATCGTACAGCCTGTCCAGCTTACGGGAAACCGTCGATTGATCGATGCCCAATTCTCTTGCGATCTCGCTCTGCGTAAAGCCCTCTCTGTCCGCACGGATATACCGTTCGAGGGGAGGAAGAGCTTTCTCTGCCTCTTTGCGATCCATCTCCTCACAAATATCCTCGTCAATATAGTGCGTTCTCTTATCTTCTGCGCAATCTGTCCAAAAATCGATCTCTTCCCCGTCTTCGTTTTCCAATCTCGGAATATCTGTCGTCCATTTCTTGTTGTGTGCGCGACGATCGCTGTTATACTCTTTAATGTCCCGTTTTCGTAAAGCCTTGAACTCCGCTTCGGAAA
>ERZ1643249.936-NODE-936-length-30816-cov-6.224635_pt1 | contig 30816 bp, 23 predicted proteins | sample MGYA00579263_ERZ1643249 | MGnify/ENA primary metagenome ERZ1643249 (study PRJEB29033, sample SAMEA4952264) | chicken gut metagenome | biome: Broiler Chicken; feature: Gastrointestinal Tract; material: Caecum | place: Ireland | collected 2018 | study: Broiler...
GAACCTGGAAATCACCGCTTCAAAGGATTCCCAGGTAGAGCTTATCTTTCAGAAACCTCTGAAAGATAAGCTGCTGCTTCTGGATTTCCAAGTGGAAAACCATACCGGGAAGCCGGTCATTATCACCATAAACGGGGTCAAAAACAAGCTTTCCGCTTCCAGCGCTCCCTATCCCAACGGGAACAGCCATTTTTATTACGCTTTTTCTTCGGAAGACAAAGAACTGCGCGCTCTGGAGCTTTCCCTGTCCAAAGGCCGCTATACTCTTAAGAATGTCCGCTTTCTTCTGCTGGACACTTCTGTCTTTTCCGAAAAGAGCTGGACGCCGGCCCGGCCGATTAAAACCGGTTCCGGAGAAATCTTTGCCTGCCGGGTAAAGGCCGGCAGCGACGGCTGGCTTGTCACCTCCATTCCTCTCCAGAACGGCATGAGCTTTATCGTGGACGGCAGAAAAGTCCGGCCGGCGGCAGTCAATACGGCCTTCGCCGGGACGCCCCTGAGCGCCGGAGACCACGAAATCCGCCTCTGCTTTCAGGCGCCCGGGAAACGCGCCGGAATCCTCTTAAGCCTGTGCGGCGCAGCTGGATGGGCAGCCGCCTGTCTCTGCGGCTCCGTCTCTTCCGCCCGCCGGAGAAAACGGGCTGAGTAATTGTACTGAGTAATTGTCAACAGTTTCTGTCAAAAAACTGTTGACAAATCCGCCTCTCAGCGCATATAATACCAGTAACGTTATACAAGAAAAACCTGTGAAGAAGAATAGTAGCTGGCGGACGTCAGACTTCAGAGAGTCCCGGATGGTGGAATCGGGATGTGAGACAGTCAGTGAATGGGCTTCGGAGGGCGGCTTTGAACGGAAAGTTTCCAAGTAGGGGCTGACGGGACCCCACCCGTTATCCATCGGGGCACGTATGATGGTACGTGTAGCGAGTGGACATTTTCCTGCTGGAAATGTCAATTTGGGTGGTATCGCAGAAGCTTTCGCTTTTGTCCCATGGAAGGGACAGGAGCGTTTTTTTATTTCCGGAATTACCTGCATGGCGGGGAAAGACACCGGAAAGGAAACGCCTCGAAGGCTTCCCTATCCGCCGCTGTCCTGGCAAGACAGCCGGCCACATCTGCCGCCTAAATCTAAAAGAATGGAGAATGACGTTATGAAAATGAAAAACCTGAAGAAACTGATGGCACTTGGCTTGGCGGCTGCGCTTTCCCTTTCCCTGATCGGCTGCTCCGGAGGAACATCCTCTTCTGATGATACTGCCACCGAAGCGGCAGAAGACGCCGACAGCGCTTCTGAAGCAGAGACCGCAGATACCGCCTCCGGCGATGCCGCAGAATACAATATCGCTATCGTAAAGCAGATGGACCACGCGTCTCTGGATGAGATCGCAAACGCCGTTGCCGCGGAACTGGATGCCATCGCAGCAGAAAATAACGTAACTATCAATTATGAGATATACTCCGGCCAGAATGACCAGACGACGCTGAAGCAGCTCGGCGATCAGGCCATCGCAGACGGCGTGGACGCCATCATCCCGGTAGCTACTCTTGCCGCGCAGGTCATGACTGTGTGCGCGGAAGATACCCAGACTCCTGTGGTATACGCAGCCATCTCTGATCCGGAAGCCGCTGAGATGACCGGCATCGACAATGTAACCGGAACCAGCGATGCCCTGAATACAGAGCTCATCCTGGATATGATGCTTGCCGCGGACCCGGAGGTGCAGAATGTGGGACTTCTCTACTCCCTGTCAGAGACCAACTCCGCAAAGCCCATCGCGGACGCAAAGGCATACCTGGATGAAAAGGGAATCTCCTACACCGAGCAGACAGCGAACACCAATGACGAAGTCATTTCCGCCGCTTCTATCCTGATCGCGGACGGCGTAGACGCCATCTTCACTCCTACCGACAATGTGATCATGGCCGCAGAACTTGCCATCTACCAGGATCTGGCCGAGGCTGGAATTCCCCATTATACCGGCGCTGATTCCTTTGTCCGCAATGGCGCTTTTGCCACCTGCGGCGTAAACTATACGACCCTCGGAACTGACACCGCCGACCTGGCTTATACAGCCATCACAGAAGGCATGGACGGTCTCGATGACTACTATCTGTCAGATGGCGGCATCATCACCGTAAATACAGAGACGGCCGAGACGCTCGGAATTGATTACTCTGTATTCTCCGATATGGGTGAAGTCGTCGAGGTACAGACTACAGAAGAGTAAAACTCTGACCTACAATGAATTTCCGGAGGTAATGTTCCCGTGTTATACATTTTACAGACTGCTCTGGAACTGGGATTCCTGTACGCGCTGATTCCCATGGCCCTGTTCCTGAGCTTCCGAATCCTGAACATCGCCGATATGACCACGGATGGATGCTTCGTCCTGGGCACTGCCGTCTCCGTAACGCTGGCGGCAGCCGGCCATCCGTTTCTCGCCATCCCCGCAGCCATGCTTGCGGGGATGTGCGCCGGTTTCGTAACGGCATTTCTGCAGACCCGTCTGGGCGTGCCCTCCATCCTGGCCGGCATCGTAACCAACATGGGCCTCTACACCATTAACCTGATGGTAATGGGCTGGAGCGCAAATGTAAGCCTCCTGCGGGTGGACACCATCTTCTCCCTGTTCGAGGACACCGGGCTTGGCGGCCAGTGGCATGAAGCCCTGCTTGCCGGTTTCGTCACGATTCTGGCAGGCGCGCTGCTGGTACTCTTTCTGGGCACCAGGCTGGGCCTGTCTATCCGCGCTACGGGAGATAATATTGATATGGTGCGGGCTTCCTCCATCAACCCTACATTCACCATTACTGTGGGACTGTGTATCTCCAATGCTCTCACCGCTCTTTCCGGAGCCATGGTGGGACAATACCAGAACACAGCCGACATCAACGGCGGTACAGGTATCGTGGTTATCGGCCTGGCCTGCCTGATCATCGGTGAGACTGTCCTTGGAAGGCGCAGCGTGCTTAAAGGGGCCATCGCCGCTGTCATCGGTTCCATCATTTACCGCTTTATCTACGCGATTGTGCTTTATACCAAAATCATGCCGGTACAGGGACTGCGTCTGGCCACTGCCGTCATCGTAGCTCTGGCCATCGCGTTTCCGACTATCAAAAGCTGGGCCGCTTTTCAGAAACGGAAAATGGCAGCCCGCCAGAAAGGAGGGAGATAACCGTGCTGGATATTCGTTCTATCTCCAAAACCTTTAACCCAGGAACGGTCAATGCGAAAAAAGCGCTTTCCGGCCTCTCTCTTCATCTGGACCCGGGTGATTTCGTAACCATTATCGGTTCCAACGGGGCCGGCAAATCCACACTGTTCAACGCTGTCGCAGGCGTGTTTTACGTGGATGAAGGCTCCATCCTGCTGGACGGAACGAATCTGACCTTCCTTCCGGAGTACCAGCGCAGCCGCATGATCGGCCGCCTGTTTCAGGACCCCTTAAAGGGAACCGCTCCCGGCATGACCATTGAGGAAAATCTTGCCCTGGCGTATCTTCGCTCCACCAAGGGAAGCGCTCCTTTTGCCCGAATTTCCAGAAAAGACAAGGCGCTTTTCCGGGAACGCCTCTCCCTGCTCCATATGGGCCTGGAGGACCGCATGAAGCAGCCGGTGGGCCTTCTCTCCGGAGGCCAGCGGCAGGCTCTGACTCTTCTGATGGCCACACTGGTGCCGCCAAAGCTTCTGCTGCTTGACGAGCATACGGCTGCCCTGGACCCGGCCACAGCGGAAAAGGTGCTGGAGCTGACCAAAGATATCGTCGCCAAAAAGAATATCACCTGCCTCATGATTACCCACAATATGAAGCAGGCTCTGGAGCTGGGCAACCGGACGCTGATGATGGCAGATGGAAACATCGTGCTGGATGTGGGCGGAGAAGAACGCCGTTCCATGTCTGTGGAGCACCTGCTTGCCCGTTTTAAGGAAGGCGCCGGACACGCGCTGGATAACGACCGGATTCTTTTGTCCTGAATCAGTCAAAAAACCGCTGGGCGGGTGGAAAATCAGATTTTCACAATCTGTTTCCTTCCGCCGCAGCGGTTTTCTTTTGTCAGCCGCTCTGTTTTTCATGCCCGCTTTCCCGGCGGGCGCCTCACCGGCTCACTGTCTTTTATACTCTCTTCCCAGATAATAATTTACCTTGAAGAATATCAGTACCAGCCAGTAGCAGAGTGTATAATGTCCATGCTTCATCAGCCAGATATACAGCTGGATGGACGTGGACAGCTTATCCATGGTATGATGCTCTATTGCCTCCTGAACCTGGGGATCTTCGCAGATCGCCCGCACATGAGCCGTTACTGTCCTGCGGCCCGCCTTATAATTCCGATAGATCTCATTTTTCACTGCCAGAACTGCCATGCTCAGGAAATCGTTGCGAAGCTGGGGCCCGAAGTCATAGACATTCTTCTCCCGGCTGATTTCCAGAAGACGGCTGTTCAGCAGACGTACCTTATCCATATATCCGCTGTCATATTTTCCAGTTATGGATTTGTTATTAATCCAATAGTGATAGGGATAGAAATTCTGCACCACACAGAGTTTCCTGGTATCCAGAATCACCGGAAAAGTGAGCTGCATATCCTCTCCCACAGCCACTCTGTCATCACAGTATTTTACATTGGCCCGAAGAAGCTCCGTGCGGAACAGCTTTGTCACGCGGGCCGGCTGCAGAGTTCTTCCAAAGAAATAGCCGTCGTTGATAAGCGTAGGAAAGAGGTTCTCCAGCTCTCTCCGGTTATAGACCTCCTTTCTGAAATTCGAAATTTCTTCCCGTTTGGGAATCTGGGGGTCCTCAAAATCAAACACCAGGCCGCAGACCGTCACGTCCGCCTGCTCCCGCTCCGCCAGGGCAATCATCCGCCCATACATATCCGGATCAATCCAGTCGTCACTGTCCACAAAACCTGTGTACTTTCCGGACGCCAGCTCCAGTCCCGCCTTCCAGGCGGAAGTCAGTCCTCCGTTCTCCTTATGGCGCACCTGAATCTGCTCATATCGGGACGCGTAAGCATCACAGAGGGCGCCGGAGCTGTCTGTGGAACCGTCGTCCACCAGAATAATTTCCATATCTTTCTCTGTCTGCGCCAGAATACTGTCCACACAGCGTTCCAGATACTGCTCCACATTATAGACAGGAACAATGACGCTGAGCCTGCAGTTTTCCTCTTTCCTGCCTGTCTTCTTTTCTTCTGTACTTTCCTGATTACTGTTTTCCATTCTCACTCTTCACCCGATTCAAAAGCTTTCGGTAGATTCCCGGACATGCCAGAAAAAGGCGGTAGCCAATCTCTGTGCGCAGGGGAAATCTTCCGTAAGAACGCACCCGTTTCAGCCCCTGCCGTACATAAGAGCGTATTCTCTCCTGCTGCTCTCTGCTTTCCGGAAGGAAATCTCTGAGGCCGAAATAGATATCGATGGCTCCGTCCGCAAAGCTCTTCAGTCCGGGCACCATCAGTTCCCGGTATCCCTTTTTTTCAAAAAAGTCCATGCGCTCTGCCACTGATGTCACCCAATCCATACGCTTTGGATTAAACCCTCGCGTGATACTGACAGGGGTGACAAAATATCCATAAAGAGAGGAATCCACAAAAGCTGCCCGCTTTACCTGATCAAAAATGCGATAGGTAGTGGCCTCATCTTCATGTATCCGTCCCAGCGGGTACCGGATCTTTTCAAATAGCTCCCGCCGGTACAGTTTGTTCCAAGCCACTACAAAGTAGGCGCCGTCCGGAACATACAGATTGGCCAGCATCTCCCGGCCTGTATAGGTCTCTGTTCTTCCGCTTCCCCGTTCCGGCACCGCCTCTCCTTTCACATATTCCCAGCGGCACATGCTCAAATCACTGTCCGTCTCCACACAGGCCCGGTGCAGCCGCTCCAGAAATTCCGGGGCCAGATAATCATCCGAGTCCACAAAGGCCAGATAGCTTCCCTCCGCCGCCTCTATGCCTGTATTGCGGGCTCCTGACAGACCTGCGTTCTCCTGATGTATGACCTTCACCCGGCTGTCTGCTTCCCCATAGGCGTCGCAGATTGCCGGACAGCCGTCCGGCGATCCGTCGTCCACCAGAATCACTTCCATATGGGAATAGCTCTGGGCCAGCACGGAATCCACACAGCGCCGCAGATATTCCTCTACCCGGTAAACCGGTATAATAACGGAAATCAGATCTTCCCTGTTCTTATCCATAACCCTTTTACTGCTCTCCCTGCTCCTGAATCCGGCCGTTTTCCCGGTTCTCCCCCGGCTCCATCGCTTCCGTTTTTTTCTCTCCGCGAGTCTCCTCCGGCTCCATTGCTTCCGGCTTTTCCTCTCCGCGAGTCTTCTCCGGCTCCGTTTCTTCCTGCTTTTTCTCCGCTGCCGCCTGTCTGCCGCGTACCAGAGCAGCCCTCAGAGCGCAGAGATCATAGGCCAGCCGTTTCCACCCTTTGCGCATACAGAAATGGATCACCTTATAATCGGCAGCTTTCAGCGCGACGCTTTCTGCCGCTCTGGAAAGCTCAGTGTCACGGCAGTAGCCGTCAATCACATCCAGCTTTTCCCGCTTCGTCTTTTCCTGATCAAAAGGCAGGGCCTCCACCGCGTCCAGCACATCCTGAATCAGCCTGGCATTGATAATGCCGCTCTCATCCTCGTGGCCGGACAGCTCCCGGTAAAAAGAATGCGTTTCTTTCCAGATCCGTTTTGCCAGATCCAGGCGGTCCGCCCGCTTCTGTGACGAAAGGCTTACTCCGGTGTCATCCTGCATATAGTGGCAGAGGGCTTCCTTTACAACCGAGATCCCATCCACCCGCTGCAGATAGTCCAGATTAAACAGCAAATCCTCTCCCAGGCTTAAGTCTTCATCGAATTTTCCTGCCAGTTTACGCCGGTACAGCTTGTTCCAGGGCATATTCAGAAATCCCTGTCCGTAAAGAGCAAGGAAATTCTCTTCCCCGCTGTGTCCAGGCACATCCGGTATCCGGATGATATCTCTTCCCTGATAATGATGATGAAAACCGCAGATGGCAATATCATCGTCCCCGATGCCTTTCAGCATCTTTTCCGCCATATCAGGTTCCACATAGTCGTCGCTGTCCGCGAACATGAGATAGTCTCCCTTTGCCGCTTCAATCCCTGCGTTGCGCGCGGAAGACACGCCTCCATTCTCCTTGCGTATGACCCGAATCCGGACGTCTTCTTTGGACAGCTCTGTACACAAGGCTCCGGAACCATCCGTAGAGCCATCGTCCACCAGAATAATTTCCAGCTCCTCATAGGTCTGGCTCCGGAGACTCTGCACACAGCGGCCAAGAGTCTCTTTCCTGTTATATACTGGTACTATCACGCTTATCATGCCCCTGCTCCTTTCACGTATCCTGACGCCGGGCGATTTTTTTCTTCACCATCTCAAGCACCATCTGGCGTTCCGTCTTTCGCAGCACCACAAAAAAGTTTACCAGCAGCGCGAGAATTCCCGCGGCAATTCCCACAGCAAACAGCCGGACCCAGCTGTTAATGTCAACCAGCAGCTCAAAGGGAAGCGCCACAAGGCAGATCACGCCGATGGACACCAGGCCCAGCACAATATCTCCATAAAAGGTATGCCATTTCACTTTCAGGCACTTCGCCGCGTATAACGGCGTAAAAATCAGATTCCGCAGCACGCCGTAGACGGTGCTGGCTCCCACGATTGCGTACATTCCCAGGTTCGTGGTTTTCAGCAGCACGAACACCGTAGCTACCGTCAGAGCTCCGCTGAGCACAATCACCACAGAATTCAGCTTGACCCGCTTGGTGATCAGAAACACATGATACAGAACCTGAATACTGGCGCTGACAAAAAGGGTACCCACATTCAGCATAGCCAGGATATACACGGCATCCGCGTCCTGGGTGGGAACCCAGAGCGCAAAAAAGCTTTTCCCAAAAACCGTCATAAAAGCAATCGGAATGCTGATAATAAAAATCATAATCCGATCAGCGCTGGCAATGATATCCAGCAGCTGATTTTTATCTTCCCTGGCGTAGGCAATGGTCATCTGCGGATTGAAGACGCCTGCAATCGTGCCCATCAGATTGGAAATTACGGTAGGCACCTGGTTGGAAATGGATACCGTCGTCATGGCAGCCGCGCTGATCATAATATTCGCAATGGAAGTGTTCAGCCCGTCCAGCAGAAGCTGTCCCAGCCGCGTTACGGAATTCCAGGCTCCCAGAGATACCAGCTCACCTACTTTTTTCCATCGGAAATCCCGGATCTTCAGCTTCATTTCAGGCAGCAGCTTTCTGGTAAAAATCATATTTGCAGCCGCCTGCACCACCGTGGAAGCCACAGAAGCGCAGCCTACGTAAAACAGATACGGACGGAAGCAGATATAGCAGACAGCCAAAACCGTCAGCCGGACCACTTCGCCCAGAATCGTGGAAACAGAACTCAGTTCCAGCCTGTCCTTACTGTAGCAGGCAACACTGAAGACCGAGGTAATGATGCTGATCGTAAAGTTAAGGAAGATGAAAAAGAACAGCATCTGAATATCCGGAAGGCTCGCGCCCGCCGGTATCTGGAAGATCCGCCCCAGATATACAATCACAAACAGCGCCGGAATCATAAAAACCGCTGCCATAATCACATTTGCGAAAAAGACTGAGGAAAAATACTGTCCTGCTTCTTCCTTTTCATTTCGGTGAATCCGGATGGTAATAAACCGGCTTGCCATGGTATTCAGCGCAGACACCACAATCTGGGCTGCCGAGACGAACCGGTTTGCGATATCCGTAAACCCATAGGCGTTAGGGATCATGGCCTCTATGACAGGCACCAGCACAAAGCCCAGAATCATGCTCACCGCAAACGCCATAAGCTGGGCCGTCATATTGATTGCGACTCGTTTTTTATTCATAATTTTCTCCTGATACGAATGTCAGTATTCATTCTTTCCGGATACTCTCCGTTCTCAGAGAGACCTGGCTCTTTCTCCTGTCCGGCTTTTCCTACAGCACCAGCACGCCCTTGATCAGGTACATTACCGCAAGAATCTGGCCGATAAAACCGGCGTATATAAGCCCCCGCTGGGCGCATCGATCCCAGGTAAGGCGCGGATTGCGCAGGACCAGCAGAAGAGCCGGCATAAGCGGAATAAAATACCGTCCCTGCACGCCTTCGATGGACACATAGCCCCGGGGCGTCCAGGTCAGCAGCATTCCCGCCAGAATAAGCCCGGCGCAGACTGCGCACACAAAGACAATCCACCATTTCTGCCCTGTCCTGATATACATGGGCTCCTCTTTTGTCTTCAGAGAGGCCAGGATCAGAAGCAGCCAGAACAGCATGGAAATGACCTCGGAAATATCGATCTCAACCCATCCCATCTTCTGCCCCACCAGTGATTCCAGGTAAAAAGCAGTCTTATCGCTGAGGGTATTGGCCAGCATCCGGACAAGCTCCAGAGGCTGGGAGAGGAAATAGCCGATGGTATATCCCGCCGTCGTAGACGACCCCACCGTGGCCGTAGCTTCCGTGGTAGTGGCAATATAACTTACCGTAGCTGTGTTCTGATTCAGGAAACACAGCACAGGCAGAAGGAAAAGCCCCAGCACGCAGAGATTTCTCACCCGCTTTCCTCCAAACCGCGCCGCCGGTATCAGGAAGATTAAAAGGGCCAGCGGCAGATACACGCCGCTTTTTCCATAAACCAGAATGATGCCGAGAATACCAAGCCCCAGCATATCCGTCGCTTTTACCTGCTTTTCCCCAAAGGCCAGCGACACACACCAGCAGATATACAGGAAACTTACTCCTGTAATCACCGCGTCATAGGAAAAAGAAGTACACTGCTGAAGGTTCATCGGCAGAACCGCCAGCAGAAACAGCGCTGTCTTCCCAAAGGGAAGCTTCTTCATTCCGAAATAAGTCAATATCGTAAAGCCCAGCAGGCTGAACCACCGGCCCAGAAGCAGCATGGGCACTGTCCCCAGATGCAGCAGTCTGGCAAGCGTCATGCCCAGGACCGCAGGCAGGTAAATAATCATTGGCGCCTCTGTAGTAGAGGTGGCCTCTGCTTCCACTAATGTGTCATTCTCTGCCATGGAGAACAGGCCATCGTAGATGATTTTATAATTTTCCAGGCTGGGAGAGGAGGTAAATTCCAGCTCCGTATCGTCCTGCCGCTTGTAACACTTATTTTCTCCCGCAGACTCAATTCCCAGGAGTGTATTGGAATGCCGGTACGACATATCAATGTGATAGGACTCATCCGGCGTCATGTAAGGCGTCAGCACAAAATTATAGATCACGCCCAGGCACAGAATCGTAAAAACAAAGACCTTCTCGATTCTGCAGCGGCGCAGGAATGCCAGGTAATAAAAGCCCGCCGCCATAAATTCCGCAAACAGGAACATGGCAAAAAAGTACCGCTTCAGGAAAAGGTTAAAATAGGTGTGCGCATTCATGCTCAGCCTGTTTTCACTCTCTTCCCCATTCACATACAGGGGATTCTCCCCGTAATAGCCGGCCGGCGTCACGATCACCGACAGGCCGGAATCCAGAAGCTCATCCGAAAATTCCAGGCGGATCTCATAGGTGTGCCCTTTGATGCCGCTCTGGGAACTGTCAAAAATCAGCCCCATATACTGGCCGTCCAGCAGCGTGGAAGCATCCACATCCGCCGCGCAGAGCAGCACGCCTTCTTCCGCGTCCGTCACGTCCCGGACCTCCGCGTGCACAGTGCCCTGTCCGGCAAAATCTTCGCTCAGATCCATACGGATTCCGAGGCCGACCAGCTCGTCCTCTTCCGTGGTATAATACTGAACCATTTCCCGGCTGTCCGCCGTCACCGGAAGCAGTTCTCCATTGTCTCTCATAACCACTTCCCGATGAGTGCTGTTCATGGCTTCCCGAATCTGTACGTCATATACATAGTAAAATATAAGAGCCACTATCAGCATGAGCAATCCCAGTCCCAGAAGCTTCCGGTATTTCTTATAAAAGTTCTGAAACCAGATACCGAGATTCCGGAATCTTCCCGCCGCTCCTTTCGCGCGGACAAAATCCCCTGCTTCCCTGTCCCGGATTTCTGTCCCGACTGTATTCTCAGCTTTTCTGCCTGCCAGCAGAAAAAACATGCCGCCAAGTACCGCAAGCATGGCCGTGGTCAGCAGCGGCTGCCTGATATAATGTACCTGCGTCCGGTACACAGCGTTATAAATCAGGTTCTGCTCCAGCTTCTCACCGTTCTCATATGAACTTCCGCTGGTCTGCGCCTCCGTATTCAGCCAGACATACGGACCCTTTTCCACGTCTTTTCCGGTGATCACCACCGTAATCTCCCGGTTTACCGGTTCCTCTGTGAACGTGACGCCCCAGAACGCTTCCGCGCCCAGATCTGCCACATCGTAAGTTTCAGAGCCCAGAAGCTCCTCTGTCTGCGTATCATAGGCCTCAATCAGAATTTCTCCCTGACTCAGGATTTCCTCATCTGCCGTAAAATAAAAAGAAAGCTGGCTGAGCGCCTGTTCCTCTGAAAGATACTCAAATCGCAGTTCCGTTCCGTCAGTTATCTCTTCTGTCTTCAGTTTTAAGGTCGGTTTTCCGATTCCTTCCAATCCCCGGGACTCAAGCCGGTCATGGGGAACCGCCACAGACACGACGAAATAGAGTATGCAGAGTACCGCATACCCTATCGCCCATTTTTTCTTATTCACCAAGTCCATTCTCCACGGCATCTACCATAGCGGTCAGTGCCTCCTGCTCATCCACGCCGTCGCATTTTATCTCGATCTCATCACCCGACTTGACGCAGGCTCCAAGGACGCTCAATACGCTCTTGGCATTCGCCGTTGTTCTGTCAAAGGTAAAGGTAATGGATGATTTGAACTGCATCGCCGTCTTGCAGAGAATACCTGCCGGCCTCAAATGCAGCCCCGTTGGATTTTGAATGACTACTTTCTGACTTACCATGCCGCATACCTCCGTTTTCTCATTCTGTTCCTGTATTATCGTGCTTCTCCGGACGCGGTGTTCCCTGAACTCCCGCTTCCTGAAGATGAGCTTCCGCCTGTACCGCCGGAAGAACTTCCTCCCTCTGTACTGTCGGAAGAACTGTTCCCGCCTGTGCCGCTTCCGGAACTTTCAGATCCGGAGGAGCTTCCTCCGGTTCCTGTTCCGCTGCCGGTTCCTGTCTCCTCTTCTTCCTCATCGGAAGCGGAGCCGGAAGTATCTGTCTGTCCTCCCGTGCTGCCGCCGGCCGTATCTTCATTTGTGCTATTATTGGTATTGCTGTTTCCCGTGCCCCGCACAAGCTCAAAGTCTACCTGCACATCTTCCATCAGACTGTATACATCATCCGGAAGCGTCACCTGCAGCGTAGCTGTGTAGGTTCCGGCTCTGGAATATTGATCCAAATCCAGTGAGACGGCTATTTCGTCAACGTTCAGATTGTTCAAGTCCTCACTGGTTCCCATCACAATCAGCTCGACGCTCTCCAGATCTCCAAAATCAACCTCATAGCCCCTGGGGACATTCTGGAGGCCGATATCGGAAACGGGTATCTCTACCGTCATTCCCTGTTTTCTTTCGATCTCCACAACGACCGCGATAGAAGCCTCCGTACTGTCTTTGAGCCGGATTCCCTCCGGCAGATACGGGGTAATATCCACCGTCGTCTGAAGATTCTCCGTGATGCCGTCTATATTCACCGCTTCACCCGGTATCACAATCTCCGTTACATCCGCGATACTCTCTGCGGTACCCGCTATCTCGATATTCTCCGGCTTATAGGAGATGGAACTGAAACTGTAGCCCGCATCAGGCGTACCCGAATATTCCACCCGCAGCGGAACTGTCTTGGTCCGGAGCATGGTGACAGACACATTGATTCCTTCCGTCTTTCCGGTAAACTCCAGCGTCGCCAGATCCGTGCCGCTTATGATATCATTGTTTCCGTCTACGACTCTCAGTTCACAGTGCACCGTGCCGTCCGTGGTAAGTCCCGACGCATTCAGAACCGCTTCCACCCGCCGGATCTTCGATACCACAGATGAGGGACCGCTGATCTCAATCATGCTCTGTTCCGGAACAGTCGTACCCACCATATAGCCGTCAGGCGGACTGGACTCTTCCACTACCACCACGTTAAACTGCTCCGTAGAAGCGTCCTCTACATTGAGCACCACATTTTCCCGGCTCTTGGTAATATTCGTGGACTCGATCTTTGTATTACGGCAGGTCACTTCAATTCCCACCAGATTGCCGTATTTCAGATTCTTTTCCATATCGGCCGTAGCCGTAAAGTCATCCGTCGAAAGCTTCTCCAGAACGGATCTGTGCGCTCTTACCCGGACACTGATCACATCACTGTTGTCCTCGATCTGATAGACCTTTCCCTGATCGGTAATCACGTTCTCATTCAATATGGTTACCTGTATCGGAGAAAAATCCGCGTACATGACAGGATCTTCAATATACAGAACAACAAGCCAAAGCATTGCCGCGGCGACAATAGACAGAAGCTTCAGTCCCAGGTTATTTGTCAGCAGCTTTTTCATGCTTCTTCACCCGTCCTTTCCAGAGCCTGAATCTTCCTGTATCCTTTGTCTTATCCTGCGCCTCTGTCAGCTGCGCTCTCAGCTCCTCCTGCGTCAGATTCCTTTTCAGCTCTCCCTGGGAGGCTGTAGACACGGCGCCTGTCTCCTCGGACACCACTATCGTCAGGGAATCCGTCACCTCGCTGATTCCCACAGCCGCTCTGTGCCGGGTCCCCAGCTCCTTGCTCAGGAACAGGTTATCCGACAGGGGGAGATAACAGGTGGCCGAGACAATCCGGTCTCCCCGAACGATGACAGCGCCGTCGTGCAGCGGTGTGTTTTTCTCAAAGATATTGATGATAAGCTGGCTTGTCAATACAGAATCCAGTGTAATTCCAGTCCGCTCGTACTCATTGAGCGGCGTCTTTTTCTCTATGACGATCAGGGCGCCCGTCTTGACCTTGGCCATTTCAAACACGGCCTTCACGATCTCGTTGACCGTCTTATCGCTGAACCGGGCTTCTCCTTCCTTTGAGCTGTCAAAGCTGAAAATAGAACTGATGATGTTCTGCTGTCCCAGCTGCTCCAGCGCCTTTCGGAGCTCCGGCTGGAACACAATCACCAGCGCCGTAATACCCAGACTGAATACATTTCTGGCCAGCCAGAGGATGGTGTTCATATCAAAGAGAATGGCGATAAAAATGAAGACCAGAAGCACGCCGAAGCCTTTCAGAAGCACCCACGCGCGTGTCTTCTTAATCCATACCATGATCTCGTATATCAGAAAGGCCAGGATAATGATCTCCACCACATCTGTAACACGGATGTTCACCATACGGTAAGTGTCAAGTAATTCAGTTATCACTTCAGAAATGGAATTTGTCATTATGCCCCTTCCTTTCCGTCCGTTCTTGTCTGCGCCGCGACGTTCTATCTTGCCTGTCTGTCAGCCGATTTCCCTGACGCCGGTCTTCCGGCCGGTCTTTTCCCCTGTTTTTCTTTCTTCCGGACCGCAGCCGTCTTTCTCTGAGGGTTGATCTTTTTCACGGTCTTCTCAGGAACTGCAATCGTAATCTTGGGAACTGCTTTTACATAGTAATAATATTCATCATCCTCAAACTGCACATACTCCGTCCGCGAATAATCCAGATTAAACACGGTTATCTGAAGCAGAAGGGCCAGCGCCGCAGATATCAGGCTGCCCACAAGGACCGCCGCAATCCGGGCGGAGATGTCGAGCGCCAGGCTGCCAAAGAGCAGCACCACAATATCCGCCACCGTACCTGCCACAATCGCAATCGTCCAGGCATAGTCCACCGACATTCTGCGGATCACATAGACGATGATCAGCGTCAGCGTAAAGGCCGCGACGGTCAGAAGCATCTCTTTATTATTTACCGCGTTATCCAGCAGAGAGGTGATCCGCTCTGTCATGGAGCTGGCATCCGTATTTCCCAGAATGGTTGTGTTCAGATGCACATAATGCAGCAGATAATAGATAATCGTGCCGCAGGCCGCGGGAACAGCCGCCACCGGCGTAGCCGCAAGCCCCATGGCGAGAGGAATCAGATAGGGAATCCCCAGGCAAAAAGCCAGAGGCGTCACAATCAGAAGATATCCGTATCTGGGCGCTGTCCGGAAAAACAGCAGAAACATCAGCGCGAACAGTACGAAGGTAATCGCAAAAGCCTCCAGCGAAAGCGCGTACATGTGTATCAGAATCAGGATCGCTCCGAACACCACCGTTATATTCAGCGGCAGGAAGGAACAAATCAGCGCAAGCACCAGCGCGATTCCCGGGTTTGTCAGCCTGCTCATAAAGCCTACATTTGCATTGATGACAAGGAAGACAATCAGCGCAAGGGCAAATTTCAGAACCGGGAAAATATAAATATCATATTTCCCCAGAAACAGTTTCATCTTTTCTCTATATTCCAGTAAAGTCTTCATCTTCTTCCGCTCCTTCTGATGTAAGTCCGCTGCCGCCGCTTCTGGACTCTGTCTGATAAATATGCGACAGCTGCTTCAGAATATGATTGTAAGCCGCCAGTCTCCTGCGGTTCTGCTGATAACGGTTGTAATAAACCGCATAATGAATCACCAGAAAGATTCCCAGCAGGCTTAAGTAGAGGACAGCCAGTCCTCTGCCCATGGCCGGAAGATCCAGCCTGTTGATATTGCTCATCAGGTATTCCATTCTATAGAAAGCCCACAGCCCCACGCACAGGCAGAAGGCTGCCGTGAAAGATATCCATGCCCCAATCAGCCGGAGACTGATATAGTCTCCCCGGAAAAACCGGTTCATGGACAGGGCCTGCTTCCCTTCTCCTGCTTCAAAAGAAGCGGCTTTCGCCATAAGTCTGACCTTTTCTTCGTTTACCATGTGTACCTCACTTGTATTTTCCCCGGCGAACCGCGGAAGATTTGATCTTTCAAATTTCAGTATAACATGTCTCGGGCATATTTAAAAGCCTCTTCCAATGCAAATGGCCAAAAAATACACTTTTTCCACTCCGTGTTCCAGCAGCGCGGCAGCGGCAGCGTCTATGGTGCTGCCTGTCGTATATATGTCATCTACCAGAATCACCTTTCTTAATCTTACATCATTTTGACGGACTTGAAAAGCATTTTTGAGATTTGCCCTTCTCTGGGTATCGTTCAGTTCCTTCTGGGGACTGGTCTTTTTCGTCCTCAAAAGCACACCGGTCTCCACCGGAATTCCCAGCATTTTCCCGGCCTTCCGGGCCACCAGCTCCGCCTGGTTGAAGCCCCTTTTTCTTCTTCTGCTCCTGTGGAGCGGAATGGGAATCAGAGCGTCGGCCTCCCATGCGCGCGCCGCGTCCCCGCAGCTTTTTACCAGCTCCGCCGCGTAAAAATCCGCGTATTCCCGCCGGTTCCTGTATTTAAACCGGGCGATGGAGGCGCGCATCAGGCCGTCGTAGGGAAAGACAGCCTTTCCCCTTATGTACGCGTGCTTTCTCCGGCTGCAGTCGCCGCAGTATTCGATCTCCTCCGCTTCCAAAGGCTTCCCACACTTCTTGCAGGCCGGCTCCGCCACCGTCTTCAGCCTTTTCCCGCAGTCCCCGCAGATCAGTATCCTGTGGGAACCGGTCAGGCCGTCACAAATCGGGCACCTGCGAGGAAAGATAAGATTTGACAGCCTCGCAGAGGCCTGTATACCTTTTCTGTTCTGTTCCATTGTCCACCATTGCCTGGAAGGTTCCCGCGCTTCCCACCAGCGTCACACAGGATCTGGCCCGTGTCACGGCCGTATATAGAAGATTCCGGTTCATCAGAGGGCGCGGCCCCGACAGCAGCGGAATGACCACCGCCGGGTATTCGCTTCCCTGGGATTTGTGTACCGTGATCGCATAGGCCAGCTCCAGCTCGTCGAGCTGTTTAAAGGAGTAGGAGACCATACGGCCCTCGTCAAATTCCACGGTAACTTCTTCCGCAAAGGCATTGATAGCCCGGACGATCCCCATATCGCCGTTGAATACGCCAAGTCCTCTGTCCACCGCGATTCCAAAGCGGTTACGGACCTCCCATTCCAGCTGATAATTGTTGCGGATCTGCATGACCTTGTCACCCAGCCGCAGAACGCCTTTTCCATTCTCCGGACTTTCCTTTTCGGAAGAACCATGCCCAAAAGGAATCTCCGGCTTATCCGGCGCTTCAGGATTCAGATAGCGCTGCAGCACCCGGTTCAGATTTTCCACCCCCAGCGCTCCCTTGCGCATAGGCGTCAGCACCTGAATATCTGAAATCTGAGCATGTACATAACGGGGCATCTTCTCCTGCACCAGCGCCAGAACCACTCTCAGAATCACATTCGGGTCCTGCCGCTCCAGGAAGAAGAAATCACGGCTCTTATTGTCCAAAAGCACCCGCTCTCCCCGGTTTATCTTATGCGCGTTTACAATGATATCGCTCTCCGCCGCCTGGCGGAAGATTCTGGTCAGACGCACCACCGGAAAAGCTCCGGATCGGATCAGATCCTGAAGCACGCTGCCCGGTCCCACGCTGGGAAGCTGGTTCACGTCTCCCACCAGAATCAGTCTGGTTCCCGGCACAACCGCTTTCAGAAGCGCCTGCATCAGATAAAGATCTACCATGGACATCTCATCGATGATGATCACGTCCGCTTCCAGCGGATTGTCCTCATTCTTCGCAAAGACAGCCTTTCCGGCCAGGCTGTCCGGTCCGCCTGACAGTTCCAGCATCCGGTGGATGGTCCGCGCCTGGCAGCCTGTGGCCTCTGTCATACGCTTTGCGGCCCTGCCGGTAGGCGCCGCCAGAAGGATTTCCAGATCCTCCGCCTCGAAATACCGGATGATCGCATTGATGGTGGTGGTCTTTCCCGTTCCGGGGCCTCCCGTCAGAATCATGACGCCGTTTTTTACAGCCTCGGATACCGCTTCCTTCTGATGCTCGTCCAGTTCAATCTCTGACTGCCGCGAAATCCGGTGCAGTCTGGTGTCAATCTCCGTGTCCGATGTCTCCAGGGAAAGGTTCAGCCGGCAGAGCATCACAGCCACGCTGAGCTCCGCGTAATAGGCAGCCGCCCCGTACACAAAGGGTTTCTCTTCTCCGTTTCCGTCCGGAAGCAGCTTCCGCACCAGCTTCCGGTCCATACTCAGGTCCGACAGATGCCTCTCCACCGGCCCGGAAGGGACTCCCAGAAGCTGAACGGTCCGCGACAGCAGCAGATCCTCCGGCAGGCAGGTATGCCCCTCCCCGGAAGCGGCAAGCAGCGTATAGAGAATCCCGCTCCGAATCCGGAAATCAGAATCCTCACGGATTCCCGCTTTTTTCGCGCTCTCATCCGCAGTCCGGAAGCCTACGCCGGCAATGTCGTCCGCCAGCCGGTAAGGATTTTCTTTTATAATATGGTAGATTTCCTGACCGTACTGCTGGTAGATCTTCACCGCCAGATTCATGGAAATTCCATATTCCTGAAGAAACATCATGGCCTGGCGCAGATCTCTCTTTTCCTCCATCTGCTCCGCGATCTCCCGGGCCTTCCGCTCGCTGATCCCCTTGATCTCCGCAAGGCGCTCCGGCTCCCGTTCCATAATGTCAAGGGTCCGGGCCCCGAACCGGCGGACGATGCGGGCTGCCAGAGCGGCCCCGATCCCCTTGATGGCTCCACTCCCCAGATAGCGCTCTATGGCCATGGCGTCCTTCGGAGTCTTCTCCTCAAACCGTTCCATATGGAACTGCTGTCCGTACAGAGGATGTTCCGTATACTCCCCTTCCAGCTCCAGGAATTCTCCTTCGCTTATGTAATGGAAGATTCCCACCACGGTAATCTCCTCTTCATCCGATACCAGATTCAGCACAGAATAGCCATTGTCCGTATTTCGATAAATAATATGCTCCACATAGCCTTCCAGTTTCATCGTACACCTATAAAAACGGCATGACAGATACTCCTCTGTCATGCCCCTCTTTTGTATCCTTTTTACTTACGCGTGCAGGTCTTCCCGGTTGCCTGCCATAAACTCCACAAACTTGCCGGTTCCGATCGCCACGCACTTCATGGAATCCTCCGCCGTCATGGTATTGATTCCCGTCTTCTCCTCCAGAAGCTCTTCCAGGCCCCGCAGGAGAGCGCCGCCTCCGGTCAGCACAATGCCCCGGTCCGCGATATCCGCTGCCAGCTCGGGCGGAGTCTTCTCCAGAACGCTGTGAACCGCTTCCACAATCTGCATGGTCGTCTCGCGCAGAGCCTCCTCGCAGTCCTCGGAAGTCACTTCCACAGTCTTGGGCAGACCTGTCACCAGGTTCCGGCCTCTCACATTCATGCGGTCCACCTCCGCTCTCGGATAACAGGTTCCCACCTTGATCTTGATATCCTCGGCAGTCCGCTCACCAATCAGAAGATTATGCTTTTTCCGCATATAGCGCACAATCGCCTCGTCAAAATCGTCTCCGGCCACCTTTACGGAAGTGCTGACTACCGTGCCTCCCAGGGAAATCACGGCGATGTCGCTGGTACCTCCTCCGATATCCACGATCATGTTTCCACAGGGTCTGGAAATATCGATGCCTGCTCCGATGGCAGCCGCGATAGGCTCCTCAATAATCAGAACCTCTCTGGCTCCCGCCTGATAGGTAGCGTCTTCTACAGCCTTCTTCTCCACTTCCGTCACGCCGCTGGGTACGCAGACTGCGATACGCGGTTTGCGGAAGGTCTTCTTGCCTGTGGCCTTCTGAATAAAGTAACGCAGCATCTTCTCCGTCACGGTGTAATCAGAAATTACACCCTGGCGCAGCGGACGCACGGCGATAATATTTCCCGGAGTTCTTCCCAGCATCAGCCGGGCCTCCTCACCAATCGCCCGAATCTTATTGGTATCTCTGTCAAATGCCACTACGGACGGCTCTTTGAGAACAACGCCTTTTCCATTTATATACACCAGAATACTCGCAGTACCCAGATCAATTCCGATATCAGTCCCTGCCATGTTCACAATCCCCTTTCTCGCTTTTCTCTCGGTTTCTTCCTATGATTACATTCTTTCACATTTATCAGCAGTTATTCAGTTTTCCAGCCTGTTCCATATGAAATCAGGAAAATCCCTGGAACCGGGCGGAAACTGTCTATATCAAATGCAGACAGCCGCTTTCCGGAAATCCCTTCCAGCTGCTATTTTGGGCGCAGAAAGCACTCCTATTTACGCCAATCTATATTATATACAATAGTTGCCAAAAAGAAAAGCACTTTTTTTCGAAGAAGCCAAAATTAAGGGGTTCTTAAGGTTCTGGGCGTATTGATACGCCGGCAGCGTACCTGCCGCGGACGTTCTTATTTCTTTCGGAGCGCATAAGTAAGGGCTCCCACAGCGGCAGACGCCAGGATTACCACCATAGATGCGATCCAGAACTGTCCCCCGGGAGCTTTCTCCAGAAAGACGCCAAAGGAGCCTCCGGCCAGGACAATCCCCTGCATCGCGCACATCAGCAGCGCCGCCGTCACGGCCGCCGCGATAATAAGCTGATAATGATAGAGCAGCAGCGCGATAAAAATAAGGAAAAAGAAAATTCCTGCTGTCCCGTTATACCGGTTTGTCTCAAGCTCAGAATCCACGGCCAGAAGCCACTGCAGGGCCATGTTTGCCAGAACTCCTGCCGCGGACACGGCGCCGGCCGCAGCGAGGTAGCCGGCCGCGCCGCCAAGGTTTCTTCCCAGCGGTTTTTTCAGAAGAAGGGCCGTGACCGCGCAGACAATGACAAGGAGGAAAAAGCCCGTCCAGAAATCCGGATCGAGCGACAGAAACAGGTCCCCAATCAGCTGGTCCTGCAGCAGCGCTGACACAAAGGGAAAGGAAGAAAAGGAAAACAGACGGTCCACCGAATCGTCCTTCACGTTCAGCAGAATCATGGCATACAGCAGCACCATGGTGGAAAAGCTGCACAGCACCCACAGTACAAACTGCCCCACAGACACGGAAGAGGAACGCCATCTGCACCGCAACAGTTTCTCCGCAATTTTCTTAAACCCTTTCTTGACCGGCTCCTGAACCTTCACGAACCAGAACAGCAGGGCAAGGAAAATAACCAGCGGCTGCCATCCGTAAGGATGCTGAATCATCATGACATACAGCCAGAGGCAGAGGCTGTTGGAAACAAAAATCTCGAAGAGGCCCGGGAGAATGTCCGCAACATAACTCCGGATGACGCTCGATTCCGCAGTGGTTCCATTCAATACGGCTCTGCAGAAGCCCACCAGCAGAAACAGCAGCGTAAAAAACGTAAGAGCCACTACCATAGCCACAGTGGGGTCAAAGGCATCCAGTCCCTCTTTAATCGGATCGAAAATGAGAACGGTCAGCACCAGCCGGACCACAAATTCCAGGCATTTCAGCGCCAGCTTAAGCATCCTGGCAAGCCCGCGGGACGCTGTCTTACTGTCTATCGGCAGCACTATAATGTCCGGCACCTTTTTCGTCAGCAGTTCGAACAGCGGAGTGATCCACACCATAAACAGCGTCTTGCACAGGCTGACCAGCACGCTGTCCGCCGCGAACTGCTCCGTCGTTTCCTTTACCTCCTCCCCATAATCCACCACCGTCTCCAGAATGGAATTCAGCTGCTCTCCAAAGGGAATCTCTCCGATGATACCTCCCACGAGCTCTTTTCCGATCTCTGACTGAACCCTTCTCTGGGCAGCCACAAAAATAAGGAGGACCAGTATCACATAGAAACCGAACCAGAACAGTTTTCCCAGAAATTTCTTGGCGGCAATCTTCTCTATACTGCTGCTCCCCGACAGTTTCTCCAGTATTGTTTTCAGTAATATATTCATAATCTTCTTTTCCTCAAAACAGAGACGCCGGAACACAAAAGACGCGCCGCCTTCTGTATCCCGGCACCTCCGTCCATGCCAGTCTTATTTTTTCAAAAATCTCAGGACAGTTCTCCAGCTCCGGAACAGCAGTCCGCTCTCCGGATGAAAAACCACAATGGAATCTTCCGGGTCTGCCATGCGCCAGGCATATATCACCAGAAACAGCGCGCAGGCTGTCCATGCCAGGCAGGCCGCAAGCTTCCGGGGCAGCAGTCCGCGCAGAAGCCAGACAAGAACCGCCAGCGGCGGAAGCCAGAACAGCGGGTGATAGAAGGCAGCGGCGGCAAAATCACCTCTCAGCAGAGAAAGCCAGGCTCTGCTCATTCCACAGCCCGCGCAGGAGATTCCGGAAAGGAACCGAATCGGACAGCCAATCCCCGCTCTCGCTAAAACCGCATAAAACAAAACCACTCCGGCGACCGCAGGGACCAGATTTCTGTCCACGGAAGAGACGCTATGCCTGATATGTATCCACAACTGCCGCATTATACGCCTTTGATAGCAGATTCATATTCTGGAACATCAGATAATCTGCGTAAAGGGACAGAATCAGTCCGATGCCGCACCAGGAGATAAGCAGGCCGACCAGAGACAGTACCACCCAGCAGGCGCCCAGATCCATGCTGCCCACCGTTTTCACCTTTACTCCGTACCTTTCCGCATTGTTCTGAATCCGGTTCATCAGCTTATAATGCCATATATAGTTGTAAACCGTGCAGGTGATCAGCGTAAATACAATCAGCTTCAGAAGACCTGCCGTCGTCTCCCCGTCGCCGTCGCACATCTCATTGGTGTCCTTCGCAAGCATATGCAGCGTATACAGCATGTAGACGCCGCAGGTGACGGCTCCAATGAGAATGTATTTCAGAAGTCCCCTGTTTTCCTTCATGCGCCTCGGCCCCGGCTGAGCATTGGGAGCAGGCCGGCCCGCCGCGCTTCCTCCCGCCGCATTTTCCGCCATATTTCCCGGCATATTTCCTGCCGCGCTCTGTCCTTTCTGATGCTCCGAGCGGAATCTTTCGATCTCCTCACTGAGGACATCAGGAAGAATCTTTGCCTCGTCCATCAGTTCCTCCCGGCTCTTTCCGGCAAAGGGTTTCATTCCCGCCAGGAAAGTCAGGCCCGCCAGGATTCCCACCGCAATCACTGTCCCGAGCAGAGAGAGGCCCACCGCTCCGATATCATAGTAAAACGCATGAAACCGGAAATATACGGCGATTCCGCCAATCACCGGAGAAACAACCGCAGCCGCCATATGCAGGATGCCCGCGGAAATCACAGCCAGCAGCAGCGATTCCGTATTGCCCCTCTGATCTTCCCGGCACAGGCCGAAGAGCGCCAGCGCCGCAGCCATAACCGCATGAGCGATCACCAGCAGAGCCGCGGAAAGCAGATACAGAATTCCATAGACAGGATAGCCTCCCAGAACCGTAAAGAGCGATCCGAATACTCCGGGAATATCCGACAATATGGAAATTGCATACAAAGCCGCAAGAACAAGAGCCGCTATCTTAAGTCCCGCCGCGGGCATTCCCGGACCGCCGCCTTCCGGCTTTTCTTCCTTCTTCCGCTCAGCTCCGCCCTGTCCCGGCTCTTCTTCCATCCCCGGCTCAGTTCTGCCCTCTTCCGGCCCTTCCAGAGGCTGTCCCGGCTCCGGCACGCGCTTGAGCGGAGCTCCGCAGTACGCGCAGTATTCTCCGGGATTCACAGCTTCTTTTCCGCATTTTGAACAATACATCTTTTTCTCCTCCTGTGTCATTTTCTGCTGCCAGACCGCTCCGGCATGCCGGCTCTGTCTGCGTACCGCGCGCCGGCTTCTTCTGCTTCTTTTTCTTCTTTTTCCTGCTTATTTCTCATCCTTTTCATGATACTATGGGCCTTTTGGGAGGGTCAATCCGTGGCATTTTTTGTGGCAGTACTTTTTGGCTCCGCGCATCCGGGTCAAGCAAAAGCGGCGCATAAGACACGGGAAGCCGGAGGCTCTGCCCAAGGCAGAATCTCCGGCTTCCCGTTCCGGTTCTTATCACTGTATATATCTGCTGCTTCCTGTCTTCCGCTCTTATCAGCGCAGGCCGGCCAGCCAGTCCGCGGTCTCCCGTATTTTCTCCTTCTGCTCCGGTGTACTGTCTGCGGCCTCCTTTTCCAGATCCAGATCCGCCATGTCATACCGTTTTCCCAGAAGAATGTGCTCCAGTTTCCCGGGCAGCTCCGTATCCAGCGCGTCGGAATAGATTTTGATCTCGCTGATCCGCATGGCATGAAGCTTCAGCCATACCTCCACCTCGCCCCAGTCGAAGCGCTTTTCATACGAAGTCTCGCACTCCGGGGACTTACCGTATTTCCATTCCCATGAGGAGTAAAGCTCATACGTCTCCTGCACTTCCGGATTGTCCAGCTGCGCCGGATCAAGCTCCGTAAAGTCCCCGTAAATCTCCAGGAAGCTTTCCTTCAGCGCCTGACGCACAGCCTCCACCGTAATCTCCGGATTCAGAGCCTTCAGATTGCAGACCCTGGACTGAACAGACTTTACGCCCTTGGCTTTCATTTTTTCCTTAGAAGGGGTCAGATAGCGCTCCATTTTCGACACATCCACGTCGACCATCAGCGTTCCGTGCTGGATGCTGCACCTGGAGGTTTTAGAAAACGCATTTCCGGAAAACTTAAAACCCTCTTCGGTAATCACATCATTGCGGCCGGAAAATTTCGTCTCGATTCCAAACTTCCGGCAGGCCCTCTGGATAACCTGAAGCTGCTTCTCCAGATCATAGCGCTCCGGAGAGGCCAGAAAAGTAAAGCAGAGGTTTCCCAGATCCTGATAAACCGCCCCTCCCCCGGTGGTACGCCTTGCCAGAAAGCCTCCCTCTTCTTCCAGAAGCTGCGCCCGGCATTCGCGGATTGCGTTCTGGTTTCTTCCTATCACGACCGTCTGCTCATTCTGCCAGAGATAGAGAACCACATCTCCCTCTCCGATTCGATCTGCCAGATACTTTTCCGCAGCCAGATTCCGCCAGGGGTTCCATGTGTAAGTCTGTATGAAATAGTTGTGCTGCATGCTTTTTGTCTCCTTCTTCTACCATTCTTCCGACCGGATCGCCAATATCAGGTCAAATCCTCCCGGTTCCTCCTGATACAGCACATGGCCTGCCGGTTCTTCTGTCAGCTTCACTTTCTTCGCGCCTGCATAGAACATGGCATCCTCCATTCCTGCCGCCTGCTGTTCTCTTGCCGCCGTTCCCAGAGACGTGATTCTGCCTGTGGCCAGATCCCTGGCCATGACGGCCTCCTCCCGGAACGCCAGCCCCTTGCCCGGTACATATATTTCTACCCAGTAGGTTCTGTTATCCTCTTCTCTCATATGCACCTCCTGTATTTCATACTTTTAGAAAGCCCCGGATGCCTGCCGGCATCCAGGGCCTTGTTTTTTTAGACTCCGCACTGGCTTTTATTTCCTTTCTAATTTCTTGCCATGCGGTTTTCTATGATATTTTTATAATGAGCTCTATGGCAATTCTTATTCAGACGTTCCCCGCTGCCTATACTCCCAGCTTCAGCTTTCTCAGCTGCTCCTCAGCCGTCACATTCGTCGTCGGAGTATAGCCCTTAAGCGGTACGAGCTTCTCGTTGATAGCGTCCAGTATCCACTCCTTCTGCGGGAAGAAATACTTGTCGTACTCGAAGGGCGGTGTGATCCAGTTCTGCGCGCCTACTACTGCGGGCGGAGCATCCAGGTAATCAAAGGCAAGCTCTGTGATATTCTTTGCCACTTCGTCCAGGAAGCTTCCTCTTGCGCAGGCGTCGGAAGCCAGAACCACTTTTCCGGTCTTCTTTACAGACTCCAGAATCTTCGTGTAATCCAGCGGAACCAGACTGTGCAGGTTGATAAGCTCCGCGGACAGACCATATTTCTCCTTCAGTTCCTTCACTGCGTCGTATGCTCTGTACAGAGTTGCTCCAATGGTCAGAATCGTTACATCAGATCCCTTTGTAATCACATCTACATCACCAAAGGTCAGCTCGTATTCTTCCTTCGGAACGCCGCCTTCATGGAATTTTTCTCCCACATCGTAAATTCTCTGGCTCTCAAAGAATACTACCGGATCGGTTCCATTCAGGGCTGCCTGCATCAGGCCCTTCGCCTCATAAGGCGTAGCCGGGAAGCAGACCTTCAGTCCCGGTACATGGGCGCACATGGACGTCCAGTCCTGAGAGTGCTGCGCGCCGTACTTGGAGCCTACGGATACACGCAGGATCAGAGGCATCTTCAGAATTCCGGCGCTCATGGCCTGCCATTTCGCCATCTGGTTGAAAATCTCGTCGCCGCAGCATCCGATGAAGTCGCCGTACATCAGCTCGATCACCGCGCGGCCGCCGCACATGGTATAGCCTACGCCGGTACCTACGATAGCGGACTCGGAAATCGGGGAGTTGAACAGTCTGGAGTAGGGAATTACATCCGTAAATCCACGATATACAGCAAAGGCGCCGCCCCAGTCACGCACATCCTCGCCATAGGCGATCAGAGTCGGATCTTCGTAATATTTGTTGAGCATGGGCTCAAATACAGCGTCACGGATGTTGTACCGCTTCATGGAACTTACTTCCTGTCCATCCACATAATGTGTGTGGATCTTCTTCTGGATATCCATGTAACGCTTGCAGTTCTCCTTCGGTCCCATGACAGAGGGCTCTCTGGTCGGGTCCATGTTACGCTGTTTGCCGTTATTGAACATCACGCGCTCAATGATAGCCGGATCTTTGTCGAAGTCAAGATACGGGGACGCTTCCTTATCTGCGGCCAGACGGCAGATACGTGCCATTCTTTCTTTTGTCTTCGCCCAGATCTCCTCAAATACGCTGTCCTCTGCCACGCCGGCCTCTACCAGAGCCTTGCGGTAGGTTACCAGCGGGTCCTGGGCTCTCCATGCCTCGATCTCTTCCTTGGTGCGGTACGCATTCTGATCGGAAGTGGAATGTCCCAGCAGACGGTAGGTTACCACATCCAGGAATACCGGACCCTCGCCGCTCTTTACCAGCGGGAGCTTACGGCGGTAAGCGTCGATGACTGCCAGCGGATTGTAACCATCTACACGCTCCGCGTGAAGCTGGCTCTCCGTTACGCCTGCGCCCATACGCGCCAGCTCTCCGTAGCCCATGGTCTCTCCGCAGGTCTGGCCGCCCATTCCGTAAGAGTTGTTATTGATATTGAAGATCAGCGGGAGTCCTCCCTTTCTTCCGTCCTCCCACAGAGTGCGGTACTGATCCATGGTTGCAAAGGAAAGAGCCTCCCATACAGGTCCGCGTCCCATGGAGCCGTCGCCCAGGTTCGCTACCACTACGCCCTCTTTGTCGTTGCATTTCTTGAACAGGGAAGCACCGGTGGCAATGGTTGCGGAACCGCCTACCAGAGCATTGTTCGGATATACGCCGAAGGGCAGGAAAAACGCGTGCATGGAACCGCCAAGTCCCTTATGGAAGCCGTTCTCACGGGCAAACAGCTCTGCCAGAGCGCCGTATACCAGAAATTCAATGGCCAGCTCCTTGACATCTCCCTCTGCCTTGCTGACGGTCTTGATCGCTTTCAGGGTCTTGCCGTCAAAGAAATTCTCCATGATATCAAGAAGCTCCTTGTCGCCCAGCTTCTGAATACAGGAAAGTCCCTTTGCCAGGATCTCGCTGTGGCTTCTGTGGCTTCCGAAGGTAAAATCTTCCTTTCCAAGCAGATAAGCCTCGCCCACGGCTGCCGCCTCCTGTCCCAGAGACAGATGGGCCGGACCGGGATATGTAGTCTCCACATCGGCGTATCTTGCCTGTGTCTTAATCTGATTCAGCATATCCTCGAATTCACGGCAGATAGTCATGTCGCGGAAGATACGGATCAGATCCTCTTTCGTGTAGTTTCCTTCATCCAGCTCCTCTTGTACGGACTTTTTATATACGTTGATGGGAATATCTTTAAATGTGATTTTTCCTTCCGCGCGCATTTTGTCCGGATCGACAAATATTGACTTTGGCATGTTCTTGTTCTCCTTTTTTATATTCTCATTTCACAGGCTTCACGCCTGTGCGGTTGACAGTTCTATTATGGCAGGGGCCAGGGACCGGACGTAACCGTCCCCGGCCCGAAAGTCAGTTGGCATCTTCCATATTCCGGCTTCCGCCGCAGATTGGTTACTGCATCATCAGAAGCGGGAAGTTTTCAAGAGCATTGCAGAGCTCTTTCACAAAACGGGAAGCCGGAGATCCGTCGACCGCCCTGTGGTCATAGGTCAGGCAGAGACCCATCGCCTGGTATGGCTTAATCTCTCCGTTCACTTCCTTAATGCGTGTCGTAGTGCCGCACACACCCAGAATTCCCACCTGAGGCGGGTTTACAATCGGCGTGAACATCTCCACGCCCAGGGAGCCCACATTGGAAACTGTGAAGGTGGCTCCTGCCAGCATATCGGGCGTCGCCTTGCCTTCCTGACAGATCTTTGCCAGCCGCTTCGCTTCCACGCTGATCTCCGCCAGGCTCATCTGATCTGCGTTGAAAATGGTCGGTACGAAGAGTCCCTTCGGTGTATCTACCGCCATTCCGAGATGTACGTGGCTGTATTTGCGGAGTACATTCTCTTCCAGCATAATCGCGTTCAGATCCGGGTGATGCAGAATAATCCGGGATACCGCAAAGAGCACCATATCGTTCAGTGTAATATTCGGCATACCCATCGCCTCGCCGTTGGCCTTGATCTGCTTTCTTAAGGCAAGAAGTGCCGTGGCGTCGAAGGTGTGATAGTGGGTGAGCTGCGCCATGGTGCTTAAGGACTTCATCATGCCCTTTGCCGTAGCTTTTCTCACGCCGGAGAACTTCACATCCACATATTCCGCTTCCGGTGCTGCTGCCGGAGCCGCTGCTGCCGCTGCCGGGGCAGGCGCTGCTGTCTGAACCGGCGCTGCGGAGACTGCTGCCGCTGCCGCAGGGGCCGGAGCCGCCGCAGGCGCGCTGGCCGCGTACGCCTTCACATCCGCTTCGATAATCCGTCCGTGCGGTCCGGTGCCTGCCGCCGCCGTAGCGTCCACGCCAAGCTCCTTCGCCGTCTTTCTGGCTCTCGGAGAGACTTTGGCGTCGGGATTGGCCGGGCCGGTAACTGCCACAGGCTGAGCTGCCGCGGGTGCCGCTGCCGGGGCAGGCGCTGCTGCGGGCTGGGCTGCTGCAGGAGCGGCGGGCGCGCTGCCGTCCTTCAGGCCTTCTGTGCTGTCGCCGGGCTGGCCGATGGCACATACAGGAGCCAGTACCGGAACCTCATCGCCATCCTGATAAAAGATTTCCAGAAGCTCTCCTTCCGCTGTGGATTCGCACTCAAAGGACGCCTTATCTGTCTCATAGGTAAAGAGCACATCTCCGATATTGACATGATCTCCCTTTTTCTTCTGCCACTCGCTGATCATACATTCTTCTACGGTGATGCCCGCTTTCGGCATGATGACCGTCTGGGCCATATGCGCTCCTGATGGCGCTGCCGCAGGAGCTGCCGGCGCTGCCTGCGCTTCGGGGGCTGCGGCAGGAGCTGCCGGAGCCGTTCCTGCCGCCGGGGCAGTCCCTTCCTTCAATCCCTCGATACTGTCTCCCGGCTGGCCGATGGCGCAGACATTTACCAGCACCGGAACCTCGTCTCCATCCTGATAGAAGATCTCCAGCAGTTCTCCTTCTGCTGTGGACTCGCATTCAAAAGACGCCTTGTCCGTCTCGTATGTAAAGAGCACATCTCCGATATTGACATGATCTCCCTTTTTCTTCTGCCATTCTGTAATCACACATTCCTCTACGGTAATTCCTGCCTTCGGCATCAGAACTCCCTGAGCCATATGAGCTCCTGCCGCCGGCGCAGGTGCCGCAGAAGCCGCAGGTGCTGCCGCGGGTGCCGCCTGGGCTGCGGGAGCTGCCGCGGGCGCTGCTTCCGCTCCGCCTCCGCGCAGGCCGGAAATATCGTCTCCCGGCTGGCCGATTGCACATACATTTACCAGTACCGGAACCTCGTCCCCATCCTGGTAAAAGATTTCCAGCAGTTCTCCTTCTGCTGTAGATTCGCACTCAAAAGACGCCTTATCCGTCTCATAAGTGAAAAGAATGTCGCCCACATTTACATGGTCGCCTTTCTTTTTCAGCCATTCGGTAATCACACACTCCTCTACTGTGATCCCCGCCTTTGGCATCAATACGCCTACCGCCATTTTTTCTTACCTCCATCATTTTTGTTTCATTTATATTTCTTTTTATTACCCACACCGTCAGAGAATCTTTGTCCCGGCCGCTTCCGCTCTTCTGACCAGCTCTTCCGGAAGTCCGCCGTCGCTGATGATATAATCTACATCTTCCACATTTCCAAAAGTATAAGGCAGAATCTTTCCACATTTGGAGCTGTCCATCAGGATCACCGTCTGTCCCGCCTTCTGAAGCATCAGCCGCTTTACCAACATTTCATCTTCCTTCCCGCAGGTGAAGCCGCCCTCATCTGTATAGCCGGACACTCCCAGAAACGCCGTGGCAATATTGATCTGCTCCAGCATCTGGAGCGTGCTCTGCCCTGACACCGCCTGGTTGAACCGGTTCAGGGTGCCGCCGCACATATGAATCGTGGGAACAGCGAGCCTTCCCAGCTCCAGCGCGATATTGGGACCGGTCGTAAAAATATTGATATCCATATCCGGCATGGCCTGAGCCAGCGCCATGCTTGAGGTCCCCGCGTCCAGGAACACCGCGCTGCCCTGTTCAATCAGTTTCAGCGCTTTGGCAGCCATTTCCCGCTTGGCCTTCATATTCGTATGCATGCGGGCTTCCAGCTTGGCCTCCGTGATGCTGCTTCCCTGAACTGCCGACACAGCTCCGCCTCTGGTACGGTTGATGACCCCTTCCTGTTCCAGCTTCTCCAAATCCCGGTGTATCGTCATTAAACTGACATCAGGAAAAAGAGC
>ERZ1643249.939-NODE-939-length-30722-cov-5.246617_pt1 | contig 30722 bp, 25 predicted proteins | sample MGYA00579263_ERZ1643249 | MGnify/ENA primary metagenome ERZ1643249 (study PRJEB29033, sample SAMEA4952264) | chicken gut metagenome | biome: Broiler Chicken; feature: Gastrointestinal Tract; material: Caecum | place: Ireland | collected 2018 | study: Broiler...
TTCAAAGGGGTCGGTCTTTCCGGTAAATCCGTGATCCCGATGGTCATTGGTACCGGATGCGCTATCCCCGGTGTCATGTCATGCCGTACCATCCGAAATGAGAGGGAGCGCAGAACAACTGCAATGCTCACACCGTTTATGCCCTGCGGCGCTAAGATCCCTGTGATTGCGCTGTTTGCCGGAGCATTTTTTGCGGACGCATGGTGGGTGTCAGCTACCATGTATCTGACAGGCATCGTACTTGTCCTCTTAGGTGCGCTGCTTGTAAAGAAGATCACAGGACAGAAATACAGAAAATCATTTTTTATCATTGAGCTTCCGGAGTACAAACTTCCGAGCTTAAAGAGGGCGTGTGTATCCATGCTTGAGCGTGGCAAAGCATATATCGTCAAAGCAGGAACGATCATCCTTGTGTGCAACACGGTCGTACAGATTATGCAGAGCTTTAACTGGCAGTTCCAGCTTGTGGAAGAAGGCGCGGAAGGAACTTCCATCCTCGCGTCCGTCGCTCATCCGTTCGCGATCCTGTTCATCCCGCTTGGATTTGGTATATGGCAGCTTGCGGCGGCAGCAATCACAGGCTTTATCGCAAAAGAGAACGTAGTTGGTACGCTGGCTGTTGTTTACGGCGTGACAAATCTGATTGATACAGATGAACTGGCCCTGGTAGGAAGCGGAAATGAAGTGGCTACGATCATGGGGCTTACGAAAGCAGCAGCACTCGCCTATCTGATGTTTAACCTTTATACCCCGCCGTGCTTTGCGGCTCTGGGAGCGATGAACTCAGAGATGAAGAGCGGAAAATGGCTGTTTGGCGGCATCTGCCTCCAGCTTGCGACCGGTTATACAGTCGCGTTTCTCGTATACCAGATCGGAACTCTCGTAACGACAGGAACTCTTGGAACCGCCTTTCTCCCGGGACTGATTGCAGTCCTTGTATTTGCAGCGATCATCCTGTGGCGGATACGAAAGTCAAATCAGGAATTTGCGGCGGAATACAGTTTGCATTCATAAGGGCAGGCAGAGATCATCAACGGTGGGCAAAGTGTGACGCTTTGTCCACCGTTTGATATGAAAGAAGGAGTTGATATATGATGGCAGACGTGATCGTTGTGATCATTCTGGTGCTGATCATCGGGAGCGCGATCGCTTATTTGGTCAGGGCGAAACGAAGCGGCGTGAAATGTGTCGGATGTCCGGCGGGAGGAAGCTGCCCGGGCAGCCAGAAGGCGAAAAAGAAAAAACTCGCAGGACCGGTGATCGGAAAGAAGATCATACAGATCTCGGGCATGACGTGCAGTCACTGCGTGATGAATGTGACGGAGAGCCTCAATCGGATAGACGGTGTCCGGGCGGAAGTAAATCTGTCCAAAGGAAACGCAGTCGTTTCTTATGACTGGGATATCGATGACACGATTCTGAAGAGTGCGGTAGAAAAAGCAGGTTTTAAAGTGGATTCCATACATGCTTAGCGTGGAGAGTACGGAATTATGGAGGAAGCCCGGATGAGCAGAGAAAAGGAGCAGATCATAGACAGATTAAAAGCAAATGGCTGCAGGATCACAAAGCAGCGCAGGGAGCTTCTGGACATTATATTGGAGAGCCGCTGCTCCAGCTGCAAGGAGATCTATTATCAGGCATCAAAAAAGGATGACTCCATAGGGATTGCCACAGTTTACCGCATGATAAACGCCCTGGAAGAGATCGGGGTGGTCAGCCGGAGGATCGTGTATGAGGTTTCCCCTGAGGAGACGGAAAAATGAGATTGAAGAGTAGTGGGAAGCGGATATTTGTATTATAAAAACGAAAGACCCCGATTATATTAAAAAATGAAAAACTGTCGCACAAAATGCCGATGCGACAGTTTTTTATATGTATGATTCAGCCCTCCGTTTCTATGAATATTCTTTCCAGGGATGAGATATGAATTAGTTTCATAAGAAATATATGTATGGCGAAAATATTGGAAAAAACTTCCCCTAGATTTACTTTTTTTGGGGTTGCTATAATGACACCTGTAGAGATGAGGAATCATATTGACATATGGAGGCGCATTAGACATGGAGATCAGTTTTCTCATCGTGGCTGTCGCATGTATTATATATACTGTGGTCTGCCGCAGTGTTCAGAAGCAGAAAATAGGAACCGTCATTAAGGACAAGGTAACAGGCGGACTGAATTATCAGTATTTTAAGCTGTATTTTGAAAAAATGGGATTAAGTGAGAGAAAGGAGAGCAGCTTTGTCAGCTTTGACATTGATAAGTTCAAAGCGATCAACCTGTTATACGGTATGGAGACAGGGGATGAACTTTTGCGGACTGTGTATCTTTCCTTTCGCGAGGCGCTGCCCGGCGAACAGGTCTACCGATACCACGGTGATGTGTTCGTGGCTGTGCTCCATGAGACGGACAGGGAAAAGGTGAAGAATAAGCTGGATCGATTTAAGACAAGAGTACAAAAAAAGATTGATGTCAGGAACTTACCGGAGTTCACCTTGACATTCGGCATCTGTCCAATGGACGGCTCGGACGATATCAGCGTAATTTACAGTAATACAGCGCTTGCCAGACAGGCGGCGAAGGAGAGCATCACGGAGAAAGAGAAGTTCTATGACGAAGCGGTAAAGGAACATCTGTCATGCCGGGATATGGAGATGAACTTTAAAAGCGCGCTCAAAGAGGGATTATTTCAGGTGTGGTATCAGCCTAAGATCAATATGGAGACAGGGGATATCTGCGGAGCCGAGGCGCTTGTCCGCTGGCGGACAGAAGACGGGGCATTTATCTCCCCGGGGGAATTTATTCCTGTGTTTGAGGGCACAGGTCAGATTATGCAACTGGACGAGGAAGTTCTGAGGATAGTGTGCGCGGATATTAGGAAGGCGGGAGAGAAGGACATTAATATGGGCCCGGTTTCTGTAAATCTGTCAAAGCTTCATATTATGAAAGGGGGAATCTTAGACCGTATCCGTGAACTGACAGAAGAGTATGGCATAAGGCCTTCAGAGCTGTCTTTTGAAATTACGGAAAGCGCGGCAGAGACATATGCCAGAAAAGAACTGGAGTCTTTTGTGGACAGTATCCATCAGATGGGATATCAGGTGGATATGGATGATTACGGTACAGGAACCTCTACACTGCGGTCTCTGGCATACACCCATTTTGATGTTTTGAAATTAGACCGTTCTTTTGTGGGAATGATTGGAGATGAACGCATGGATATTATTTTGAGGTCCACCATCGATATGGCTAGAAGGCTGAACATGGTGATCGTGGCAGAAGGGGTGGAGACAGAAGAGCAGGTGAAATTTCTTGTGGGAAACGGCTGCTGGATTGCTCAGGGGTATTACTATTTCCGCCCCATGCCTGTATCAGAGTATTTGGAGGAATTAGTGAGGCGGACAGACATGCCGGAAACAGATAAAAAGGGGGGCGCTGTATGAAAAGATTATACCGCAGACTTGCTCTTACATTCACAGTATCGGCGCTTCTGCTCGTACTTGTCTTTACCATTAGTATGTATGAGAGAGGCAGGACAGAGAGCGGACATTATCTGAATCAGCTTTTGGACAGCGTGGAGATCAATCTTGAGAAAGCTCAGGAAGATTATGAGGCGCGTCTTGAACTTTTGAAGGAGGATTACCTGAACCGCGCATGGGCGGTAGAATATGTACTGTCGGTCAATTCTCAGATCGCATCAAAGGAGGAACTGTCAGTGCTGAAAGAACTGATGGAGGTTCAGGACATTACATTGATCGGAAATTCTGGAGAGATTCTGCTGAGTACAAATCAAGATATGGGGGAAATATATAAGTACACAAAGGAGATTGATACATTGTCGGAAACGAAGGGAGGGGAGGCATATTACATCCATATCGATTCTTCCGGCTTTGCACAGCGCCCGGAATCTTTTTATGTGACGGTAGGAGCCAAGACAGAGGCATTTGCCGCAGTGCGGATTGACGCTGACATATCCAGAGTAAACCTTAAGAGCAGAAAAGATCTTATTGAATCCACATTGAGACAGGCGACTACGGAGTACAAGACGAGCATCATCGCTGTGGGAAAAGAAAGCGGCAGGATCGTGGGGATTACGGAGAATAACAATCAGCAGTTTGAGATACTGGGGATCGGGACGACAGAAGAACTTTTAAATCTTCTGCAGTCTGCCCACAGCGGCGGCCAGAGGCTTCTTATGATTAACGGAGAATACCGAAGTACAGTTGTCCGTGAGCGGGAGGGTATGTATCTCATTGCATATTCCTCTTTGGATTCTGTACTGGAGCATATGTTCTGGTCCTTCGTGGAAGGGATTTTAGGCATCGGCGCGGTCAGTGTCTTTACTATTCTTCTGGTGCGGCGCCATTTAAAAAAATATCTGTTCACATATTTTGAGCAGGTGGGACAGAGTATCAGCAGAATACTGGCGGGAGAACGCAGCATAGCAGGCGGTCCGGCCGTCGGCGACAGTGAAGTGCCGGAGATCAGGCCGCTGGTAGAGACTATCCTTGAACTGGAGAAAAAGTATATCGATAAGGCGGAAGGTATGACCCGGATGGAAGGCGAGCTTTCTCTGGCCCAGGAGGAAGCAAAATATGACAAGCTTACCGGGCTGTATAACCGGAGCGGATTTGAAGAGCGGGTGGAAGAGCTTTTAAAGAGCGGGAATCCCCAGGGGACGTTTATCCTTTTTGACCTGGATAATTTCAAGCGCATTAACGACATGGAGGGGCATCCTGAGGGAGATAGGATACTGGAGCGTTTTGCGAGCTATTTAGGATCAGTATTCCGTAAAGGCGACAGCATAGGGCGTCTTGGAGGAGATGAGTTTGTAGCCTTAATATCTAATCCAATGCCGCAGGATATCTTGAAGCAGAAGTTTGACGAGATTCTTTCTGGCATGAAGGAGGTGTTCGGCGTTTATTACAAGAAATACGATACCTCCGTGAGTATCGGAGCGGTTCCCATAGACGGGACGGTCAGGACATACAAGGGACTTTATAAATGCGCTGACACAGCTCTCTATATCGCAAAACACCTTGGAAAGAACCGCTATTATATCAATGAAAAGAAAATATCCTGCATGAAACGGGAGTGTATCAGATGTCGGGCGGACTGCCCCCGAAGCAGACTTTTGAATCTGCCGAGAAAAAAATAGAGCATCGGCCTGAAATGGACGGGACAAAGGTGTAAAATGAGAAAAAACTGCATTATCATCCCGGCGCTGGAGCCGGATGAGAAATTATATGAATATATCGTAAAACTCAGAGAATGTACCCGTTCCCTCATCGTAGTGGTTGACGACGGATCGGGACCGGGGTATCATTGTGTCTTTGACCGGATCAAAGACACAGGGGACTGTGTGGTGCTAAAGCACGATGTGAATCGGGGAAAGGGAAGGGCCTTAAAAACAGCGTTTGCCTACCTGATGGAACATGTCCCGGAAGTCGCTCAGATGGTATGTGTGGACTGCGACGGTCAGCATGCCCCAGGGGATGTATTCCGCATCTTCCGGGCAGCCAGAGAGATGCCGGGGGCCCTGCATCTGGGCGGAAGAGATTTTTCGGGGAAAGAGGTGCCTTTCCGTTCCTGGTTCGGAAACCGTGTTACCACCTGCCTGTTCTGGCTGGTGTGTGGGAAATGGATCGACGATACTCAGACCGGGCTGAGGGCGTTTGACAGAAGTCTGCTGCCTGAGATGCTTTCCATACCAGGAGAGAGGTTCGAATATGAGACACAGATGCTGCTCACTTGTGTGAAAGATAAAATTCCCATCCGTATGCACCGGATACAGACAATATACGAAGAAGGCAACGGGGGGTCTCATTTCCGTCCGGTAAAGGACAGCATCCGTGTGCTCAGGATACTCTTTTCAGAAATGATCCGTTTCGGTATGTCGTCGCTGTTCTGCGCTGCTTTGGATGTATTCCTGTTCTGGCGTTTTTCCGGGTATCTGCTGCGGCACGAGCCTTTTTCCGGGGCCGATGCCGCCGGAGAAATGGCAGGAACAGCTGGATTTTTGGCGATCGCCATGGCAACTTTATGTGCCAGGATCATTTCCGCATGCGTGAACTATATTTTGAACCGTGACCATGTGTTCCAGAAGAAGCCGTCGAAACACAGCAGATTGTTTTGGAGCAGAGAGAACATGTTTTTGAAATATGCCGCGCTCTGCATGGGGATAGGATTGCTTTCAGCGGCGTCAGTCTACCTTTTGAGCCGGATATTTCCTGTCGGAACAACGACGGCAAAGGTGATCTCGGATCTGGTGCTTTTTTTTGTGTCGTACCGTATGCAAAAAAGCTGGGTATTCCGCGGGGGAAGAGAGGAAACACAAGAAAGTAAGAAAGAAGGAGATATCTATGAGTGAGGCTGCATGGACGCCATCGGAGAAAAAGAGGGATTTGGTATTCACGCTGACCATGATATTTTCCGGGATTTATCTGTTGTGGCGTATGTTTTTTACGATCCCATGGGCTGTGGGATTTTTTCAGGGAGCGATGGGCCTCCTGCTTGTTCTGGCAGAGCTGACGACCACCATGGGGATGTTCGAACTCATGGCCAGCAAGATGAAAGGGCGGGAGAACCCTGTCGCCCTGCCGGATATACCGGAAGAAACGTATCCCGAGGTAGATGTGTTTATTGCTACTCACAATGAGCCCGCGGATCTTTTATATAAGACGATCAATGCGTGCACCTATCTGGAGTATCCTGACAAAAATAAAGTTCATGTTTATGTGTGTGACGACGGGAACAGGGAAGAGATAGCCAGGCTGGCAGCACATCTGGGAGTGGGATATTTAGGGCTTGCGGATAATAAACATGCAAAGTCCGGCAATTATAATAATGCGCTTTCACATACGCATTCTTCACTAATCGCTACCTTTGATTCGGATATGATACCAAGACGGGAATTCCTTGTTAAGACTGTGCCATATTTTTTTGATCCGGAGATAAAGATGGGACTGGTGCAGACGCCCCAGAGCTTCTACAATCAGGATCTGTTTCAGTTCAACCTCTTTTCGGAGAAAGACATTCCAAATGAACAGGATTTTTTCTCACGGGAGATTAATGTCATGCGTAATTCTTCCAATTCGGCCGCATATACAGGGAGCAACACTGTGATTTCAAGAAAAGCATTAGAGGAGATCGGGGGCTTTCCTTATGGAACGATCACGGAAGACTTTGAGACAAGCCTGCGGCTTCAGAAGGCCGGGTATATTACCTACGCCTCAGAGGAAGTGCTGGCCGCCGGGCTGTCTACTACCACGGTAGAAAGTATGATCTCCCAGAGGATACGGTGGGCGAGAGGCGTGATACAGAGCATACGCAATACAAACGCCATATTTACATGTAAACTCTCTCCGGCGGCCAGGCTGTCCTATCTTAATGCCTACTTGTACTGGTGGTCCTTTTTATCCAGGATGATATTCATCTTATCTCCCATCTTGTTTGCTCTTTTTGATTTTCAGCTTGTAGAGTGCGGCTTTGGAGAACTTCTGATATTTTGGCTTCCATCCCATCTGCTCTACAGTATTTCCGTAAGATATTTAAGCACGAATATCCGAAGTCTGCGGTGGAGTCAGATAATCGACACTATTCTTGCGCCTTACCTGATTATGCCTGTCTTACTGGAATCTGTGGGGATCAGTCAGAAGAAGTTTAAGGTTACGGATAAGAAGAAACAGAGAGAAAAGACGACTACATGGCGCTATATGATCCCACATGGAATTCTCATCCTGCTCACTGCCGCGGCGCTGCTGCGCTATATTCACGGCAAATACGGGCTTGCGCTTGTATACAGCAGTGTGATCTTGTTCTGGCTGGGATACAATATGATGGCGCTCATATATGCCGTATTTTTTATGATGGGGCGGGAAGCGAAGCGCAGATATGACCGGATTGGGGCGGAAGAGAAACTGGAGTTTGTGTATCAGGGAAGAAAATATGAAGGCAGGACGGAAGATGTATCGGAAAAAGGCATGGCCTTCTCTGTGAAAGATGCTGTAAAGCTTCTTCTGAAGCCCGGTGATGATCTTGGAATTACGGTTCTCACGGAGCGCTATCGGGCAGAGCTGCGCGCAAAGATCGTGTATGCTGCAAAGACGGAAAGCGGTGTCCGGTTTGCGGCGTCGGCAGAGCCTGTAAGCGAGCTGGATAAAAGAAACTGGCTGCAGATCATTCATGACCGCGCTCATTCCCTTCCCAAAGAGATCGATCCCTGGCGGACGGTGTATGACGACGTGGTGCAAAATGTCCGGATGCGGAGGGAAGAATGGCGCAGAAGCTCATCATCCCGGTAACAACAGTATAATAAGCAGACTGAAAAAGGAGATATGCTATGGAAGTATTGAAAGGGATACTGTTTGGTATCTCGCTGTGGGGCTGGCTTTTTCTTACCGGATGGGCGGGCAGGATCAGAGTCTGGTTTGTTCCCCTTGTGACAGCGGCAGGGCTCAGCCTTATTTTGTATGGAGGAGGACTCTTCGGTTTTCTTGCAGAGACGGCAGTTCTGCTGTGTGCAGCCGGACTTGCAGGAACTGTCCTCTCATTCTGGGGAGCGGTGACAAGACGCTTTGTGCTTCCGAAATTGAGTATGTTCGGCTTCTTTTTCGGGGCGGCGTCGGTTTCTTTCGCTGTGCTTATATGGAATTTGAAACTGCTTCACTATGATAACTTCTCGCACTGGGCGGTGGCGGTAAAGTACATGCTTTCTACGGATCATTTCGCGGATGCTTCCACAGAGCTTCTGATGTTCAAAGACTACCCGCCGGGGAGTGCTGTGTGGATCTATTATATATGCCGGTTTGCGGGACATTCCCAGGGAATGATGCTTCTGGCCCATAACAGTCTCATATTTTCCTGCTTTTTCGCAGTGTTCGGGTGGGTAAGAGAGAGGAGACGGTTCTTATTATATGCGTTCCTGGGAATGGGATGTTCCATGTTGTCTTACCTCAACCTGACTATCCGCATTAACAACCTGCTTGTTGACTTTCTTCTGCCCCTGCTTACGATGGCAGGGATATCCATGGCGTACCGCATGAGGGAAGAGCCGATAAAAATGTCTGTATGCGTGATGCTGCTTACAGGATATACAGGGATCATAAAGGATACGGGAGCAGTTTTTGCGGGAATTATATTTCTATATTATGTGCGGTGCATATGCTCGTTACCTGTGAGATACATGCCCTTCGAGAAAAAACTGCGTGCGTTCCGTCACCTTCCCGTAAAGAGTGTCCTTATTCTTTTGACAGCGGCGGGAGGGGCACTGCCATACATTGGATGGAAATGGTATCTGGCAACGGCGCTTGCCGGATATACGGGAAAATTTTCTGTGGGCGCAGCACAGTCTGCGGCGGAACCTGAATTGTACGGAACTATTATCGGGGAGTTTTTTCGCAGCGCATTCAGCCTGACTGAGCGTTCCTTTCAGGTATTTCTCCTTTGTACGATATCGACTGTGGGGGCAGTTCTGTATGCCCGGATCTTCCTGAAAAGGAGGTGGAAGCTATGGAAGATCTGGTTACTTGGAACAGCCGTGCTTGCTGTGTATTATGCCGGGATTCTGCTTTTGTATCTATATTCCATGCCTGCGGAAGAGGCAGTGCGTCTTGCCGGATTCGACCGTTATACGTGCAGTATCATGACACTGTTCGCAGGGCTGCTCCTCATGGGAGCAGAGACAGATATGGAGGCTTCCTTCGCTGTGAGTATTGATGAGAGAGGAGCGTACCGTGCCTACTCATCGCCCGAGGCCAAGCGTCGCTATCAGGCAACGGTACTGGTGATGATGATCGTAGGGATTAATTTCCTGTATTCAGAGTTTAACGGGCTTGCTGATATTCGAAAAGACTATCAGGATTCCCTGCCGGGCAGGGTGGAGAAGATCATCGGCGACCGCTGGTATCCCGGCGGAAGAGAGGATGCGGCAAGATATCTGGTGGCTGCCCTGAATGAGGAAGAACAGGTATCGGATGGTGAGGCGCTTTATGTGTGCCGGTATTTTCTTTATGCTCCGCATGTGCAGGTGACGTCCCGGGTGGATGCGGAGACTCTGGAAGAGGCCGGGGAGAGATATGATTATATCCTTGTATTAGATGAAGAAGCAGTGACGTATGACCCGGATTTTCCGGAGACAGAACGCTTGAAAGCTCCGGGACTGTATGATGTTCAGGATTTGCTATATTCATATCAAAAAAGCACAAGACACCGAATAAAATGAATGATATACTCTGCTTGAAAGCGGCGGATACTCTGAAATAAGACTGGTATCACGCAATATCGTCGGTAAAAAGGAGAAACATGATGGCACGACTGATGGAACATAGGCAGCCCCCTGAGTGGGTATCTGAAGAACTGCACAGGATCTGTGTGGTCATTGAGCGCAATATGGAACGGTTCGGGACGAAATTCCCTTCCGCATGTGCGGAAAATGGGGAATATGAGGTGACAGAAAATGATGATTGGACAAACGGATTCTGGACGGGAATGCTCTGGATGGCATATGAGTATACCAGGGAGGAGAAGTTTAAAAATCTTGCATATGAGAACCTTAAAAGCTTTGAAAAAAGGCTGGAGGACAACATTGTGCTTGAACATCACGATATTGGTTTCCTTTACAGTCTTTCTGTCGGGGCAGGATACCGCATTATGGAAGAGGAACACTGGAAAGAAGTGTTTATAAGAGCCGCGGATGTGCTGGCTGCGCGTTACCAGGCGAAAGGGGGCTTTCTTCAGGCATGGGGGAAGGCGGGAGATCCCGGAGAGTACCGGCTTATCATAGATTCACTGATGAACCTGCCGATCCTGTATAGGGCTTCGGAACTTACAGGCGGCAGCTTTTACAGGGAGATAGCAGACAGTCATTACAGAAATGTGGTTTCTAATATTATCAGGGAAGATTATTCTACATATCATACATTCTATTTTGATCCGGAGACAGGAAGGCCTGATCACGGCGCAACTCAGCAGGGCTTCTCCGACGAATCCTGCTGGGCGAGAGGGCAGGCGTGGGCGGTGCTCGGCATACCCCTCAACGCAAGGATATCAGGAAGAGGCATGTCCTGCAAAGAAAAAGAACTGTATGACAAGGTTGTGGAATATTTTGAAAACCACCTGCCTTCAGACGGGATTCCCTATTGGGATCTGGCCTTTGGGGAGGGTTCCACTCAGCCAAGAGACAGCTCCTCGCTCGCTATCGCCGCGTGCGGCATGATGGAAAATGGAAATAAGAAGCGGGCCTTTGAGATGCTTCATGCCTTAAAAGAACATGCGTCAACAGCATATGAGAAAGACCCGCAGGGACTTATTCTCCACGGCGTATACGCTTACAAAGAAGGTAAGGGCGTGGACGAGCCGGACACATGGGGCGATTATTTCTATATGGAAGCTCTTTGCAGAGTCTGCGATCCGCAGTGGCATCCATATTGGTGATGTGTGTAAGCGGCGGATAGATTTAAAATGTGCTGAGAGGAAAGAACAGGAAAAGAGAAAGGATAAGAAAAGACAGAGAGGTATAGAAGGATATGAGTAAAATCCGCATTATGGTATTAAATAAGGAAAATGAGATCCTTGTCCGGGATACAGGAGCAGACCAGGCGCTCCTTGTCTATGAGGGACCGTATAAAGAGGGAGATAAGATCCGTGTGGAAGCAGATGAAGCAGACACTTTTTACTGGCTGCAGATGGATAACGCGGTCGGCAGGTCGATGGTGTATATGACCGGGGCGGTGGAGTATGAGATCCCCTTTGGTGAGAAGAAATGGAATCTGCCGGATACGGCGTTTGAAGGAGAACGCCATGTGGTGAGCCTGCGAAAAGCAAGGAAGTTCGAGTACAGCCATTACAGGAACCTGTCCTATAATGCCAATGACCAGCATGGGATCACAACCTGTTTTCCTCACGCCAGCGCGAACGTGGAGACAAGAGGGGAGTCAGTATTTGCCGCGATGAATGCCATAGACGGCGTGATCGCACCAAAAAGTCATGGGAAATGGCCCTATCAGTCATGGGGGATCAACCGCAGGGAAGACGCGAAATGGCGCCTGGAGTTCGGACGCCCGGTAAAGGCAGACCGTATCATTGTATTTTTGAGGGCGGATTTCCCTCATGATAACTGGTGGGAAGAAGGAAAGGTAACATTTTCCGATGGGAGCACCATGGCACTTTCCTTTGAAAAAGGCGGGCATGGACAGGAATTTACTTTTGAAGAAAAGACAATCGAGTGGCTGGAACTCGGTGAGCTGAAAAAATGTGCCGGCGATCCGTCCCCCTTCCCGGCCCTGACACAGTTTGAGGTTTACGGAAGAGAGGCAGAAGAAAGCAGCGGCGGCGTAAGCAGATGATGGAAAACATTGGTCAGTCATATCGTACAAATAGGGGAAAATAACTAAAAGGAGTGAAGAGATATTGTGTAAAATGATAAGAATATACGGAGTAAATAGTCAGTTTTTGTCAATAACAAACTACAAATGACAAGAATTATAAAAAACACGGCAATATATTGATTGAAACAGGACAACCTCAAGAGATATAATAAAAACAACAAATATCAAAGGAGGATATAATATGAAAAAGAAAGTACTCAGCGTATTGCTTGCATCTGCTATGGTTGCAGGACTCGTAGCAGGATGTGGAAACAGTTCTGACAGCGGCTCCGGCAGCGGAGACAGCGGAAGCGGAGAGTATGACGGCGTAGAGCTTACATACTGGTCCATGTGGTCTAACACAGAGCCGCAGGGACAGGTGCTTCGGGAAGCAGTCGACGCATGGTCGGCTGAAACAGGCGCGAATGTCACGATTGAGTGGAAAGGACGAGATATTAAGAATATTCTTTCTTCTGCATTGGAGTCACAAGAAAAGATCGATCTTTTCGAAGATGGATACGAGAGAATCACTTCAATTTATCTCGATTATGTTGCAGATCTGACGGAGATGGCCGATGCGGCAGGATATGCTGATCAGAGTTTCGCGGTATTTAACGACTGGGCGACGGAACAGGCAGGATTCCTTCCGTGTATTACAGAGCAGCCGCAGGTGGGTGGAGTTTTCTACAATCAGGACATCTTTGATGATGCGGGCGTAGAGGCTCCGACAACATGGACAGAGTTTCTGGAGGTATGCCAGGCTCTGGTAGACGCAGGATATGCGCCGATGGCTCTTGACAGCACATATGCACCGTTCTTCTTCGGATATCATCTTGCGAGATACATCGGACAGGATGCGACTACAGAGCTGACAACAAACGGAGGATGGAGCAATAACCCGCTCGTAGCGCAGGCTGCACAGGATATGATTGATTTTGTGAAAGCCGGATACCTGGTAGACGGCGCACCGGATGAGTATCCGGCAAGCCAGAACAAGATGGCTCTCGGCGATCCGCAGGCGGCAATGGTTGTTTGTGCAAACTATGTAACATCTGAGGTTAACAATACAGCAGGCGAAGAGCTGAACTGGGGGCTGTTCAACTACCCGTCAGTTGAAGGCGCGGCAGATGGAGTAGACCAGACGGCGGCATACACAGGCTGCAACTCTATCGCTGTTGCAAATTACAGCGAGAACCAGCAGGCAGCGTTTGATCTTGCTACATTCATCACATCAGGTGAGTACGATCAGAAGATGGCTGATGCAGCAGGACAGATTCCGGCTGACCCGTCCAACACAGCTCCGGCTTCACAGACTGGAACTGTAGAGACTCTTAATGCTACGCAGTCTTCATTGGTTTGGAATATGGGACTGAATGCGAATGCTGATCTGACTTCTTCAATTCAGGAAGTTGTTGTTAAACTGTATGAGGGTGCATACGCTACAGGCGGGGACTTTGCAGCAGCTCTGGACGCATTATATTAAGATTGAGTTCTTTACCGGGGGTGACGCTGTTTCAGCGTCACCCCATTTTTTCGGAATCAGGAGTGTGACATTCTATAAAAGAACAGAGGGAGGCAGTACAGGTGAAAGAAAGACCAAACATAGTTTTTATTCTTACAGATGACCAGGGAGCGTGGGCAATGGGCTGCGCGGGGAATGCAGATGTAAAGACGCCGAATCTTGACCGGCTTGCTGCGAACGGGGTACGGTTTGACGAGTTTTATTGTGCGTCTCCCGTTTGCTCACCGGCGCGGGCCTCTCTGGTGACAGGAAAGATCCCTTCCTGCCATGGAGTTCAGGACTGGATCGAAAAGGGCAATGTGGACGGGTATAAATATCCCGATATGAAGAGCGTGCCCGGATTTGACGCGGACGATCTGGCAATCGATTATCTTGCGGGACACAAAACATATATGGAGGTTCTGGCAGAGGCCGGGTATCAGTGCGCTCTGAGCGGGAAATGGCATCTCGGAGACAATGTGGTGAAAAAGAAAGGATTCTCTCATTGGTATACGATTGTCCGAGGGGGATGCGCTTACTATCATCCTGATATCTGTGATGAGGGAAAGCTGTATCCCGGAGAGGGCTATATTACAGATCTGATAACAGAACGTTCCCTCGAATATATTGACAGCATGGCCGGATCAGAGAAACCTTTCTATCTGAGTGTGCATTATACGGCTCCCCACAGTCCATGGGGACCGGAAGAGCACCCGGAGGAATTCAGAAGACTATATGATAACTGTGAGTTTAAGGCCACGCCGGATCTTCCGATCCACCCGGATCATATAAGAACAGGTCCGATCGGAGATACACCGGAAAATCGCAGAGAGAATCTTACAGGCTATTATGCCGCAATCTCTGCGATGGACGCCGGAGTGGGAAGGATAGTGGACAGGCTGAAAGAGAAAGGGATTTTGGATAACACTGTCATTATTTTTACTGCGGATAACGGGATGAACATGGGACACCACGGTATATGGGGAAAAGGAAATGGTACATATCCGCCCAATATGTATGATTCGGCGGTAAAGGTTCCGTTGATCATCTGCGATCCCTGTAATAAGGAGAAAGGAGTGGTGTGCCGCAGCATGTCGAGCCAGTATGATATGTTTTCGACGATTCTTGAGCTTGCGGGCTGTGAGTGGAATCCTGAACCGATGCAGCCGGGAAGAAGCATGATGAAGATGCTCAGAGTTCCTGAGAAGGAGGCGGACGACAGTGTTGTAATCTACGATGAATATGGCAGGACAAGAATGATCAGGAGCCGGAAGTATAAGTATATCCACCGATATGGAGACGGGATATGCGAACTGTATGATATGGATGCAGACCCGGACGAGACGGTCAATCTGGTGAAAGATGAAAAATACGCTTCTGTTGTAAGCTCTATGAGAAAAGAAATGGAAGAATGGTTCGGCAGGTATACAGATGAAAAGGCAGATGCACGGAAGTTCGATGTGAAAGGAAGAGGACAGCAGAGACTTTGTTGGGAAGAAGATGCGTTTAATTCCAATATTGAGTTTTACGACCCAGAGAAAAAACTGGCACTATGAGAGAAAACGGTATGGTGTTTATACGGATGGAACAGGAGAGGAATATGAAATTAAAAAATGTATTGCATAAAGCGGCTGCAGGTGTGCTTGCATTTGCCATGGTCTTAAGCTCCGGGCAGATCGTCGAGGCGGCTCCGACGAGTTTTCCCGCTGCTTTTACCAGATCGGGGTCGACCTACCTTGTAAATGGAAACTTTGACGGAACAGATAATTTTGTAACCAGTGGAAACGCAAAGGGATTATGGTATTTATTCACAGGAACATCGGGAGAAGTAACTAAAGATTCTACTCAGACTCATTCAGGCGCGGCTTCTTTGAAGATCACCGGAAGTGGAAATGCCGTGGATCAGCAGGTGGAATTTCTATCAGGACAATATCTGGGGAGTGGATCCAAAGCTGGCTGATCCGGGAACAATGGGAGACGGCAACGCAGACGCGCTTTTGAAGGAAAACGATATAACGAAAGCATGGAAACTCGTCGCATATAAGCTGGCAGAAGATTCACCGGCGATCGGCGCAGGACGGGCGATCAGAACAGAGTATGTGAATCTGAAAGATATGCTGGGCAATACGGTAGATGCACAGAAGCCTGATCTTGGAGCGATCCAGTATACTCCGCCGGTCGATAAGAGCAGCCTGCAGACACTGGTCAACACGTCTGAGCAGTATTATAACAAGTTAGATCGTTATACTCCCGAGAGTGCCCGGGCATTCAAGGCGGCCTATGAGGCGGCGATGAGAGTACTGGCAGACGCCAACGCAGACGATGCGGCGGTGAAAGCGGCCCATGCCGCCTTGGAAGATGAGGTCAAAGGTCTGGTCGAACAGGGCGGGACGATCGACAGCGGCGCTGCTTGCAGGCGGAACAATTCTGGCTGTACTGGTAAGCAGGAGAAAGTATTTTAAGTAATAGAAATTTCAAAGGGCTTCCCGCAGGACAAGATGATAAGGTCCATGCGGGAAGCTCAGATTTATAAGGAGAAAATATGAGATTGAAATGGCAAAGTATTTTTGCTGCTGTATTTGTACTGGCTTTTGCTGCTTCAGGATGCGGCGCGTATCAGGAGCGCCCTGTACTCAGGATTGGAGAGCACGACATTTACAAGGAAGAGTATGATCTGTATTGCGAGATTGCAAAGAAAGACATGGTTGACAGGGATGATGAAGATCAGGTGAAGGAGCAGGGAGCACTTTATGCGGCGGAGTGTTACAGCCTGTTCGATATCGCCAGTGAATGCGGTGCGAAAGAGATGTTTTCTTTTGAATCCTTTCTTGATGAGCTGGATGCAAAAAATAAGGAGAACAAAGACAAGTTATCTGACGGTGATGTTGTTATGGGGCTTATTCAATTTGAAAAATATGATTATTTTAAATACATTTTGGCTGAATACCGACAGAAAACAATAGAAAAGCTCAGCGCGTCACCGGATAAAGATATGGTGGAATCCGCTGAAATCTATTATGAAGAACACAAGGACAATTATATTGAAAACGCCCGATATCAGTACCAGGTGATAGTAGAAACGGAAGAAGGAATCGAAATCCAGATAATGGAGACAGATTACCAGACGATCACCCAGTCTTACCATGCTTCGGATATGCTGGGGGACGTGCTGCTTTCCGGGAATATAGGAGAGGAGTACGATCTCGGGGACAGGACAGTTATTTTGCTGGACAGGGAGAACAGTTATTATTCTTTTGAAGAGGCAAAGGGCGCTGTCATCCGAAATTATGTGGAAGATGTGTATCTGCCGCAGGAGATCGAGAGACGCGCAGGGCAGATGAAAAGGCAGTTTTACTAGTCGGATATTAAGAAGTGTTCTGCTCCATATGGATCGTTCTTCATTTCATAGTATATCTAGTTAAATAAGTTTGCAGGCATGGAATGCTTGTCAAAATTACAGTAGATCTGTTCAATCATAAGGAGGATGATGATCAGAGCCCCTTTTCGGTTCTGGTACAGTTTGAGATGTGTGGAGGAGAAGCGTAAAGATAGGAGAGAAAAATTGAGAATAAAAAGAAAAATTTTGATTTTTGGAGTCGCGGCCGCAATAGCGGCAGTAGCAGTTGTTTGTCTTTTTTCTTACTTTGGAGGAGATCCTGGGATTGCGATAGCTGGCAGAGAGATCACAAAAGAAGAATATATACATTGCATGAATGGCCAAAAATATGAGACAACAGTCCGGCTCCAGCAGGAATACGGTGTGGACTCTTCGGATGAAAAATACTGGTTCAAGGAAATAGACGGGAGGGCCCTCTACAGGGAGCTGGCGGACGATACCATGGGGGAACTTAAATATATTCATGCGGTGTACGAGATTGCTGCAGAATGCGGGTATGTTGAGGATGCCAGCTACGAAAGCATGATGGAGCGGATGGAGGCAGAGAATGATAAGCGCAGGGAAATAATTGAGAGTGGTGGTGTTGTCTATGGACTGTCGAAGTATACTCCGGAATTGTATATGAATTATGAGATGAGCAGCTTAGAAGATATGTATTGTGCGGATGAAACAAACGAGGGGATGGCTCTGACCGACGAAGAGGTTCAGCAGTATTATGACAGCAAAGAATGGGTAGTGGGGCGGGAGGCCGAGACGGCAGATCTGGACTCTGTAAGGACAGCTGTCGAAGAGGAACTCAAAGAAAAGAAATACCAAGAGCTAGTTGAGAAAAGAGCCTCACAATTGGAAGTAACAGGGGATGTGGAACGTATGTACGAATTTGTCAGGAACAGTTTGGGAGAGTAGATACTGTTGAACGGAGGCGATGAAATATAAGTGAATTGACTCAGGGATTATTGAAGAGATTCAGTATCCCAATATTTTTGGACAATATCACGAATAAAACAGAGCATATAAAAATTAAGATTATAAAAATATACAATATATATCTTGGATAAATATATATTATAGGGAATTATGAACAAAAATAGCAAGATCAATAAAAAATTAAACAATATATAGGTTGAAAGCGGTAATCCCGGAACGTTATAATTTATGCAATAAAATCTAATTTATCAGGAGGATAAGGCGTGGAGAAAAGGAAAACGAGAGGAACAAGAGTTCTGGCGATGACGATGGCGACAATAATTTTTGCGGCAGCCAGCCCCACTGTACCGGTTCAGGCTACAGAAGAAGATGTGAGCGTACCGGGACAGGGAACGGGAACTACTTATTATGTAAGTTCCCAAAACGGCAATGATGCTAACAATGGAACATCTGAAAATACTGCATTCCAGAGCCTTGCCAAGATCAATGAGCTGATACTCAAGCCCGGTGATCAGGTGCTTTTGGAGCGGGGATCTATTTTTAATGAGCAATATCTGCATCTGAAAGGGAGTGGAAGCGAAGATGCCTACATTGTAGTATCCGATTATGGGGATGATAGTGACGCTATGCCGCAGATCAATGCGGATGGGGCCGGGCAGTGGCTCCAAGATTACGGAAAGGCGACAGGCGATGTGCCCGCGGGAGGTAAAACGGTATCAACAGCTCTTTTGCTCACGGACATGGAATATATCGAAGTCAGTAATTTGGAGATTACGAACCGGAGGGTAGACAATGAATATGACGACGGCCTTGCGTATAACGATGAAAACGCGCTTGACCGTACAGGTGTTGCCTCGGTAGCGAAAAATAACGGCACGTTGGATCACATCGTATTGGATAACCTCTATATCCATGATGTTCAGGGGAATGTCTACAACAAGCAGACGGTAAATGGCGGGATTTATTTTATCGCATGTCTGCCGGATGACGAGAATGAGACGGGGATCGCGCGTTATAATGACGTCCTGATCCAGAACTGCTATCTGAAGGATGTGAACCGAAAGGGGATCGGATGCGCGTTTACGGTGTATGGGTCCGACAATTTCGGGAGCCTCAAAGAGATCCCTGACGATCTCATGCAAAAATATGGTTCTACAAACGTGGTTATTCAGAACAACTATGTGGAAGGAGCCGGCGGCGACGCCATCACTCCGCAGTACTGTTACAGACCGGTCGTGCAGTACAATGTGGCAAAAGAAGCTGGCAAACAGATGAATACAACAGACTATAAGAGAGAACAAGGACGGGTGGCGGCTGCAATCTGGCCGTGGACATGCAAGGATGCTGTATTCCAGTATAACGAGAGCTTTGACACATTAAACGCGGCCAGCGGAAACGGAGACGGACAGGCGTGGGATGCGGATACGGGCGACGGGACCTTATACCAGTATAATTACAGCCACGGAAATACCGGCGGAGCAGTTATGTTTTGTCTGCAGCAAGCTGTAAATAGTACGTTCCGCTATAATATCAGCCAGAATGACGGGTCGGGATCCAATATCGGTCTCCTATCTCTCGCGAAGAATCCAGACGCGCATATTTATAACAACACTTTCTACATTTCAGAGGGTACTTCCATTATCGGAACACGCATGGGATATTCAGCAGCATCGGCAACAATAGAAAATAATATTTTCTACTATACAGGTGATACTCCAAAACAAGAAACGTATCGGGGAAGCAGCACAGGATCCAATGTCAGATTGTATACAAATAATATTTACTATAATTATGCCAATACTCCTACGGTAGATACAAATCCGATTCAGGTTAGCGCCGGAGAAGAGCTGCTGGCTGGCCCGGGAACAGGACCGGAAGATGTGGCGGCAGATCATAAAGTGAGAGATCATGAAGATGTGGCAGAAGGAACAACGACGGCATTTGACGGTTACAAACCGTCATCGGAGAACTCGCCGGCGGTCAATGCGGGTAAAGTCATTACAGATCAGAATGGAAAGGCAGTGGAGCATGATTTCTTCGGGAACCTGATCATAGACAGCCCAGATATCGGCGCTGTGGAATATTCGACTGTCTCCGCGGACAGTTCTTTGCATGACGCCGCGTATATCGTAAAAGAAGGGAAGATTTACGTTCCTTACTCGGACAATAATCCGACCACGGTAGCCGAATTTAAGAGTAATGTATTGGTTGCGAATACAGCTTCTTATCAAGTATTACAAGCAGATAGAACAGAAGTCTCTGATACAGAAAATATAGCGGAGGGTATGATCCTTTGCGTTAAGGCTCAGAGTGGAACGACAACAGAGTATGAGATCTGCCAGAAGAATACCTATGACTGGGCGGAGGACTTTGTAGACCGACAGCAGGGGAATGTGTGGTTTGCCCAGCAGGGAATTGGAATCGGAGCAGGGACAAACTGGAAAAACATCTCTACTTTTGATACAACATATTCAACGTGGAAAGCTGATCAGTGGCATGGAGTAGGCTTGGATAAGAGACAGTCAGAACCTGTGACGGATGATGTCCACGGATTGCTGGCAGCTCCGAAAGGAAGCGGCGGCATGGCTGTGATTACGGCGATGTCATTCCGAGCGCCCAAGACCGGGACAGTGAAATTTACAGCAAAAGATACGGGGGATGGGGATAGTGGCGAACCATATATCCGACAGGCTAATAACACCGGAGGACCTGTTATATTGAGTCTCTATGTGAATGATAAGCAGATCATACAGTCAGAGTTATCTGAATCTTTTGTGACAGCTGATGGGTGGAGAGACATTCCTGAATTCGAAGTGACGGCTGGAGATTATGTCCGGGTGATATTGGAAGGCAAAAATGCAGAGAAACGTTCCGTACATATTACTCCGAATATTGAGTATTTGGACATTGATGCAGAAAACTCCTCCCCGGTGACAGCTCTCGGATTATGATTCAAGGAATGATGGCAGTGCTTTCTCTTGGTGTGTGGGACTATGCCTCGTAATCAAGCCAAAAGAGAAGTTAAAAGCGGACACTTAAAATGGATAAATAACGACATAAAAAATCCCCTCCGGGAACAGGCGTTTAACATTAAGCCTGTTCCCGGAGGGGATTTTTGAAACTGTAGAGTCGTGACTGCAAGATGGGAGAGGGTGTTTTCCGTACTATTTTTTTATGTTTTTGGCAATCTTTTTTCGGACGGCTTCTTTCATGGGAAGGCCAGTGTCGTAGTCAAGCTGTCTGGGCTCATATTCTTCGTTCTCACGTTGTCTGGTATACCCATCGTTAGCCCAGGATGGAATTTTGTCCGGCCGCCAGCTCCTGCATGCCCACTGGTAGCCCCGGTACAGATCCCGGGTTGCATTCATATGCTCAAGGATGAGATCGTGGAGATGATTTCGTATTTCGGCGTAACGCTCATCATTGATCAGATTGTGGACTTCGTCCGGATCCTCCTTTGTATCATAGAACTCATCTGTATCCAGAAGATGGACGGCCAGTTTGTACCGATCTGTAATCGCTACCCGCATCATCTGAAGGCCGCCGAATCCGTCATGATCCACTTCATAGCGGGTAAATTCTGTGAACACAACATCGTTTATGCGGACAGATGTATCATAAATCTGAGGGAGCATGCTCTTCCCCTCCAGTAACTTCGGTATGGGAATCCCCATATAATCAAGAATTGTAGGTGCAAGGTCAATATGTGAAGCAGGAGCTGTGACGACTTTCCCGGCTTCGCCGCCTTTGATGATAAGAGGAATATTTGCCGCTTCTTTATAACAGGTGGCGCCCTTGTTATAAATCCGGTGGTTGCCCAGCATATCGCCGTGATCGGAAGTGTATATGACCATGGCGTTTGGAACGGAATTCCGGATTTTATCAAGAACCTTTCCGATCTCATAATCAACAAAGCTGTTGCATCCAAGAAATAGAGAAAGTTTTTTTGAAGGATGGTTGATCTCTTCTTTTGTTTTGTTTATGGCGTCGCCTGCCCAGAGTCTCTGCATCAGCGGCTTCCGGCTCAGATCATCCTCATAGTTTGGATTATCGTCAAAGCAGAAATCTTCGTACATTGTATTATACGGCGGGGGACAGATATAAGGGCCATGTGGTTCGTCGTAGGAGACTGTCAGGAAAAAATCTTCATTCTTGTATTCCTCAATAAAGTTTACGGCGCGCAAAGAACAGCGGTGCGCATAGGTGAATTCTTCCGTCAAATCATTGTCGAACGAAGTGTCCGGCCGGCGGGAACGCATGCGGTCCGCTTCGCTTAATTCATCCAGATATCTGCGCATATCATACCAGTATTTTTCGTCCCAGCCCTCCGGGCAGATGCCGTTTCCGAAATAGTCATACCCGTCTAAATGCCATTTGCCTATATAACCGCAGTGGAAGCCGTTATCTGTGAGGCGCTGGCCGATAGTTTTTACATTCTCGCCCATTGGCATACAGTTGGTGACAACACCGTTTGTGTGAGGAAATGTTCCTGTGAAGATGGCGGATCTGGCCGGACCGCACACGGGCTGGCATGTATATGCGTTTTCATACCGAATACCTTCCATGGCCAGTCTGCCAAGATTGGGAGTAATCATTTTATCATTTCCATAACACCCAAGCATATCTTTACGAGTTGTATCAGTCATTATTAAAATTACTTGCTTTTTCACTTCTTATCTCCTGTCTGTTTTGATTATATAAATTATCATAGAAACTAAGAATCATAGTAGTTTATTCGCTGTAGAATCCGGGAAGCACGTCCACGGCAGTGCGTCCGGGGATGAGCTTATTTCCGTCTGTATATCCTTCCGGCCGACCGGTTAGCGAATTGATGAGATGTTTTCTGAGTTCATCAATTCGTTTCTGGCAGAGGGGATCGTTGATGAGATCGTTAAGCTCGTGGGGATCATCTTTAAGGTTGAAATATTGTTCTTTTCCCGACGATGAATGCCAGATGTATTTATCATATCTTGTCACAATCCAGTGGTTTGAGAACTCGCTGAATGCGTGTTCCCCGTGTAGCCAGTTTCGCAGTGAACGTTCGGGATCACGTACCAGTGGCAGGAGACTGTGTCCGTCTACTGTGTCCGGGATCTCAGCTCCGGCAATGTCAAGGAGCGTAGGCATTACGTCTCTAAGCTCCACAAGATCTCTGCACACAGAGGACGGAACAATTTCGGGAAGAACATCTTTTCCAGCGGTGATGATCATGGGGATATGACAGCTTCCCTCATAAGGTCGTGCTTTTCTCCACATATGATGATCGCAGAGTTCTTCCCCGTGGTCGGATGTAAAAAGGATAATGGAATTATCAAACACTTCATGTTCCTGCAGGGCGAGGATCAGGCGTCCGATCTGGTGATCCAGATGGGTGATGCATGCGTAGTAACCGATCTGTGCATGGCGGATGAGTTCCGGATCGGACGGGCCTGTTCTGGAATCATAAAGGCGACCGTCGCGTTTTAGATATTTGTCCGTTTCCCATGTCCCCACGTAAGGCGGAGTAAGTTCCTTGTTGTTATACAGATCAAAATAATAACGCGGCGCATCAAAAGGAGGATGGGGGCGGAGATAGGAGGCCATCAGGAAGAACGGCTTCCTGGGGTCGCGTCTCCTTAGAAAATCAATGCTGCGCTGTGTAACCCAGTTGGTGGGATGGTATTTCTCTTCGTGCATCCACGGACGGGCGATAAAACTATTACATTCAATACCGGTCTCATTTACGTCGGCCGTGACCCCAAGCTCCTCTTTGAGCCAGTAGAAATAGTCGTCAGCCACAAGCTGAGACTCGCTGTAGGGCAGAGAATGCCTTCTGGCTGCGCCGAGATTTCCATCGTGGAGTTCTACGTTATGGAATCCAAGATAATTTCTTAAAGGATGCACGTGCATTTTTCCGACACACTGTGTGTAATATCCGGCCTGTGCCAGTTCGCCGGCCATTGTATGATCGTAATCCCATGGGATTTGATCCTTATATCCTACGCGTCCGTGATGGGTCTGTTCCATTCCAGTGTGGAGGGCCGCCCGTGCCGCAATACAGCTTGGGCAGGCACTGTAAGCTCTGGAAAACACGACTCCCGTGGACGCAAGCGTGTCCAGATAAGGCGTTTTCACGTCAGGATGTCCTGCGTATCCGAGACAATCCCCGCGAAGTTGGTCTGTCATAATTAAAATAATATTCGGCTGTTTCATACAAAACTCCGTTCCTTTCTCTTTTCTTATTTCCCCGGCAGTGATAATGTGGGAGAAGATTTTTGCATAACCTTATCATAATGCGCTTCAAAATCAAAATCAAGGATTAGAAAGAAAAATAACAGGATAGAGATAAAAAGAAGCAGGATTTTACAAAATTGTAAAAAATATTAAAAATGCAGAAATTAAGTATAGATAATTGTGTGAAATAACAGTATAAATTAAACAATATTGTCAATTTTATATAAGAATAGCAATAAATATAAAAAATGAAGCAATATTATGCTTGAAATAAAATCTGTATAGAAATATAATTTAGGTAACAATTTATAGAAGGAGGAGATAAAATGAAAAAGAAAGTAATCAGTGCATTGCTCGCAGCGGCTATGGTAACAGCACTTGTTGCAGGCTGTGGTTCAAACAACAGTGGAGAAGGTACTGGAAGCGGCGGAAAGAAGTATGATGGTGTAGAACTTACATACTGGTCAATGTGGACAAGTGCAGAACCGCAGGGACAGGCTTTACAGGAGGCTGCCGAAGCATTTGAGGAAGAGACCGGAGCACATGTGAATTTCGAGTGGAAAGGTCGTGACATTAAGAATATCCTTTCATCGGCTCTTGAGAGTGAAGAAGCATTCGATATGTTTGAGGATGACTACACAAGAATCACAGGGAACTACGTTGATTATGTGGCGGATCTCACAGAGATGGCCGACGCGGCAGGATATGCTGACAAGAGTTACGCGGTATTTAACGATGTGGCTACAGAAGCAGCGGGCTTTCTTCCATGTCTGACAGAGCAGCCGTCAGTGGGCGGTGTGTTCTATAACGCGGATATTTTTGAGGACTGCGGTATTACAGAGACACCGACGACATGGGAAGAGTTCATGGAAGCCTGCAAGATCATGAAGGACAAAGGCTATCAGCCGATGGCTCTGGACAGTACATATGCTCCGTTCTGGTTCGGGTATCATCTTGCAAGAACAATTGGGGAGGACGCGACAGCTGAGCTTGCGTTAAACGGTGGATGGAGCCAGAACCCGGGTGTTGCACAGGCGGCAGATGATATCATTGAGTTCGTAAAGGCAGGATATCTTGCGGAAGGAGCCCCGGATGAGTATCCGGCAAGCCAGAATAAGATGGGGATCGATCAGGATGTAGCGATGGTTGTTTGCGCAAACTACGTAACAGCTGAAGTTAACCAGAACTCTGGCACAGAGCTTAACTGGGGACTGTTCGCATATCCGACAGTTGAGAACGGTGCTGATTCAACAAGCACATTTGCTGGTGCTAACTCTATTGCAGTTACGAAACACAGCGAGAATCAGCAGGCGGCATTTGATTTTGCAATGTACGTTGTAACAGGTGAGCAGGATCAGAACAAAGCGGAACTGGCAGACCAGATCCCGGCTGATCCCAATAATACAGCTCCGTCTGCTCAGGCAGGTACTACAGAAGTGCTTCAGGCTACAAGCGCACCGCTTACATGGAACATGGGGCTTAATGAAAATGCGGATCTTATGTCTGTAATTCAGGAAACAGTAGTTAAACTGTACGAGGGCAGCTATGCTACGGGGGCAGATTTTGCGGCCGCTCTGGATGCTTTGTACTAAATTAGCTGAAAACCTTGGGGTGGCGCTGATTTGTGCCACCCTTATTTTATCGGAAAGGTGAAGTGTAGGAAGATGAAGAAAAATAGGATTTTTATAACGGGATTTATTCTTCCCTGTCTGCTTGCTCTGCTGATTATGTATCTGTATCCTGTTGTTCGTACGGTTATCATGAGTTTTTTTGGCATTGAAAGTGTTACTTCCAGTGTATCTGAATGGTCGTTCAACGGATTGGACAATTATGTTAAGATATTTTCCAGTCCTACATTCCAGCGGGCAATGAGCAATGTCCTTACGATTTGGATTATCGGAGGAGTGATCATTCTTTCATTTGCTCTACTTTTTGCGGTTATTCTCACAAGTGGAATTCGGTTTAAAAAGTTTTTCCGCGCGGCGATCTATATGCCAAACATTATCAGCGCGGTTGCTCTTGCAACGATGTGGATCCAGTATATCTATAATCAGGATTACGGGCTTTTGAACCAGATCTTAGGAGCGTTGGGGCTTGAAGGCAAGAACTGGCTTGGAACGGATATGAAGTTCTGGGCCATGCTTTTTGCGTTTACGTTTGGCGCGGTAGGATATTACATGCTGATATTTATCAATGGTATTGAGCGGATCCCTGCAGACTTGGGAGAGGCGGCGACGATAGACGGAGCGAATAAGGTACAGCAGTTTTTCAGCATTACACTGCCTCTGCTTCGAGGAATTTTTAAGACAAACATTACCTTTTGGAGTGTAAACTGTCTTACATTTTTTCTCTGGTCGAAAATGTTCTCGTCGGTAAGCACAGAAGCTTCAACAGTTGTGCCGGTAGTTTATCTGTATGACACGGTATTCGGAACCGTTGGAAATGTCCAGCGCGACGCTGGGGCCGGAGCTGCGATTGGAGTCGTTCTGGCGGTGATTGTAGGCGTTATCTATTTCATAATGAATAAGCTACTCAAAGATGATGATCTGGAATTCTAGTCTGCAGAGTGAGGTGAAAAAATGAATAAAGACAACAAAGTAGTATATAAAGAGAAAATTAGATGGAAAAAAGAAGCAGCTCTTCTGCCAGGATACCTGATCGTGTTTATCTGGATTCTGTTTACGGCGGCGTTTTTACTTTGGATTCTGGCGGCAAGTCTGTCCACGTCCAGAGAGATTTTTTCCGGAGCTGTGTTCAAGTTTGAGTCAGGATTCCATTTTGAAAACTATATTGACGCATGGAATGTCGGAAATGTGTCCGTGTATTTTATGAATTCCCTGCTTTACGCGACGGTTGCGAGTACTGTTGTGATCCTGATCTCGGCTCCGGCGGCTTATGTGCTTTCCAGATATACCTTTTTGGGAAATAAAGGCATCAAGACAAGCCTGGTCCTTGCTATGAGTATTCCGGAAGTTATGATCATCATGCCGATCTACTCATTGACGGCAGAGTACCATATCAGAGGAAGGATTCTCTTGATTATATTGTATATCCTTCTTCGTGTGCCGTTCACAACAACATATCTGTTGAACTTTTTTGCCAGCCTATCGAGAAGTTATGAGGAAGCCGCGGCGATTGACGGATGTACTCCGTCGAAGACTTTTTGGCGTATTATGCTGCCTCTTGTGCAGCCGGCGATCGTAACGGTAACAATTTTTAATTTCATGAGTGTGTGGAACGAGTTCTTTATGGCTCTTATTTTCGCGACATCCACAGAAACTACTCCGGTTGGAGTCGGGCTTCTGCAGATCGTAAATGCGATGAGATACACCGGAAATTACGGCGGACTTTTCGCATCAGTTATTATTGTATTTTTGCCAACCTTCCTGCTCTATATTTTCCTGTCGGAGAAGATTATTGCAGGAGTCACAGGCGGCGGTGTCAAAGGCTAAAAATAAGAATTAGGAATATAAACATCAGGATACGGGCTGGTACAGTATACTGTACCAGTCCGTAAGCATGAAAGATACTACGGAGGTTTGGCATTACCTCATAGGAATATGGCATTCTTTAAAAGGAAAGGAGATAAAAAGTGAAAAATAATTCAGTCGGAAGAGTGACGATACCAACGGATGTAGACGTGGTGCCGGAAACTCTGGAAATTTTGAAAAAGTGGGGGGCGGATGCGATCCGGGACTGTGATGGGACAGATTATCCGGAAGAGTTGAAAAATGTAGGTGCAAAAGTTTACTCTACTTATTATACAACAAGGAAAGACAACGTATGGGCAGAGGCAAACCCGGATGAGATCCAGCAGATGTATATCATGACTCCTTTTTATACGGCAGTTGAAGATAATTTGTCTATCCATTTGATGACTCATCTTTATCCGGATATGCTGAAAGTAAACGACCATGACGATATTGAGAGATGGTGGGAAGTAATTGACCGCACGACGGGAGAAGTCGTGCCGGTTTCTGATTGGAGCTATAATAGTGAAACGGGAGATGTTACGATTCACAACGCTAAACAATTTCATGATTATACGGTGAGTTTTTTGGCGTATATTATGTGGGATCCGGTTCATATGTATAATGCGGTGACAAACGGCTGGAAAGATTTTGAGAAACAGATTACTTTTGATGTCCGCCAGCCGAAGACACACAAATTTTCCATGGAGCGACTGAGAAAATTTATGGCGGACAACCCGCATGTGAACGTGATCCGTTATACGACTTTCTTTCACCAGTTCACTTTGATTTTTGATGAACTGGCGAGAGAAAAGTACGTGGATTGGTATGGATATTCCGCTTCTGTCAGTCCTTATATCTTAGATCAGTTTGAGAAAGAGATGGGGTATAAGTTCCGACCGGAATTTATTATTGATCAGGGATATATGAATAACCCATACCGTATTCCGTCTAAGGAGTTCAGTGATTTCCAGGCTTTCCAGAGAAGAGAGGTTGCCAAACTCGCGAGAGAGATGGTAGACATTACTCATGAAGGCGGGAAAGAGGCAATGATGTTCCTCGGGGATCACTGGATTGGAATGGAACCTTTCATGGATGAGTTTAAGTCAATAGGGCTTGACGCTGTTGTAGGAAGTGTGGGGAATGGAGCCACTCTCCGTCTGATCAGTGACATAGAAGGCGTAAACTATCGCGAAGGACGTCTCCTTCCTTACTTTTTTCCGGATGTATTCCGCGAGGGAAAGGATCCTGTGAAAGAGGCAAAAGTGAACTGGGTGACAGCCAGACGCGCTATACTGAGAAAACCTATTGACCGTATCGGCTATGGAGGATATTTAAAGCTTGCGTTGAAGTTCCCGGAATTTATAGATTATGTGGAGAGTGTATGTGATGAGTTTCGTGAACTTTATGACAATATTAAAGGTACCACGCCATATTGCATTAAAACGGTGGCGATATTAAACTGCTGGGGCAAGATGCGCGCGTGGGGCAACCACATGGTTCATCACGCAATCTATTACAAGCAGAACTATTCTTACGCCGGGATCATCGAAGCTCTGAGCGGTGCGCCATTTGACGTGAAGTTCATCAGCTTTGACGATATCAGGAGCAATCCGGACATTCTGAACGATATCGATGTGATTCTGAACGTGGGAGACGCGGATACTGCGTATACAGGGGGAGAGAACTGGACGGATGAGACGGTCGTGACAGCCATTAAGAAATTTATTTATAAGGGCGGCGGCTTCATCGGAGTTGGAGAGCCGACCGCGCATCAGTATGAGGGGCACTTCTTCCAGCTTGCTACAGTCATGGGAGTTGAGAGGGAGAACGGCTTCACCCTGAATGTCGACAAATACAACTGGGATGAGCACGATCATTTTATTAAAGAAGACTGTACGAAAGAAATCGATTTCGGAGAAGGTAAAAAGAATATCTATGCGTTTGACGGAACAACAATTCTTGTGCAGCATGACAAAGAAGTACAGATGGCTGTAAATGAGTTTGGACACGGACGTTGCGTATATATCAGCGGGCTTCCGTACAGCTTCGAAAACAGCCGTATCCTTCACCGCTCGATTATCTGGGCTTCCCACGATGAAGAGAACCTTCACAAGTGGTTCAGCACAAACTTTAATGTAGAGGTTCACGCGTATGTAAAGAATGGGAAATTCTGTGTTGTGAATAATACATATGAGCCGCAGAGTACGACGATCTATAAGGGAGACGGATCTAGTTTTGATCTTGATCTTGCGGCCAACGAGATTATCTGGTATGAGGTTTGATTTAAAGTTTGTAAATAAAAAGAAGATAGAAGGGATGGGCTGTCTTCTTAAGGAGTAAAATAATTGGGGCTGCCGTTCACGGAACCGTTATGCGGTGCGGCGGCCCCGGTTTTGTTTGTAACGGCTTTCAGATGGTCAGCTTCTGGCATGAGTCTGTCGGTACTGGATAGGGGTCATGTGATGAAATTTCCGAAATGCCTGTGTGAAATAAGACTGAGAGGAAAACCCGGTGAGCGCGGCGATGTTGGAGATGGAGTGATCGGTATGTGTGAGAAGATGACATGCCGCTTCCATCCGTTTCCGATTTAAATATTGAATGGGAGACAGACCGGTAAATTTTGTAAATGAATGGGCCATATAATATTTGTTCATATGTGTAAGATCTGTCAGTGTGTCCAATGTAATATGGGAAGCGTAATTAGTGTCAAGAAATTCCTTTATCTGGGAACATTCTTTTGACATTTTTACCGAATTAGTGGAAATCGGAATCAGTTGTTTCGTGCGAATGATACGCAGGAGAAGAACTTCAAGCAGATTCTGGCATATCTGATCAGATCCATATTG
>ERZ1643249.948-NODE-948-length-30477-cov-6.272369_pt1 | contig 30477 bp, 20 predicted proteins | sample MGYA00579263_ERZ1643249 | MGnify/ENA primary metagenome ERZ1643249 (study PRJEB29033, sample SAMEA4952264) | chicken gut metagenome | biome: Broiler Chicken; feature: Gastrointestinal Tract; material: Caecum | place: Ireland | collected 2018 | study: Broiler...
AGCACCTCGGTAGGCCAGCCTCCGCTGGGGATCGGTAAGATTCTCCCGGTCGTAGCCTACTGTCAAGGTGAGCTGGTCGGTCATCAGTCGATGGTCCACCAAATCCAGTACCAGGAGATCTGCCATCTCCTGCACCACCAGCCGTGCCTTTTCCGCCGGGTATGGGGTTTTCAGCACCTGGCCCGACCCCACACTGTTGGTGGTGGGGCGATAGGATTTGATATCAGCGATGGTGCACGGCTCCCAGCCCCAGGCATGATCAATGAGCAGCTCCGCATTCACCCCAAACAGTTTGTAGAGCAGTTCCTCGTTGTAGTAGTCCTCTCGCCTGCCCAGAGAACACCGGGCAATGTCGCCCATGGTGTACAGCCCCTGCTGTTCCAGCTTTTTGGCGTACCCCCGGCCAACCCGCCAGAAATCGGTGAGAGGACGATGGGCCCAGAGGTTGCGGCGGTAGCTCATCTCGTCCAGACGGGCAATGCGAACCCCATTTTCGTCCGGTGAGATGTGCTTGGCCTCAATATCCATGGCCACCTTGGCCAGATACAGATTGCTGCCAATGCCAGCGGTGGCGGTGATTCCGGTGGTGTGGAGCACATCCAGCAGAATGGTACGGGCCAACTCCTCCGCCGTCATGCCATAGGTGTCCAGATAGGGGGTCACATCCAGAAATACCTCGTCAATGGAGTAGACATGCATGTCCTCTGGTGCGATATATTTCAGATACACGTTATAGATGCGGGTGCTGAACGAAATGTAGTGGGCCATCTGCGGTGGGGCCACCAGGTAGTCCAGGGCTAGGTCCGGCCGGGCCAGAAGCTGGGGAGCCTGGTGGGAGGTTCCCGTGAAGACTCCGCCTGGGGCCTTGCGCCGCCGCTGGGCGTTGACCTCCTTCACCTTCTGCACCACTTCAAAGAGCCGGGCCCGTCCGGAGATGCCGTAGGCTTTCAGGGCAGGAGACACCGCCAGACAGATGGTCTTCTCGGTACGGCTCTGGTCGGCCACCACCAGATGGGTGGTCATGGGGTCCAGTCCCCGCTCCATGCACTCCACGGAGGCATAAAAGGATTTCAAATCAATGGATAGATAGGTTTTCTCCTGCATGCCCCTGCGCTCCTCTCCCGGTGATGGGATTATTCTACCACAGAGGATGTCCCATAACCAGGACTTTCATCCTCTCAGTCGGCATGGGTGAGCAAGGCGAAAATTTTCGTCTTCCCTACTGTGCGTACGGCCAGAGCGCACCCGGCCAAGTAGAATAGGGCAAAGCCTGCGGAGGCCAGCCAGACCGTGAGTTGCCCGCTCCAAAGGGTCAGGACCACTCCGCTGAGGATACATCCCATCAGGCACAGCCCCATCTGCTCCAGGAAGAAGGAACCAAACACCCGCTTTTTGGAGGCGCCCAGCCCTCGCATGATGGCAAACTCCATGCGCCGACCATTGACCATCAGCCAGGACACCACAAAGCCCATGACTCCCATGAGGAGGAAGAGCACGGGGAAGAGAATTTGGCTCAGGGTGATATAGCGCCCCAGAGCCTCCACGGTCTGGGTGAAGGTGGAGTCGTTGAGCATGACCACAATGCGATTGCCGTTTAAATCTCCTGGGACAGAATATTCTTCCTGGGCCAGATAATCCCGGAAATCATCCAAATCATAGGCGGATTTCAGGGTGAAACGGCAGCCCAGATAATCGACAATGTCAGTTTGCAAGCAACTCAGTGGCGCGTAGAGGTTGTCAGCAGCTCCCCACGGAGTAAAAGAACCCACGATGCACACGGGAATATCGCCTGCCAGTTCTGTATAGACGGAAATTTGGTCGCCCAACTTCACCCCCTTCTCATTCATCCAGCGTCTGCTGGCAACACAGGGGGTGATGCCCTCCATACCACTGGTGTAGTTGCTGGGCTCTGTCAGGAATCCCTCGTCCCAGCCCTCTAGCCATGTGATTTCCGGGCTTTTCTCACTGTAAATAAAGTCTGGCGCAACTGCGAAGCCGTTGAGGAATACCATGTCTTCCTGCTTTTCAATCCACCCGGCCCTGCGGTCCTGGCCATATACATTGTCTGCGAATTGTGGCATGTCCTTGCTCAGCCAGTAGTGGTAGCTGCGATAGACCTGAATGTCAGACACCATACCGGATTCGCTGATCTGGAACGGATCGGATAGATGCAAATCTGTATACTGCCTTCCATTGGCAGAGGTAAATTGACCTGTGATGGTGGTGTTATCATAGAGACTCCGGCGCTGGCTCTCCCAGCCCTGAGCAGTCACCATCAAAAAGCCCAAGAATCCGGATAACACCAGTGCCACCACTGGAACGACCACAGAGCGCCAACCGCCTCGGCGGGCAGAGAGCCAGGCAAAGCGCACAGCACCCTTCCCTGCGACACTGGTGTCGCTGCGAGGAACACGTACCCGGGTTTTACCCTGGCGAAGTGTGTTTTTCCGCTGCGCCTGGCCCACAAAGGCCACGCACAGGATCAGAGCAGCCACAAACACCACCACGCCTGCCACCAAGGCAGGCCAAAGAGGCACTTGTTGGGGCAGCTCTACCTCTTTCGTGGCGCCCAGAACCCCGTTGCTGTACCGCCGGTCGGCGGCATACAGGGCACGGGCCCCTTGCAATGCCAGAGCAATGAGCAGCTGCATGGAGGCGGCAGATACCGCCATGCCCACCAGTACAGCTACCCCTGCCACCAGGGTTACGCCGGATAGAAGCCACAGCCGAATCTTTCCCTTGGGCGTGCCCAGCGAGACCATCACGTCCACCGCCTGCTGCTGTCGCCCCACAAAGAGGAATGCAAACAGGCACAAGACAGCCAACACCCCCACCAGAGAGGCAAACGTGACGCCCTGAGCCGTGGATTCCATAGCCTGTAGGGGCTGGGCAGCGGCTGCATAGCCCTGGTCATACAGGGTGATGCGCACCCCATCCGGAGACATGGCTTCCATCTGGTCCACTGCCTCTACCGCACGGTTGTTGTCCAAAACGGCCCGGCCCAACAGATAGCCAAACAGGGGTGCTTGAGGTAGATCCTCTCCCCTGGAAACCCAGATGCGCCCCTCGTAGCCGCTGGCCTGGTTCACAATTCCAACCACGGTCCGGCTTCGAGTGTCGTCCGTTTCTCCCAAGGCAAAGGGGTCGTATTCGGTAGACTGCATCATGGACAGAGAGATGGTGTCCCCCACCTTCACATTCAGCTGTTTGGCAATGTCCTGGGTTATGGCACATACACCGCTCTCCCCCGCTTCGGGATATCGCCCGTCGGTGAGATACAAGGTTCCCTGTTGGAAGGGCTCCAGAGCGGCGATGTGATCGCTGGATTCCACTTGAATGTAGTTGTTGCCCAACTCATATTTTTGGGCGTACTCTGTAAAGATGCTGTCGGTAAATACTGGGTCATCATAACTGTCAAAGGCCATCCAGGGAGACTGGTCACAGCCCTCGTAGAACTCCGTCACCCGAATGGCACGGCTGGAACTGCCGCTGTCGTACAGTTCTCCGTGGAGGAGGTAACGCTTTCCAAGCTCAGGTACAAAGCCGCTGTCCCCGGGGTCAATTTCCACCAGAACACCACTCTTCCCCTCATAGGAGTAGAGGTTTTTCCCGATGATGCCTGTATACCCTGCCGGGGCCTGTCGATATCCCAAAAAATATTCTACCCAATAGCTCTCACCTGTGGCAGGGTCTGTCCCATAGGACTCTCCACGATCGAAGACGTTCCCCGCCTCCTCCATCCAGCTCAAATCCAATGTGATGTCGCGGGTCTCGTCTATTAGAGTGAGTCTAGGGCTGGCAACCACTCGGACATCCTCTTTTCTGCTGGAGCGCAGGGAATAATACTGAATATCTTCCCACATGCCCTCCTTGGTTTTTACAGTGCAGGTGGGGCCTTCCCGAATCATATACTCCTCCGGGAGGTCTTCCGGCTCAATGGTGAAGGACTCTTGAACGTACTTCTGGGTGATCTGGAACACAGCCAAAACCACCTGGTTCTCATAGGGAATGGTGCCGTCCGGACGCTGATATCCCTCGGACAGGGCAACGCCCCAATCGGTGGTTTCCCACAGCTTTACCCCAGGGACCTGGGTATAGTCTCCCAACTGTGCCAGGGATTGGCGGGCGGTATCGTCCGCTGCATAAGGGTCGGGATAGTTCTCTCCCATGTGTTCCACCAGAGCAATGGAGGTGTAAGCCTGGTCCATGGCCTCCAGCGTCTGGGCGCAGTAGCTCCACAGGGCCATTCCCAGGGACAGGGAGAGGGTCAAAAGCAGGATGAGCAGGCTGAATAGGACGGTGCGCCCTCGGGCCCGAACTGTACTGAGAATACCGTTTCGTATCACCATGGGATTCGCCTCCTCACTTTACCACCTGACCGTCTTTCAGTTCCAGAATGTCATCTGCTTTCTGGGCCAGGGTGCGGTCATGGGTGACAATGATGACACAATACCCGTCGTCATGGGCCAAACTCTGGAGGATGGAATAGATATTCTCACTGTTGGCTGTGTCCAGGTTTCCAGTGGGTTCGTCCGCCAAGAGAATTTTGGTGTCCATGCCCAGGGCGCGAGCGATGGCCACCCGCTGCTGCTCACCGCCGGAGAGCATGGTGGGATAACGGCCCAGCACGGTCTCGGGCAGTCCTACTTTTTCTACCAAAATCTTAGCCTTTTTCCTTGCCTCCTTGGGGCTTGTCCCCCGCAGCTCCATGGGGTACATCACATTTTCCGCCACCGTAAGCAAGGGGAACAGCCGGAAGTTCTGATAAATCACCGCCACCTGCTCCCGACGGTACTGCTCCAACTTCATTTGGCTGGTGGCCACATCGTGGCACAGCACCTCTCCTTCTGTGGGTAGGTCCAGCCCTGCCAACAGGGAGAGCAACGTGGTTTTTCCGCTGCCCGATTTGCCCACTACGGCGTATACCTTTCCACCATCAAAGGATGCGGTGATGTTCCGCACGGCCTCTACCTTTTGATACTGCGTCTGATATGTATAGCTGACGTCTCTGAGTTCCAATACTCCCATGATTCACCGCTCCTTTTTTTATTTTGTAGTTTGTTTAAGTATACAACAAGATACCGGGCGATGCAACGACTTTATGGTCAAAATAACCATATTGGTGAATGACATATTGACATTTCTCGATGGATTAAATATACTGCCATTAGATTGAAATTCTTCGATGTGATAGGAGGGATTACTGTGCGAGATCACGCCTCAGATATGAGGGTGTTTAAGGCCTTTTGCGATGTGAATCGGCTGCAAATTTTGGAGCTGCTCCGTAGCGGTGAGAAGTGCGCCTGTGCGCTGTTGGAGCACCTGCACATCAGCCAGTCCACCCTCTCCTATCACATGAAGATTCTCTGTGACTCCGGTGTGGTGGTGGGACGTACGGAGGGCAAGTGGACCCACTATTCCCTGCGGGAGGAGGGCTGTGCCTATGCCCGGCAGCTGTTGGAGGAATTGACGGATACCTCGGCTGCTGGCACCGCAGACAACTGCTGTGGATGAGAAAACCATCTGTTTCTTGAGATGGTTTTTTCTCAACTTGTTCAAATCGAAATTTTTAGAACTGTGATTGGAGGTATGGATTAGATGGAATGGATCAGATCAGGTTGGCTCTTCTTCCAAGATCAAGTCTTGGGAATGAAATGGCTCAACGAACTCATTGGAAATGGTCTGGCTGCGGTGGGCCTGGATGGAACCCTGGGCGGGATTGTACAATTTTTCCTCTATGACACCATTAAAATCTTTGTCTTGCTCTCGGTGCTAATTTTCGGCATCTCGTATTTGCAGAGTTACTTTCCACCCCAGCGTACCAAGAAGATTCTGGGACGATTCCAGGGGCTGTGGGCCAATGTGGTTGCAGCTCTACTGGGGACAGTGACTCCCTTCTGTTCCTGTTCGTCTATCCCCATTTTCATGGGATTTACCAGTGCCGGGCTTCCGGTGGGCGTGACGTTCTCCTTTCTCATCTCCTCCCCCATGGTAGACTTGGGCTCCCTGGTGCTGCTGATGAGCGTGTTTGGCACCCGTGTGGCGGTGTTGTATGTACTGCTGGGGCTGGTCATTGCTGTGATCGGCGGCACGCTTCTGCAAAAGCTGGGGATGGAACGGTATGTGGAGGATTTCATCCGCCATGCGCCCCACATCGAAAGCCAGAGCGGCACCCTGACTCGGCGAGATCGTGTGGACTATGCCAAGGGTCAGCTGGTGAACACGGTGAAAAAGGTGGCCCCGTATGTTTTCCTGGGCGTGGGTATCGGCTCTCTGATTCACAACGTGGTGCCCCAGACCTGGGTGGAGATGGTGCTGGGCAGCCAAAATCCCCTGGCGGTGATTCTGGCCACTCTGGTAGGAGTGCCCATGTATGCGGATATTTTCGGCACCATCCCCGTGGCGGAGAGTTTGCTGTTTAAGGGGGCTGGACTGGGCACCGTGCTGTCCTTTATGATGGCGGTGACGACTTTGAGCCTTCCCTCCCTCATCATGCTGAAACAGGCGGTGAAGCCCCGGCTACTGGCTGCCTTTATTGGCATCTGTACCCTGGGTATTATCCTGGTTGGATATTTTTTCAATGCCATTCAAGTTTTGTTAGTGTAATCATATAGGAGGAATGTAACATGGCACTGTTTGGATTTGGTAAGAAGAAAAAAGAGGAGCAGACGGCCTCTTGTTCCTGTCAATGTGGTTGTTCCAACCCTGCTGGAGTGGCCCCCAAGTCCGGGGCAGCCATTCAGGTGATGGGCACCGGCTGCGCCTCCTGCCACACCCTGCTGGAGAACACCCGGGAGGCGGTAGGTGCTTAAGCCCGCCCAGATCGAAGCGCTGCTGAAGGATGGCAAGGAATAAAGGAGATGAATGACATGGGAAAACCCAAGGTTGCGTTTGTGTGCGTCCACAACTCCTGCCGCAGTCAGATGGCGGAGGCCCTGGGCAAAAAGTTGGCGGGAGATGTGTTTGAGAGCTACTCCGGCGGCACCGAGGTAAAAGACCGCATCAATCCCGACGCCGTGCGCATGATGAAACAGCTCCACGGCATCGACATGGAGGAGACCCAGTACAGCAAGCTGGTCTCCCAGCTGCCCCAACCAGATGTGGTAATTTATATGGGGTGTAATGTCAGCTGTCCGGCCTTTACTGCCCCTTATACGGAGAATTGGGGCCTGGAAGACCCCACTGGGCAGAGTGACGAGGTGTTTGAAGCGACCATTCAAACCATTTGCAACAAGATTCTAGCACTCAAGGAAAAACTCTCTTGAGAGAAATCACTCCCCCGTACTCGGTGAAACTTGTTCCGAGCACGGGGGATTTTCGTTTCTCTACTTGGCTTTTGAGGCGAGATGAGATATGATGAATCTATCATAATCAGGGAGGAGGCCGACCTATGGAAAACTTCCAAGTTATACCCGATGCCCCCGAGTCCCGTTCTGATCCGACGCCCAACTGGCAGACCACGATGACCCAAATCCTCTGGGGATTGGCCCTGAGCACCCTCACCCTGGAGATTCCTCTGCTGCAAGAGCTGCTGTCTTTCCTTGGTTTACTCCTGTTATACTTGGGCTTCCGAGCCATACGACGGGAAAACAAATGGCTGTTCCGCTGTTATGTCTTCACCGCAGTGCGCTGTATCGCCCTGGTACCGATGTTTGCCCTAAACGCCACCATTTTTCAGAATCAGTTCTATACTTCTGATTTGGGATATCTGACAAACCTGGTGTCGATGTTCCTGGTGCTGGTCACTCTATTCTCCCTGTGGCGGGGACTGCTTCAGCTGCGAAAGGCCTCCGGAGTGAAGGCATCCACCAGAGCCGCCGGTGGACTGGTGGTGTGGTATGTAGGCTTGGCCCTGCTGTCCGTGGTTGGAGTGATTGGACTGTTTGGATTTCTCGTTCTGATCATTCTCTATGTCTTTTGCCTCTACCGTATCTTCCGATTCTCTCAGGCAGTCACCGCCGCTGGCTACCCACTCCCTCGGCTGCGAGTTTGGCTCTCAGAGGGGCGGTTTGCGCTGTGTTTCACTGGGTGCATTCTGGTGGGCGTGGCAGGCGGATTTCTCTTCTTCCACAGTTACTCCATGGATTGGATGCTCCTGTCTGCGTCGCCCTCTTCTCAAGAACAAGAAATCAAAGAAAAGCTTCGAGACTTGGGCTTCCCAGACACGGTTTTAAATGACCTCTCTATGGAGGATTTGCAGGATTGTCAGGGCGCCCAGCAGGTGGTGGTAGATGAGTACACCCGCTCCTTTGAGGAACATACTACATCAGATGGGAAAGTGCCTCAACTACACCTGACAGGCATTGGGGTGCAGTTGTCCGAAGAGCCGGAGCGTTGGAAGCTCATCCACCACTTCCAGTGGGAGGATAGCCCCGCCTTTTACGGTACAGAGTCGTTCCAACTCACCCCTGCCTACACCAACACCTCGTATTGGATTCCTGCCGAAGATGCGGTGCACGGCCGCCTTCTGTACGACGACAACGGCGCGACCTTCGTCTCTCCCTATGCCCGCATGGAGAAAGCCTCTTACACCTACGACTCCATCTTTTGGGGCCAGCAAACGAATTCAGATTGGTTTGCCTCCTTCTCTCTTCCTCGTCAGGGAAGCAATCACCGGGGCTATGTGGCATACTCTGTGTTTCCCACTTCTCCTGGCGAAACAGTCTGGATCGATTCTTGGGTTCAGTACACCCACCAGACTTCACGATTTCAGTACCCGGTGCTCACGGCCACAGACCACCAGCAAAAGAGTCCCTCTTTAGGGGCGGGACTCCCCTTTTCCACCGTTCAAACCATGCTGCAATTTGCCCCTTAACCTCTGAAAGTTCAATGCAAAACAGGGATTCCTCCATTTTGGGGAGGAATCCCTGTTTTCATTACAGAATGTCGATGTACTCTCCGCTGAGGGCCTTGTTCATGCTGCGCACGGCGCAGAACTTGCCGCACATGGAGCAGCTGTCCTCGTGCTCCGGGGCCCGGTCATCTCGGATGCCCTTGGCGGTCTCCGGGTCAATGGCACATTCCCACTGCTTGTCCCAGTCGAAGGTCCGCCGGGCATCAGCCATGGCGTCGTCCAGGTCTCTGGCATGGGGGATTTTCTTGGCGATATCCGCGGCGTGGGCAGCAATGCGGGAGGCGATGATTCCCTGCTTCACGTCCTCCACATTGGGCAGGGCCAAATGTTCGGCGGGGGTCACATAGCACAGAAAGGCAGCGCCTGCCGAAGCGGCCACTGCCCCGCCGATGGCGGCAGTGATGTGGTCGTAGCCAGGGGCGATATCCGTGACAAGGGGACCAAGCACATAGAAGGGAGCGCCCATGCAAATGGTCTGCTGGAGCTTCATGTTGGCCTCAATCTGGTCCAGGGGCATGTGGCCGGGGCCCTCCACCATCACCTGTACGTTTTTGGCCCAGGCTCGGCGGGTCAGCTCGCCCAAGCGTACCAGCTCTTCAATCTGGCATACGTCACTGGCATCGGCCAGACAGCCGGGGCGACAGGCATCTCCCAGGGAGATGGTCACGTCATATTCCCGACAGATATCCAGAATCTCGTCAAAGTACTCATAGAAGGGGTTCTCTTCCCCGGTCATGCTCATCCAGGCGAACACCAGGGAGCCGCCCCGGGAGACGATGTTCATTTTCCGCTTGTGGTTTTTGATCTGGTCGATGGTTTTGCGGGTAATGCCGCAGTGGAGGGTGACAAAATCCACCCCGTCCTGAGCGTGGAGTCGCACCACGTCGATGAAGTCCTTGGCGGAAAGAGTGGCCAAATCCCGCTGATAGTGGATGACACTGTCGTATACGGGGACCGTGCCGATCATGGCAGGGCACTCCTGGGTCAGCTTCCGGCGGAACGGCTGGGTGTTACCGTGGGAGGACAGGTCCATGATGGCCTCTGCCCCCATATTCACTGCCGCCATCACCTTCTGCATCTCCACGTCATAGTCTTTGCAGTCCCGGGACACCCCCAGATTGACGTTGATTTTGGTGCGAAGCATAGAACCCACGCCGTTGGGGTCCAGACAGGTGTGGAGTTTATTGGCACAGATGGCCACCTGTCCTTTGGCTACCAGCTCCCGAATCTCCTCCTCTGTGCGGTACTCCTTGGCGGCCACCGCCTTCATCTCCGGGGTGATGATGCCCTGACGGGCTGCGTCCATCTGGGTTGTGTATGTTCTCATGTTGATCTCTTCCTTTCTGGATGCGGGTTGGATGAGCGTTGAAACAGAAACAGCGGGGATACCTGACTTGGTATCCCCGCTGATGACGGCATATGTCTCCCTACGTTGGCATTATCCAAATCAGGTTCATGGGTCGAAGGGCACACCTTCCTCTCAGCCTGTCTACAAGCTCCCCGTTTTCAATTGTAAGCAATGGTATTATACAACGATTCAGAAGAGAACTCAAGAAGTTTTTCCAGCCAGGTTCAGCCTACATGTTAATACTTCCTTGCTTACCCTAGCTGAAACCCAGATGTAAATTTGTATTTCTTGCCTTGAATATCAAAAACAATGATTTTCATTTTTTTACCTTTATGTTGCGCTACTTCACACTCGGGTAGCTCTATTTCAAACTGTTGGCTACAACCAGCACCTAGATATTCCTTTGAATGTTTGGGGACTATATAGCTGCTAATATGCTTCCGATCGCAATAAACTTCTATCTTTTCAATTCGAACCGCTTGATGACCGGAATTAATTAGCGTTATGAAAACGATGTATGCTCCATATATTTTGGCGTTATATGACCAGAAATATAATTTTTTGTATATGGAAGGTTCGCTATTTTTATCGTCAGATAGATAGTAATACCTGCTGTAAAAACAGATACTACAAGCTCCAGCAATGAAATAAAATCGGAGTTCTTAGTGCACCACATGGATAGTTTTTCAAAAAACGTATTTGCTTCATTTTCATCAGAGTCACTTGTTAATTTATCTGACTCAGCGGTCAAAAAGCAGATATTTGGGCATGTCGGAGAAGAGGCTGGCTGGATATATACGGTACTATGTGATTGGTAGACGATCACACAGCTTAAAATAGCGACAGATATACAGAAAATCAAGAATCTTTTCATGATATTTCCCCTTTAACCATCTGCTAAATATGAAAGAAACCCAGCAAGCTTTTGCAGCTGCTGGATTTCTTTGGCGGAGACGGTGGGATTCGAACCCACGGACGGTTTTACCCGTCAAACGATTTCGAGTCGTTCTCGTTATGACCACTTCGATACGTCTCCATCAATGATAGCTGATATAGAATACATGATTTTCCTCCAAAAGTCAACGTTCTTTTTCGCTTCTACAGGTTATAGTAAGATATTGACAGCATTTAATGGAAATTTAAGGGCTCGTAATCATTTTTTTACGAAAACAACACATAGTATACTAAAAGTATATGCGCTTTCATTTACTTTTTTGTGCATCTTGACTTTATTGTTCTATCGCAGTATAATGAAAGCCACAAAATAAACCACAGCATCATTACCTCATGAGCTGTTCGAGGAATTGGGAGGCATATACCTTGAATCACACCGAATATCTCAACGATGCCATCGCCCGTTTCAGCGCCGGAACCAGCCACGACGCCTATCGATTTATGGGCTGTCACAAGGAGGTCCGGGACGGAAAGGAGGGCTATGTGTTCCGTGTTTGGGCCCCTCATGCCCGCTCTGTCCGGGTTTTGGGCCGATTTAATGACTGGGACACCGATGTGCCGGCCATGGACAAGCTTACCGATGGAATTTGGGAGCAGTTTTTGCCCGAGGCCAAACACTTTGACGAGTACAAATTCTACATCGAACGCCCGGATGGCTCCTTTGTCTTCAAGAGCGATCCCTACGGCGTACATACCTGCACTCGGCCCGAAACTGCCAGCAAGATCTATGATCTGGACGGCTTTGAGTGGACCGATCAGGAGTATTGTGCTGCCCGGGCCAAGGAGCAGCCCCTCACCCGTCCTCTGAACATCTATGAGCTGCACCTGGGGTCCTGGCGTAAGCATGCCGATGGCAACTACATGACCTACGAGGAATACGCCAAGGATTTGGTCAAGTATGTCAAGGATATGGGCTATACCCACATCGAGCTGCTTCCCATCAGCGAGTATCCCTTTGAGCCCTCCTGGGGCTATCAGGTCACTGGATATTATGCCCCCACCTCCCGGTACGGTACACCCAAGGACTTTATGAAGTTTGTAGACATCTGCCACAGCGCAGGTATTGGTGTGATTTTGGACTGGGTGGGTGCGCACTTCCCCAAGGATGAGACGGGTCTGTATGAGTTCGACGGCGGCTGCTGTTACGAGCCCTCTGACCCTCTGCGCAAGGAGCACCCGGACTGGGGTACCCACATTTTCGATTATGGCCGTTACGAGGTGCGGTCCTTCCTCATCTCCAATGTGGTCTACTGGTTAGACATGTACCATGTGGACGGCATTCGAGTGGACGCCGTGGCTTCGATGCTCTATCTGGACTACGGACGCCGGGATGGTCAGTGGCGCCCCAACCAGTACGGCGGCAATACCAATCTGGACGCGGTGAAGTTTTTGCAGGACATGAGCGCCGCTGCCTTCGAATTTAACCCCGGCGCTCTGGTCATCGCCGAGGAGTCCACCGCCTTCCCCATGGTCACCAAGCCTGGGTATGACGGCGGATTGGGCTTTAACTTCAAGTGGAATATGGGCTGGATGCACGACATGCTGGATTACATGTCCACCGACCCCCTGTTCCGCAAGGGCCGTCACAACAACATTACCTTCTCTCTGACCTACGCGTTCTCGGAAAACTTTATCCTCCCCCTCTCTCATGACGAGGTGGTCCACGGTAAGTGCTCCCTGCTCAACAAGATGCCGGGAGACTACGAGGAGAAGTTCCAGAATCTCCGGGCCTTCTACGGCTATATGATGACCCATCCCGGCAAAAAGCTGGTGTTCATGGGCGGAGAGTTCGGTCAGTTTATTGAATGGGATTTCACCAAGGAACTGGACTGGTTCCTTTTGGAATATGATAAGCACCGTCAGCTGCAAGACTATGTCCGGGATTTGAATCACTTCTACCTGGCCCATCCTGCCCTGTGGCAGAATGACAACGATTGGCACGGCTTCCAATGGATTGCCTGTGACGACAACAGCCAGAGCGTGATCTCCTTCCGGCGCGTGGATGCCAAGGGGAAAGAGGTTGTGGTTGTGTGCAACTTCTGCCCGGTCACCCGCGAGCACTACTGCATCGGTGCGGCCAAAGCCGGTACTTATATTCCTGTTTTGTCCAGTGACGACGTGAAATATGGTGGCACTGGTACCCCGCTCAAGCCGGTCAAGGCCAAGGCGAAACCCATGCACGGGCTGAAATACTCCATCGAATTGACTCTGCCGCCCCTCTCCACCGTATATTACGAACGAGAGGCGCCCCAGAGAACCCGCAAGACGGTGGAAGGCGTGCCCAGCGCAAAGGTGAAAAAAACCAGAGTTTCCAAAAAGCAATCCGCTGGCAAAAAGGCCAGCAAATAACCATCGCATATAACCAGCGAGGAAAGATGAATTAGGGGGGCTTCACTGTGATCGAACGAAAAAAAGAATGCATCTCCATGCTCTTGGCCGGCGGCCAGGGCAGTAGATTGTATGTACTGACAGAAAACACCGCAAAACCCGCCGTGCCTTTCGGCGGCAAGTATCGCATCATTGACTTCTCTCTCTCCAACTGCGTCAACTCCGGCATTGATACCGTGGGTATTCTCACCCAGTATCAGCCCCTGGAGCTCAACGACTACATCGGCAACGGCCAGCCTTGGGACCTGAACCGGAATTTCGGCGGCGCCCATGTGCTCCCTCCCTATACCAAGACCACCAGCAACCAGTGGTATAAGGGCACGGCCAACGCCATCTATCAGAACATCCCCTTCATCGAGAGATATCAGCCCGAGTATGTGCTCATTCTCTCCGGTGACCACATCTATAAGATGGATTACAACAAGATGCTGCAGTTCCACAAGGAGAAGGGCTCCGAGTGCACCATTGCAGTCATCAACGTCAGCATGGAAGACGCCACTCGTATGGGCATCATGAGCACTGACGAGAACCAGGCCATCGTGGACTTCGAAGAAAAGCCCGCCCATCCCAAGAGCACCCAGGCCTCCATGGGTGTGTACATCTTCACTTGGGCCGCTCTGAAGAAGTACCTGATCGCCGACGAGGCCGACCCCAACTCCGAGAACGACTTCGGCAAGAACGTCATCCCCGCCTTCCTGCGGGACGGCCGTCCCATGTATGCCTATCCCTTTGAAGGCTACTGGAAGGACGTGGGTACTCTGGGCAGTCTGTGGGATGCCAACATGGACCTGTTGGACCCCAAGGACCCCCTGGATATGCGCAACCCCCACTCCAAGATCTATGCTCGGAACTATGCCAGCCCCTCTACCATGATCGCCCCCTCCTCCAAGGTGTCCAACTCCTTCATCACCGAGGGCTGCCGCATCAAGGGTACGGTGGAGAACTCCGTGATCTACACCGGCTGCGAGGTGGAAGAAGGCGCTGTGGTCAGCGGCACCGTCCTGATGCCCAACACCATCGTCCGCAAGGGCAGCACCGTCAGCTACGCCATCGTGGGTGAGCAGTGTGTCATCGAAGAGAATGTCACCATCGGCGCACGCCCGGAGGACTGCCTGGGCGAGGATTGGGGTATCAGCGTTGTGGGTCATAAGAAGACCATCCCCTCTGGCACCGTGATCAAACCCAAGGAAATTGTTTAAGGGGGGCTACAAAGATGAAAATGTGTGGAATTATTTTCTCCGAGATGTATTCGGATGAGTTGAACGCTTTTACCCATGACCGTAACATGGCGGCTATCCCCTACGGCGGCCGTTACCGCCTGGTGGACTTCGCCCTGTCCAACATGGTCAACTCCGGCATCACCAGCGTGGGTGTGCTGGCCAAGCAGCACTACCACTCTCTGATGACCCACCTGGGCAACACCCAGGAGTGGGACCTGAACCGCAAGAACGGCGGTCTGCAGATCCTCCCCCCCTACGCCAGCGAGAGCCTGAACCAGGCCAACCGCGGCAAGCTGGACGAGCTGCGTAACGCTCTGGACTTCCTCCGTGAGGACACCTCTCCCTATGTGGTGATGGCAGATGCCCATGTGATCTGCAACATGGACTTCCGCCCCGTGGTGGAGTCCCACATCAACAGCGGCTGTGACATCACTGTGGTTGCCACTCAGAGCAAGATGAGCAACAGCAACACCTACAAGTCCGTCATCCAGGTGGATGGGAACATGCGGGTCACCAGCTACGCTCTGGACCACGTGCCCCAGCCCGGCGACTACTGCGGCATGAGCATCATGGTCATGGACCGTCAGGTGCTCATTGACACCGTGTCTGAGTTCACCGCCCGGGGCGTCTACTTCCTGGAGCGTGACTTCATTCAGTCCCGCTTCAACACCGGTGACCTGTCCATCAACATCTACCCCTTCACCGATCCCGTCCTGCGGGTCAACGACATCGAGAGCTATTTCAGCAGCAATATGGCTCTGCTGGACGAGGGCATCAGCAACGCCCTGTTCCGTCCTGACCGTCCCATCTACACCCGCGTCAACGACGAGGTGCCCTCTCACTACGGCATGGACTGCAACATCTCCGGCTGTATCATCGCCGACGGCTGCATTCTGGATGGCAATGCGGAGCACTCCGTCATTGGCCGTGGCGTACGCATCGCCAAGGGTGCCACGGTAAAGAACTGTATCATCATGCAGGGCAGCGTCATCGGCGAGGGCGCCAGCCTGGAGAACGTCATCGTGGACAAGTGGGCCACCATCACCGCCGGCAGCCAGCTCAAAGGCCTGGAGACTGCTCCCGTGATCATCCGCAAAGGAGTCACTGTATGAAAATCTTATTTGCCGCCAGTGAATCCGCTCCCTTTTTAAAAACGGGAGGGCTGGGCGACGTGGCATCTGCGCTGCCCAAAGCGCTCAGTGCCGACGAAAACGCACAGGTGGCTGTCTTTCTCCCCTACTACAAGGCCATCAAAGACAGTCCCCGGTGGGACATTGAGTTTCTCTGTAACTTCCGGGTGCCTCTGTCCTGGCGCAGCGTGTACTGCGGTGTGTTCCGTGCCAAGGACACCCAGAGAAACCTGCAGTACTACTTCATCGACAATGAGTACTACTTCTACCGGGACAACGCCTACGGCTACTACGACGACGGCGAGCGCTTCGCCTTCTTCTCCAAGGCCGTTTTGGAGTCCCTGCAATACCTCAACTGGTATCCCGATGTCATCCACGCCAACGACTGGCAAACTGCCATGATTCCCGTCTTTCTCCGGGCCTTCTACATGGGTCTGGATGCCTACCAGCCCATCCGCACCCTGTTTACCATCCATAACATGGAGTACCAGGGCAAAGCGCCGGACTCCTTTGTGGACGAGGTGCTGGGCTTGCCGGAGGATTGGCGGGGTACCACCCAGTTTGACGGCTGCACCAACATGATGAAGGCCGCCATTCTGGTGTCTGACCGGGTGAGCACTGTCTCCCGCACCTACGCCTACGAGATTCAGGACCCCTATTACGCCCACGGGCTGGATGGGGTACTGCGCCACCACAGCTATAAGCTCAGCGGCGTGGTCAACGGCATCGACACCGATGTCTTTGACCCCTCCACCGATCCCCTGATCCCGGTGAATTACACCTGTGACCAGTTGGACAAGAAGGCGGAGAACAAGCGGGCGCTCCAGGAAAAGCTGGGATTGGAGTGCCGGGACGACGTGCCCATGGTGATTATGATCACCCGCCTGGTCTCCCACAAGGGCCTGGACCTGGTGCAGGCTGTCATGGATGACCTGATGCAGGAGGATATCCAGCTGGTCATCATCGGCACAGGCGAGCAGAATTATGAGGATATGTTCCGCTCCTATGCCGACCAGTACCCGGAAAAGATGTCTGCTAACATCGTTTTCGACAACAAATTGGCTCACGAGACGTACGCCGGCGGCGATCTGGTGCTGATGCCCTCCAAAATGGAGCCCTGTGGCCTGACGCAGCTCATCGCCATGCGCTACGGCACCGTACCCATCATCCGGGAAACCGGCGGATTGTACGATACCGTACCCGCTTTGAACCCGGAGACCATGGAAGGGCGCGGCTTTACCTTCAAAAGTTACAACGCCCATGACATGCTGGATGCTGTCCGGCGCGCTGCTGCTTTCTATCAGGACAGCAAGCACTGGAAGCTCCTGCAAAAAAATGACATGAAATTTGATAGTTCTTGGAATCAGTCCGTCCAGGAGTATTGGCAAATCTATCGTTCCATGTTATAATTGTACCGTGTTGCCTCCCCCCGATTACAGCCCGCTCATGCGGGCTGTGCTCGGGTACGGGCAACACGGTTTTCAAATTTTTGCGGATGCCTTGTGATCCGCACAGAGGAGTTCAGTTTCATGAATCAGAAACAGATTATTGAAAAACTGGAAGAGACCTTGTTACGACGCTATGGCTGTCATTCTGACACCGCCTCTCCCCAACAGATCTACCGCTGTCTCTGCTACCTCGTCAATGAGATGCTGGTGGAAAAGAACACACAGTTTAACCGCAAGACCAACAAGGACCAGGACAAGCAGGTATACTACATGTCCATGGAGTTCCTGGTTGGTACTTCCCTGCGGAACAATTTGTATAATTTAGGCCTGGAAGAGCTGTTCACCCAGGCACTGGATAAGTGCGGCATCGACATCCATGACCTGTATGAGATGGAGCCTGATGCCGGTTTGGGCAACGGCGGTCTGGGCCGTCTGGCCTCCTGCTATATGGATTCTGCCACCACTCTGGGCATTCCCTGCACGGGCTATTCCATTCGCTATGAGTTCGGTATCTTCAAGCAGAAGATCATCGACGGCTGGCAGATGGAGTTCCCCGATGACTGGCTGACCATGGGCGATGTGTGGCTGGTGCCCCGAGAGGACGAGGCCGTGGAGGTCAAGTTCGGCGGCGAAGCCCACGGCTGGGACGACAACGGCAAGTACCGTGTGGCCCACGTCAACTATCAGTCTGTCATGGCTGTGCCCAACGACATGTATATTTCCGGCCACGACACCGACGCCGTGAACAAGCTGGTGCTGTGGAGCGCCAAGTCTCCCCGCAGCTTTGATATGACCGCTTTCTCCCGGGGCGACTACGCCAAGGCTCTGGAGGGCGACACCATGGCCGAGGTCATCTCCAAGGTCCTCTACCCTGCCGATGACCACATTGCTGGCAAGCGGCTGCGCCTGCGCCAGCAGTATCTGCTGGTATCTGCCTCCCTCCAGACCATCCTGCGCAAGCACCTGAAGACCTATCGCAGTCTGGACAACCTGGCTGACAAGGTGTCCATCCACATCAACGATACCCACCCCGCTCTGTGCGTGCCCGAGCTGATGCGTCTGCTGCTGGACGAGTACGACTACGGCTGGGATGAGGCCTGGGAGATCACCTGCAACACCCTGTCCTACACCAACCACACCGTTATGAGCGAAGCTCTGGAGCGTTGGAGCGAGAGCCTCTTCTCCGAGCAGATGCCCCGTGTGTACCAGATCGTGTGCGAGATCAACCGCCGCCTGGTGGAGGATCTGCGGGCCAAGTATGGCAACGACATGGGCAAGATCAACTACATGGCCGTCATCGCCAACGGTGAGATTCGCATGGCCAACCTGTGTCTGGCCGCCTGCCACAAGATCAACGGCGTGTCCAAGCTGCACACTGAGATTCTCAAGAACAGCATCTTCCGGGACTATTACCAGATGGAGCCCAATCGCTTCCTCAACGTCACCAACGGCATCGCCTACCGCCGCTGGCTGTGCCAGTCCAACCCCGACCTCAGCGCTCTGCTCAAAGAGCTCATTGGCGACGGGTTTGTCAAGGACTCCAGAGAGTTGGAGAAGCTGCTGAAGTACCGGGACGATGCCAGCGTGCTCAGCCGCCTGCAGGAGATCAAGCTGGCCAATAAGCAGCGCCTCAGCGATTTGATTCTCCAGCGCAACGGCATCCAGGTGGACCCCAATTCCCTGTTTGACGTCCAGATCAAGCGTCTGCACGAGTACAAGCGCCAGTTGCTCAACGTCCTCCAGATTCTGCACATGTATCTGGAGATCAAGCACAACCCCAACGCCCCCTTCCAGCCCCGCACCTTCATCTTTGCCGCCAAGGCCTCCGCTGGATACATCATGGCAAAGCAGATCATTCAGCTCATCTGCGCGGTGTCCCGCCTGGTCAACTCCGACCCCGTGGTACGCGACAAGCTGAAAGTGGTGTTTATGGAGGACTACAACGTCTCTCTGGCTGAGAAGATCATCCCTGCCGCCGAAATCTCCGAGCAGATTTCCATTGCCGGCAAGGAGGCCAGCGGCACCGGTAACATGAAGCTAATGATTAACGGCGCCGTTACCCTGGGTACACTGGATGGGGCCAATGTGGAGATTCGGGAGCAGGTGGGCGATGAGAACATCGTGCTCTTCGGCCTGCGTACCCCCGAGGTCAACGACCTGTGGCATCACGGGTACAATCCCCTCGTATATATTCATAACGATCCCCAGCTCCAGGCTGTGATGGATCTGCTGCGCACCGGTTTCTCCAACATGCGCTTTGACGATATCGTCAATTCCCTGATTACCAACCACCGTGGACCTGCCGACCCCTATATGTGCCTGGCAGACTTCCACGACTACGTGCGGGCTCAGAACGATGTGTCCGCCCTGTATGCTGACCAGCGCAAGTTTACCAACATGTCCCTGGTCAACATCGCCAAGGCCGGTCTGTTCTCTGCCGACCGCGCCGTCACCGAATATGCCGAGAACATCTGGCATCTGAAGTGACCTATTTTTCCTCATTGTCTGGAGTTTTGATGGATGAATGTCGCGTTTAATTGCCTGTTAGAAGAATATAAGACTCCTTTTGGCTGTGTGATGGAAAACCAGCCCTGTTCCCTGACGGTGAAGGTACCGGACTACTACGCCGTCAGCGGCGTGGATGTGATTCTCACCACCGACACCGCCTACGGGATGCAGGTATCCTTCGAGTTGACCGACACGCAGGACGGATATCAAATTTATAAAACGCAGTTTTCCCTCCCCCGGTGCGGACTGTATTTCTATCACTTCCGCTGCCAGGGTGCTCAGGGGCCGTTCCAGGTCTACCGTTGCGGAGAGACGGATACCAGCATCAACCAGGGAGACCTCTGGCAGTTGACCTGTTACCCGCGGCAGTTTCACACGCCCAAGGCCTATGCCGGAGCCGTGATGTATCAGATCTTTCCCGATCGCTTTTTTCGCTCGGGCTCCTGTGATTTGACCGAGAAACTGCAGCCCTACTGGGTACACGAAAACTGGAACGACACCCCCCATTATCTCCCCAACGAGCACGGAGAGGTGCTGAACAACGACTTTTTCGGCGGAAATCTGCGGGGAATTCGGGAAAAGCTGCCCTATCTCAAACGGATGCATGTGGACGTCATCTATCTCAACCCCATCTCCATGGCGTTTTCCAATCACCGCTATGACACTGCCGACTACATGCGTCCCGACCCCATGTTGGGGACCGAGGAGGACTTTTCCGCCCTGTGTGCCGACGCCCACAAGCTGGGTATGAAGGTGATTTTGGACGGCGTGTTCTCCCACACCGGCAGCAACAGCGTATACTTTGACCGCAACCACATCTTCGGCCACGGTGCGGTCAGTGACCCCAATTCCCCCTACCGCAGCTGGTTTGATTTCCAGGAGTACCCCAACCGCTACACCTCCTGGTGGGGCATCGACACCCTCCCCTGCGTCAATGAGATGGACCCGGCTTTTCTGGAGCACATCATCACAGGAGAGAATAGCGTCATTGCCCACTGGATGAGCTTGGGCGCCGATGGCTTCCGTCTGGACGTGGCCGACGAGCTGCCCGACGACTTCATCGCCCTGTTCCGCCAGCGCCTCAAGGAGCTGAACCCTGAGGCGCTGCTGCTGGGCGAGGTGTGGGAGGATGCCTCCAACAAGATCAGCTACGGAGCCCGGAGAAAGTATTTCTCCCACGGAGAGCTGGACTCGGTGATGAATTACCCCTTCCGCAGTGCCATTCTCTCCTTCTTGGTCCAGCCGGATGCCAACAGCTTCCGGGCCAACATCATGTCGGTGGTGGAGCACTATCCCCAGGAGGTTCTCCACTGCCTCATGAACAGCCTATCTACCCACGACACCCCCCGCATCCTCACCCTGTTGGGTGACAGCTTTGACGGCTCCAAGCAGGAAAAGGCCAATCGATTCCTCAGCGAGGACGCCAAACTCTGGGCGGTGCGGCGGGAGTGCGCAGCGGCGGCGCTCCAGTTCACGCTGCCCGGCATGCCCTGTATCTACTACGGAGATGAGGCAGGGTTGGAAGGGTTTGAAGACCCCTTTAACCGCCGGTGCTTCCCCTGGGGGCGTGAGCTAACCTCTCTACAGACGGCCTATGAGTCTCTCAGCCGCATCAAAGGCAGATATGCCGCCCTCAAACGGGGCCATATCACCTTTGAAAACCCCAACGATCATGTCATTCATTTCATCCGCACCTTGAACGGGCAGCGGATTCACACCTTTGTCAACGGAGGCTCCGACCCCATGACCCTCCCCATCACGGGACAGCTGCTGTTCCAGTCCTATATCAATATGGAAAAGCGGTTGCTGCATCTGGAGCCCTGGGGTGTTGCCATTATTTTGGAATAAGCGTATCTTGACGACAAGAAAAAGAGGAGTTGAGCGCAATGAAGCAAGTGTGTTTTGGCGTGGACATCGGCGGAACATCCGTGAAGCTGGGGCTTGTGGACGAAGAAGGCCCTCTGCTGCACAAGAGCGAATTTCCCTCTCCCCGTGACCCTGCCGCCATGTTTGACCGGATTGCTCAGGAAATCCAGCAGGTAAAGGCGCAATTTGACGACTGTGCCTTTGTGGGTGCAGGCGTGGGCGTCCCCGGACCTGTGTTCAACCAGGAACAGGTCAAGGGCTGTGTCAACCTGGGCTGGGGGGATATCAACGTGGCCACCGAGCTATCCAGCCGCACCGGTCTGGTGGTAAAGGTGGAAAATGACGCTAACCTGGCCGCTCTGGGCGAGCTGTGGCACGGCGCCGGCAAAGGCCGCAAGAGCTTGGCCATGCTCACCGTGGGCACTGGCATTGGCTGCGGCATTATTTCCAATGGCCAAATCATCTCTGGCGCCAACGGCGCAGGCGGTGAAGCTGGCCATATGCCCATGAGCTTCCACCAGGACTGGCAGTGCTCCTGCGGCAAGTATGGCTGCCTGGAGGTCACCGCCTCTGCCACCGGCATCATCCGTGCCGCTCGGGAGTTCCAGCCTTTCCAAGACATGGAGAAGGTTACCGCTAAGGACGTGTTTGACGCAGCCAAGGAGGGGAATCAGCAGGCCATGGAGGTCATTCAGACCGCAGCCAAGGCCCTAGGTGTGGCTTCTGCTATGATCGGCTGTATCGTCAACCCCGAGATCTTTATCATCGGCGGTGGTGTATCTGCTGCTGGCTCTATCCTCATGGACCCCGTGGTGGATGCCTACCGGGAAAACGTGTTCTCCCCTGCCCGTCAGGCCACCTTCGCTCTGGCCCAGTTGGGCAACAACGCCGGAATTTATGGCGGCGCTGGTCTGTTCTTCTATCATGCTTAATTCCCTTAACCAAGGGTAAATTTATTTCACAAGGAGTTGCACACTATGTTAACGTTGGATTTGTCTCATCTGGATGGTTTCGTGTCCAAGGAGCAGCTGACCGCTATGACCGACGAAGTGGCCGCCGCTCACGCCAAGCTGTATGATAGTTCTGCCCCCGGTTCCGATTTCACCGGCTGGGTGCGCTTGCCCGAGGCCTATGACAAGGAGGAGTTTGACCGCATCCTCAAAGCCGCCAAGAAGATTCGCTCCGACTCCGAGGTGCTGGTGGTCATCGGCATCGGTGGCTCCTACCTGGGCGCCCGCACCGCCCTGGAGATCTTCCCCTCCGACGGTCCCGAGATCTGCTTTGTCGGCTGCTCTCTCAGCCCCAATGAGATTCAGAAGGTCATGCGCCGCATCGGCAACCGCAGCTGGTCCATCAATGTGATTTCCAAGTCCGGCGGCACCATTGAGCCCGCCATTGCCTTCCGTATTTTCCGTGAGCACCTGGAGAAGAAGTACGGCGCTGAGGCCAACAGCCGCATCTACGCCACCACTGACAAGGCCCGTGGCGCTCTGAAGTCCGTGGCCGACAAGAACGGCTGGGAAACCTTCGTCATTCCCGATGAAGTGGGTGGTCGCTTCTCCGTCCTCACCGCTGTGGGTCTGCTGCCCATCGCTGTGTCCGGCACCGACATCAACGAGCTGATGGCCGGCGCTGCCGAGGCTATGGAGAAGTATGACCTGCGCTCCATGGACAACCCCGTGTGGCAGTATGTCGCCGCTCGCAACCTGCTGTATCGCCAGGGCAAGAAGATCGAGATCTTCTGCAACTACGAGCCCTCCTACACCTTCTTCGGCGAGTGGCTCAAGCAGCTGTTCGGCGAGTCCGAGGGCAAGGATGGCAAGGGCATCTTCCCCGCCAGCGTGCAGCTTACCACCGACCTGCACTCCATGGGTCAGTTCATCCAGGACGGCGAGCGCATCCTCTTCGAGACTGTGATCTATGTGGATGACACTGGTTGTGATGTGGCTGTGCCCCACTGTGACGACGACGGCGACAACCTGAACTATCTGGCAGGCAAGCCCCTGAGCTTTGTCCGTGAGATGGCCTGCCAGGGCACCCTGGCCGCTCACCACGACGGCGGCGCTCCTGCTATGGTCCTGCGCAGCCCCAAGATGAATGCCCGCACTCTGGGCGAGCTCTTCTACTTCTTTGAGCTCTCCTGCGGCATCAGCGGCCACGTGCTGCAGGTCAACCCCTTCAACCAGCCCGGCGTGGAGGCCTATAAGAAGAACATGTTTGCTCTCCTGGGCCGTCCCTAATTTTCGTTTCATGCAAACTCCTATGGCTGTCTCTGGGCAGCCATAGGAGTTTTTACATATTCTTTACAAAATGCGACAGGAAATCTTGACACAGATTTTGTAAAGTATAGATAGTGGTGTATTACGTCCATTTCACAGCTAAAACCGCTGTGAAGATCATATAACAGGAGGATAGACATGAAGCATGCAGTGATTGATATCGGTTCTAACTCCATGCGTTTGACGGTGTATTCCGTGGAAAAAGAGAGTTTTACCGTTCTGTTTAAAGAAAAGATTATGGCCGGGCTGGCCAATTATATGGAGCACGGCATCCTGACGGAGGAAGGCATCCGCAGAGCTGGAGCTGGACTGCTCTCCTTTGCAAAGACGCTGGACCACCTGGAGATCACCAACATCTCCGCCTTTGCCACCGCCTCCCTGCGTAACGTCCATAACTCCCAGCAGGCTGCTGCCGCCATCAGCCAGATGGTGGGGTTCCCCATCGAGGTGCTCTCTGGCGAGGAGGAGGCCACGTTCGGTTATGTGGGTGCCATGCAGGACACTGCCATGGACAGTGGGCTGTTTGTGGACATTGGCGGCGCCAGTACTGAGTTGGTGGAGTTTGAACATGGCCAGGTAAACCAGGCCTCCAGCTTCCCCATTGGCTCACTGAAGCTGTACCGGGACTGTGTCAAGCGGATTCTTCCCGGAAACGGCTCCTATGAGCGCATGGAGAAAGCTTTGAAGCGGGAGCTGGGCAAACTGCCTGCCCAGGACCTTACTTCCCACCAGATTGCAGCGGTGGGCGGCTCTGCCCGAGCCGCTTTGAAGCTGTCCCGCACGGTCTTCCAGCTGCCCCAGACCTGCCGGTCTGTCACCGCTGACCAGCTGGATGAGGTATTTGCCCTACTCCGCTCCGACCAGCGCACGGCCACCGATCTGATTTTGAAGGCAGCACCTGAGCGGCTGCACACACTCATCCCTGGCCTGATGATTCTGCGCCATGTGGTGAAAACTTGTCAAGTAAACGAGGTCATCGTCAGTCGGTACGGTGTCCGGGAGGGTTATTTATGCCAGAAGATACAGTCAAAACTATGAAAGATTACAGCTACACCCAAAACCGAGAACTGAGCTGGCTGCGGTTTAATCGCCGCGTGTTGGAAGAGGCAGCGGATCAGACCGTGCCGCTGTTGGAGCGCCTGAAATTCATCTCCATCTTCACCAGCAACCTGGATGAATTCTTTATGATTCGAGTGGGCAGTCTCTTCGACCTGGCTGCCATTTCCAACAACAAAGAGCGGGATAACAAAAGCGGCATGTCTCCCCGGGAGCAGCTGCGTTGTGTCTACGAGACCATTCCTCCCCTCATCGACCTAAAAAACCATCTCTACGAGTCCCTCTGCACTCAGCTAGAAGAAGAGGGCATCGTGGATGTTTCCATGGACCAGCTGACAGAGGCGGAACAGCAGTACGTCTCCCGGTATTACACCGCCAACGTACTTCCCACCCTCTCTCCCCAGATTGTGGACTCCCACCACCCCTTCCCCCACCTGGAAACAAAGCGGCTTTACATTTCTTTGCTGTTACGGGAGAAAAAAGATCGACTTTCCCTGGGATTTGTCCCCCTCCCTGCCTCTCTTCCCGCTTTTCTCATGCTGCCCAATTCCAATGGCCGCTATCTCCGTATGGAGCAGATGCTCCTCCACTGGGCCCCTTCCCTCTTCGAGCGGTACAAGGTGGCAGACAGCTGTGTCATCTGCGTCACTCGCAATGCAGATATCAGTTTTGACGTAGATAAGTTTGAGGACACCACCGAAGAGGACTTCCGGAACCATGTCAGCAAGCTGCTCCACCTTCGGGGCAAACAGTCTGCGGTGCGCCTAGAGGTCTCTCGGCCCATTTCTCAGGCCTTTCTGGACATTTTACGGGACAGATTGGACCTGGAAGCGCACCAGGTGTTTGTGGACCGCTCTCCGTTGAACATGAGCTATGTCTTTGCCCTGATTGGTCAGCTGCCTGCTGATGTCAGTGAAAAACTTCTCTTTCCTCCCTATCAGCCTCGCCAACCGGAGGATTTGAACCCCAAGCAGAGCATGATTCAACAGATTCAGCAGCGGGACCGGCTCCTGTTCTATCCCTTTGACTCCGTCAACCCCTTCCTGCAATTGCTTCAAGAGGCCGCCGAGCGCAAGGATGTGATCGCCATTAAAATGACCATCTATCGTCTGGCCTCTTCTTCCAAGATTGCCCGTATTCTCTGTCGTGCAGCGGAAAACGGGAAAGAAGTCACCGTACTCATGGAACTGCGGGCCCGTTTTGACGAGGCCAACAACATTGCCTGGTCCAAAGTGCTGGAAGAAGCCGGATGCCGAGTCATTTATGGCGTAGAGGATTACAAGTGTCACAGCAAGATCTGCCAGATTACCATGCGCCGGGGCGATACCCTCCACTATATCACCCAGATCGGTACAGGAAATTACAACGAAAAGACCTGCGCTATGTACACGGATCTGTGCTTTATGACTGCTGATAAGCAGATTGGCCTGGACGGTGCCGCTTTCTTCCGCAACATGCTGGTGAGCAATCTCAACGGCAGCTATCAGCGCCTTCTGGTCTCCCCAAACGGTATTCATCAGGCTCTCTTAGACCACATGGATGAACAGATTATCTTGGGACATCAGGGATATATCTGCATCAAAGCAAACTCCCTCACGGAGCGAGCCATCATCAACAAGCTTCAGCAAGCCAGCCAAGCAGGCGTAGAGGTCCAGCTGATTCTCCGGGGCATCTGCTGCATACGGCCTGGAATTCCCGGAAAAACAGAGAGCCTCCACGTCACCAGCATTGTGGGCCGCTATCTGGAGCACGCCCGCATCTACTGCTTTGGTCGGGGAGAACAGGCCAAGTACTTCATCTCTTCGGCGGACTTGATGACCCGAAATTTGTTGCGCCGAGTTGAGATCGCCTGTCCTATCGACGACCCACAGGTAAAATCCCAACTGGAATGGATTCTCCGCACCCAGTTGCTAGACAATGTGAAGGCCAGTTCCATGCTCAGCGACGGGAGCTACCTGAGAAAAACCAGTACCGTCTCTCCTCTCAACAGTCAAGAGGAGTTTATGCGTACCTCTTCTCATACGGCACAGCCTAGCTCCGCACCTGCCAAGTCCAAACCTCAGGGTTCCCTGCTCCAGCGGCTGAAAGATCGCTTCCCCTGGACCATTACAAGAAAGTATTGAAATTTTCCCAATTCTGTGGTATACTCCATACCCGTAGTCATAATGAGATATGCGGGTATGATGGAATTGGTAGACATGCGAGATTTAGGTGCTGTCACCTCAGTGAAGAAGTTTTTGTAAAAATAGCGGCAGGGAGTTCCTGCTGCTCATATATGCGGGTATGACGGAATTGGCAGACGTGCAGGATTTAGGTGCTGTCACCTCAGTGAAGAAAGTGCAGGTGTGGTATGGAAAGTCAGATGACAAAAGGGCATTGCTATCTCTGTGGCGCAATCGTTGCAAAATCGGGTTTTTTGAAGCATTTTTCCTCCAGACATTCTGGCGGGGAGGAAGCGGAGAACCAGAAATGTGTCCTCCTTAAGGTGGAGGACGCCGAGGATAAGGTGTATTGGCTGTACCTCGATATGCCGCTGACCTCTACGCTTAAAACGCTGGATACTTTTTTGCGGGAGATCTGGCTTGAGTGCTGTGGGCATATGAGCGCATTTTATCAACGCGGCGGGGTGGAGATAGGGAAGAGCACAAAGCTGGAGCGCATTCCGACCGGTTCCGTTCTCTTTTACGAGTATGATTTCGGCAGTACGACAGAGCTTCGGATTACGTTTCTGCATCCTGTGTCCCGTCCCAAACAGCGCAAGGCTGTCCGTTTGCTGGCTCGGAATCTGCCTTTGCTTTTCGAGTGCGGACAGTGCGGCGAGGCGGCGGATTACGTCTGCTGTGAATGTGACGCGATGGAGGAGTACCCGTTTTTCTGCGAGAAATGTATGGCGTCCCACGAGCACGAAGGATGCGCACTGCCCGTGGTCAATTCCCCAAGAATGGGCGTATGCGCGTACTGCGGGGAATACGATGTATACGAGTATTCGGACGGTACCGAAAAAGAAGGGTGAAAGAGCAGCGCAAGCAGGATGTGCTGTCTGCATCTATCCTTCTCAAGCAAAAACGAGATATCAAAAGCGACAGGAAAAACTCCTGTCGCTCATATAAGCGGGTATGGCGGAATTGGCAGACGTGCAGGATTTAGGTTCCTGTGCCGAAAGGCGTGTGGGTTCGACCCCCACTACCCGTACCATGTTATCCAAACACTATAGATGCCGTAGGCGCAACGCCTACGGCATCAACCGTTTCCGGGATTTTTTCTCTCAAAATTTCACCGAAAATTCCATAGATGCCAACGGCCTGTTTCCCCCGACTGGTGGGACTCGAACCCCCTCTTCCCTGCCGTTGGCACAGATATAGGCAAACAGCGCCCTTTTTGAACAAAGCAGTTTGAAAAAGGACGCTACTCTTCTCCAAATAGAATATACAGCGTTTCTAGGCGTCAATTTGTTGGTCGTGACTGACCATCAGATTGGCGCCTTTTTTCATTTCCAGCAAAATTCAAAAAGGGCGCTAAGCCCAAGGAGGTAATCAAAATGGATCGAGCAGTATTTTTTCAGGAGCTACGCAGAGTCCTTCAGCGAGAAGGATTCACCACCCAAGCAGGACAGGATAGTCTGTTACCTGTGGAGTGGGATGGCCACCCTCTTTGCAGGATCACAGAGGGCGGCGGTGTACGCTACCGACAGGAGGATGTGGCAACTTTGGAACGGGAACAGGCCTGTGAGCAGGCAACCCATCTGGCCGGTACAGCGAGGGAATACATGACGTTGCTGGAGCAGGCTCCCCCCTTGAGGGCACAGGGACTGACCGGAGACTTTCGAGTTCTGGCCGACTTCAACGGGACTGTGCTGGCTGGACACCAGACCAAATTCGGCATCCACTTTGTCACCTGGGACCGGGACTTCCGCTGGACAGGTCTCAACTACGGCCACTACTTTCAAGACAATTACCTGGCTGCCAAGCAAGACTTTGCTATCCGTTCCGGCCTTGTCCCCAAGTACCAAGTTTTCAATCAGGAACAACTTACCGAAATCTTTCATTGCTGCGCTGATACCCTAAACACCAACCTGAACCTGTCTCCCAAACAGGAGGCATGCATCCGGGGTATTCAGGATCAGATTGAAAATGGCATACACGATGTTGTCGATCGCATCAAAGAGCAGGAACAGCAACTCGCACAACCTTATATCCCCCAGCAGACCATGTGAAATTGCGTCGGAGTTCTAACCAAGACTCCGGCGCTTTTTCTATTTCGGCGAAAGGAGGACATTGCCCATGCCCCATTACTTCACACGGGATTCCCCTCTATGATAGCGAGGAACCCGGATCACTTTTACAGAGATGAGACAGATCATTTCAATTCAGAAGGGACGTGATACAAGTGAAACTCATCCAACGCATCCTTACCACAGCTCTGTGCGGTGCTCTGTGTCTCGGGGTATTGCCTGGAGCAGCGGCACCACCAGAAGTACAGCCGTCCCAAGAGGTAGTGACAGAGGCGGACGAACCCACCGTTGAGGCTATCACAGAGGAAGAAATGCCTTTGCTGGCCACCATGTCTGCCTGGTCTCCCGGCCAGGTGGTCAACACCTGGGAGGGAGAGCCATACACCTCTATTACCGGCCATAAGTACGCTCTGATGAAGTTCAGCTTCATGCGCTACTACAGCGACGGCACCAAAAAAATTATCACCAGCACACAGGCCAGTGGCTACACCAACAACAAGTACTATGTGGGGAACACCCTGGCCTACTGCATTGAGTCCGGTAAGGCCTTTGACGGAGGAGACTACACCTCTGGAGAAGCTGGCACATCGGACTATCTCAAATTATTGTCTCCCACGGCCCGTGAAGGCATTATGCTTGCCATGCTCTACGGATACAACCCGGAAAACCCCAGCCATATGCCAACAACCAGCCAGGTTGGATGTGCCTTCAACGTGGACGACTTTGCCTTTGCCACCCAGATCATTATCTGGGAGTATCAAAGCGGCATCCGCACCAGCCCCACCTCTATTTCCGCTCTATCCTATGGAGGAAAAACCATCGAGGCAGACAACTATGTGAAGTGGATTGAGGGTCACCCCGCCAAGAACTGCTATGACTGGATGCTGGACCAAATGGCTGAACATCGAGTGATCCCCAGCTTTGCCAGCACGGATGTGGGTCTCAATATGGCTCACACCATGCAGTACGATGCCATCACCGGCAAGTACTCGGTGACCCTAACAGATACCAACCACACCGGCTGTGACATCACCTTTCCCTCCACCAGCGGGATTACCGTCTCCCGCCAGGGCAACACCTACACCTTCTCTACCACTCAGGAGATCACCGATCCCGTTACCCTGACCGTGCGAAAGAACATCCCCCAAAATACAGGAGCCCTGCTCATCTGGTCCAACGGCGTGGGCCAGACCTT